>Ga0102956_1000327_pt1 | contig 16973 bp, 15 predicted proteins | sample SalPonF2_A_D2_MG_FD_84515 | JGI IMG/M metagenome (GOLD analysis project Ga0102956, IMG submission 84515) | Salt pond soil microbial communities from South San Francisco under conditions of wetland restoration - Salt Pond MetaG SF2_A_D2_MG ...
ACAGAGAGAGCAGCATCGACCTGCGGGGCATCCCCATGACGCCAGCGGACCGTGCGGTGCTGGAGCGGGTGCTGGGCGAGGGGGAGCTGAACGCCAGGATCACCGCCCTGGGGTTGAGTCAGGTACGCGAAACGGCCATTCACGGCGTGTGGTGGGTGACCCACTACAACACCGAGGATGCGGTGGTGGCGGAATTTCTGGAAGTCTCGTTCTGCCCCGACATCCTGCGCAGCCATACCGACGACATCCGGGATACGCTGGAAAACCTGCGTACCCAACTGGCGCAACATCAGGAATCGTAAATACTCGCACTCTGGGAGGTGACCGCATGGCAAAGTCAGAAACGGTAGGCGAGCATCTGCGTCGCCATGGTATAAGCCGCCGGGCGTTCCTCAAGTTCTGTGCGGCCACGGCCTCCGCAATGGCACTGCCGCCGGGAGCCGGCAGGGCGATTGCCGAGACGCTGGCCAAACAGCAGCGGCCCAATGTCATCTGGCTGTCCTTCCAGGAGTGCACGGGTTGTACCGAGTCCCTGACCCGCTCCTACGCGCCCACCATCGAGAAGCTGATCTTCGACGTCATCTCGCTGGATTATCACGAGACTCTGATGGCCGCTTCGGGCGAGGCGGCCGAGGCGGCAAGGGAAGCCATCATCAAGGACAATCCCGGCAAGTACGTGGTGATGATCGACGGCTCGGTGCCGGTGGAAGGCGGTTATGCCACCATCGGCGGCAAGAGCATGCTGGATATCTGCAAGCACACGGTGGAGAACGCCGCAGCCGTGGTGTGTGTCGGGACCTGCTCGTCATTCGGCGGGATCCCGTACGCCAACCCCAATCCCACGGGCGCCAAGAGCATTTCCATGCTGATGGACGAGGGCCGGGTGCCGCGCAAGCCGCTGATCAATGTATCCGGCTGCCCGCCCATCCCGGTGGTGATCACCGGGGTGGTGGTGCATTACCTCTCCTACGGCGTACCGGAGCTCGACCACGTCGGACGCCCGAAGGCGTTCTTCGGCCAGACCATCCATGACCGCTGCTACCGGCGGCCCTTCTACGATCAGGGCAAATTCGCCAAGACCTTCGATGACGAAGGGGCGCGCAATGGCTGGTGCCTGTTCGAGCTCGGTTGCAAGGGCCCCACCACCTACAACGCCTGCGCCACCACCAAGTGGAACGACGGCACCAGTTTCCCCATCGAGTCCGGGCATGGCTGCCTGGGCTGCTCGGAACCGAATTTCTGGGACAAGGGCAGCTTCTATGCCCCCCTGGCAACCACCGAGTCGGGAGGCCTGTACGGATTGGGGGCGGCGGCCGCCGCCGGTGTGGCCGTGGGCGTCGGCGCCGCGGTTGTTTCGCGGAACCACCAGAAGAAGCTCCAGGAGGGCAAGTAGCCATGACTGTGCTCGATTTCGCACGTGGACCGGGGTTGCAGTGGTCCCTGGTGATCTTTTTGGTCGGGGTGCTGTGGCGCCTCATGGGCATCTTCTTCCTCAAGCACAAACGGGACCTGAACGAACCCCGCCACGGAGGTATCGCGCCCTGGCTGGGGGGCCTCAAGGTGGTGTTCACCCGCATGTGGCCGCGCAAGGACTTTCGTGCCCGCACCGCGTACAGCGAGACCCTGAGCTACGTGTTCCATTTCGGACTGGCCATCGTGGTGTTCTTCGGCGCATTCCATATCACTTTCATCAAGAGCCTGTTCGGCGTGAGCTGGGGGAACCTGCCCAACTCGGTCATCTACTTCACCGCGGTGATTACCCTGGCCACCATGGTCGCGCTGCTCGTAAGACGGCTCACGCATCCGGTGTTGAGGGTGTTGTCCAACTTCGATGACTACTTCAGCTGGGCCGTGGTGGCGGCCCCGCTGGTAACTGGCCTGATGGCGACGGCGCACCTGGGCGGGCCCTATGAGACCCTGCTCGGAGTGCATATTCTCAGCTTCGAAGTGCTGCTGGTGTGGTTCCCGTTCGGCAAGCTGATGCACGCATTCCTGTTCGCGCCGTCGCGGGCGGCGGCCGGTTACGTCTTTACGCGCAAGGGGGCTTCCACATGAGCGCCGATACCCAGTCCACCATCGATCTCAAGCTGCCCGGGCTCAGCGTCGAAAAGCCCGAGGTGCGCTATGACCAGCAGGGCGACATGAGCGACGAGGAGCGCCTGTCCCAGGCGATGCGCAACTTCGCCAAGGACTTCGGCTACGTGGCGGCCGTCCACATGGACTCCTGCGTGCACTGCGGAATGTGCGCCGAGGCCTGCCACTTCTACGTGACCACCGGCGATCCCAAGTACACCCCGATCTGGAAGATCGAACCTTTCAAGCAGGCCTACAAGCGCGAAGCCGGCCCGTTCGCCTTCTTCTACCGGCTGCTGAACTTCAAGCCGGCCGTGTCGGCGGATCAGCTCAGGCAGTGGCAGGAACTGATCTACGATTCCTGTACCGTATGCGGACGCTGCAGTCTGATTTGTCCCATGGGCATCGATATCGCGGGCCTGGTCAGTCAGGCCCGTCACGCCATGTTCAAGGCCGGGCTGGTGCCCCATGAACTGCATGCAGTGGCGGAGCGCGCCGAAACCGAGGGCAGTCCGCTGGGAGCCACGCCGAAGGTATTCGCGGAGCGCGTGGAATGGCAGGGCGATGAAAACGATATGGAAATTCCGGTGGACAAGGAACAGGCCGACGTGCTGCTCACCATGTCCTCCATCGAGATCATGAAGTACCCGGAAGCCATTGCCGCCAGTGCCAAGGTGATGGATCACCTGGGCCTGTCCTACACTTTCAGCACCGAAGGGTACGAGGCCACCAATTTCGGGCTGCTGTCGGGGAACTCGGACTGGCAGCGCGACATGAGCATGAAGCTCATCAATGCGGCCATCAAGTGCAAGGCCAAATACCTGGTCCTGCCCGAGTGCGGGCACGCCTACACGGCCCTGCGCTGGTCGGGCGCCACCATCTACGGCAAACCGTTGCCCTTCAAGGTACGGCATATCTCGGAGTTTCTGGCCGAGCAGGTGACCAACGGGAAGTTGAAGCTCAAGGGCGGCCTCAACAAATCGGTGACCTTCCACGATCCCTGTCAGGTGGTCAGGCGCGGCGGCGCCATCGAAGGCCCGCGCACGGTACTCAAGGCGCTGGGGGTCGATCTTCACGAGATGAAGGAAAACCGCGGCACCAACTGGTGTTGCGGCGGAGGCGGCGGTGTGGTCACCATTCACCGCGCGGACCCGATCCGCTACAAGGCCTTCGAGCTGAAGATGCGACAGGTGGAGGATACCGGGGCCGAGATGCTGGTCACCAGCTGCTCGAACTGCCGGCAGACCTTCGACGACGGACAGGCCCATTTCAACTGGGACAAGACGGCGCAGAGTATGCTTGAGCTGGTGGCGGAGAACCTGCAGGAAACATGAGGACCTGGCCGTGGCGGTCCGCTTTCCGGTTCCGTTCTGAACATATGTACAGCCTTTAAGGATTAGCCGATGAGCGCAAACAGAGTCGTTGTGGATCCCATCACCCGAATCGAGGGTCATCTTCGGATCGAGGCGGAGACCGACAGCTCGGGCAACATCACACAGGCCTCCAGCGCCGGCACCATGGTGCGGGGAATAGAGATCATCCTGCGCGGGCGCGATCCGCGGGATGCATGGGCGTTCGCCCAACGTATCTGCGGGGTGTGCACCCTGGTGCACGGCATGGCGTCCATACGGGCCGTGGAGAACGCCCTGGACTATCCCATTCCCCACGATGCGCAGCTGATCCGAAATCTGATGATCGCCGCCCAGTACGTCCACGACCATGTGATGCATTTCTATCACCTGCATGCCCTGGACTGGGTGAACGTGCCCAATGCCCTGAAGGCCGACCCCAAGGCCACGTCCCAGCTGGCGCAGTCCATCAGCAACTACAGCCGCTCGTCGCCCGGATATTTTGCCGATGTGAAGACCAAGCTGAAGACGTTCGTGGAATCGGGGCAGCTCGGTATCTTCACCAATGGCTACTGGGATAATCCCGCCTACAAGCTGCCGCCGGAAGCCAACCTCATGGCGGTGGCGCACTACCTGGATGCGCTGAACTGGCAGCGCAAGGTGGTCAAGCTCCATACCATCTTCGGCGGCAAGAACCCCCATCCGAACTTCGTGGTCGGAGGCACGCCGGCGGCCATCAGCGTGCAGTCCCAGACGTCCGGGGCCGGCAGCTTCGGCGGCGGGCGCGCCACAGCCATCGACACGGTGGGATTGGAGGAAGTGCAGAATGTGATCACCGAAATGGTGAATTTCGTCGATCAGGTATATCTGCCCGACACGCTGGCCATCGCCGGCTTCTACAAGGACTGGTTTACCAAAGGCGAAGGCATCGGCAACTTCATGACCTATGGCGACTTCCCTTCCAAGAGCATGAACGACCCGTCCAGCTTCCTGATACCGCCGGGGGTCATTCTGGACCGGGATCTGTCCAAGGTCCATGAGCTGGATCTCAATGCAGAGGACCAGATTCAGGAGTACGTGAGCCATTCCTGGTACGACTACTCCGTGGGCAAGGACAAGGGACTGCACCCCTACGAAGGTGAAACCAAGCTGGACTACACGGGACCGAAACCGCCCTACGATTATCTGGACGTGGAAAAGGATTATTCCTGGCTCAAGTCGCCGCGCTGGAAGGGCAAGGTGGTGGAAGTCGGCCCCCTGGCCCGGGTGTTGATGCTGTATGCCACCGGCCACAAGCAGACCCGGGAACTGGCCCAGATGGCGCTCACCAAGCTGGACCTGCCCGTGCAGGCGCTGTACTCGACCCTGGGCCGCACGGCTGCGCGTACGCTGGAGACCAAGATCATCGTGGACCAGATGCAGGGCTGGTACGACCAGCTGATGGCCAACATCAAGGCCGGCAACCTGGACACCTTCAACGACAGGAAGTGGGATCCTTCCACCTGGCCCAGGACTGCCAAAGGTGTGGGCTTCATGGAGGCGCCCCGGGGCGCCCTGGCCCACTGGGTGGTGATCAAGGACGGCAAGATCGACAATTACCAGGCGGTGGTGCCCAGCACCTGGAACGCCGGTCCGCGGGACGCCCAGGGCCAGGACGGGCCCTACGAAGCGAGCCTCAAAGGCACCAACCTCTACAACCCTAAGGAGCCGGTGGAGATTCTGCGAACCATCCACAGCTTCGACCCCTGCATCGCCTGTGCCGTGCACGTGGCCGACCCGGACGGAGAGGAACTGGTGGAGGTCAAAGTGCGGTGAACGGCTGCGGTTGGCGGAGGCTGCCCCCAAGGGTGGCCCGCCGGCCGACGCCGGCTGTCCGAGCCTGTCTTCCGCCCCCGAATCGATGTCCCTGGACGCGCGCCCCGGCGCGCGTTCTTGCGTGGATCGGTCCAGGCATCGGTGCTCCGTCCCTGGCCGATGCCTGACAATGCCCCCCGCCGGGCTGCTATTCTAGCCGAGCCCCCGACCGCCGGGGCGCGAGCGGGATGCCACGACCGCCCGCGCGGGGCAGCCGCTACTGCCAAAAAGAAGCGATGGAGCCAATGACCGAGACGTACAGACTTGACGCCGAGCAGCTGTTCCGGAGCTGCGATCCCCAACAGTTCGATTTCCACACCACGGGCGAGGTCCAGCCCTATACGGGGATGATCGGCCAGGATCGCGCCCTGGACGCCCTGCGCTTCGGCGTAGGCATCCGGCGCGAGGGTTACAACCTGTACGTGCTGGGCCCTCCGGGGGCGGGCAAGCATACCGCCGTCCTGGACTTTCTCGCGCCCTACGCGCGCAACCAGGCGGGCGGCAGCGACTGGTGTTACGTCAACAATTTTCACGATCCCCAGCGGCCCAGCTTGTTGCGACTGCCGGCCGGGCGCGGCAGCGAGCTGCGCCGTGGCGTCGCCCAACTGGTCGATGACCTGGGGAGTGCGATTCCGGCGGCGTTCGAAAGCGAAGAGTACCAGACCCGTCTGCAGGAATTGCAGGAGGAGATGAAGGAGCGTCAGGGCCAGGCTCTGCAGGGCGTCAGAGATCTTGCCGAGCGGAAGAACATCGTGCTGCTGCACACGCCCGGCGGTTTCGCCTTTGCGCCCACGCGCAAAGGCGAAGTGCTGGGACCGGACGAGTTCGAAAAGCTGCCCGAAGAGGAACGCAGCGCCGTCGAACAGGACGTCCGGGAACTTCAGGAACAGCTCAAGAAAGTATTGAAGCAATTTCCCCAGTGGCAGCACGAGGCCCGCCGCACCATCAAGAAGTTGAACCGGGAAGTCACCCTGTTCGCGGTGGGGCACCTGATCGAGGAGCTGCTGCAGGCGTTCCAGGATCTGCCCGGGGTGGGGGAGTATCTGAACGCGGTGCAGCAGGACATTGTCGACAACGCAGACAACCTGCGCCGGGCGGCCGACAGCCTGGCGGAAAATCCCAACATCGCCGAACTGGACGGTCAGTTCGCACGCCGTTATCAGGTCAATCTGCTGGTTGGGCAGGAGGAAACCGACGGTGCACCGGTGATCTACCAGGACCATCCCACCTACGACAATCTGCTGGGCCGGGTGGAACACACCGCGCAGATGGGCACGCTGTTCACCGATTTCACATTGATCCGGTCAGGTGCCCTGCATCGCGCGAACGGCGGATACCTGATCCTGGATGCGGACAAGGTACTCACCCAGCCCTACGCCTGGGAGGGGCTGAAACGCGCCATCAAGTCGGGCGAAGTGAACATCGAGTCCATCGGCCAGGCGCTGGGCCTGATCAGCACCATCTCCCTGGAGCCCGAGGCTGTACCGCTGGACCTGAAAGTCGTGTTGGTGGGCGACCGCATGGTCTATTACCTGCTGTCGGAGCTGGATCCGGAGTTCAAACAGTTGTTCAAGGTGGAGGTGGACTTCAACGACCAGATGGTTCGCGATCGCGAAGGCAACGCCCTGTACGCGCGGCTTATCGCCACCATGGCGCAGCGCGAAGAGCTCGCGCCGTTGGAACGGGGAGCGGTGGCACGGGTGGTTGAGCACAGTGCCCGCCTGGCGGAGGATGCAGAACATCTGTCCACGGACCTGCGCAGCATCGGGAACCTGCTTTGCGAAGCCGATTACTGGGCCCGTGAACGCGGTACCGACGTGGTGGAGGCCGAAGATGTGCAGCAGGCGATCGATGCCCAGATTCGTCGTCGGGACCGCATCCGCGAACGCCTGCAGGAGGAGGTCCTGCGCGGCACCGTACTGATCGACAGCGACGGCGAGGCGATCGCCCAGATCAACGCGCTGTCGGTGATCGAGCTGGGCGGCTTCATGTTCGGTGTACCGACGCGGGTCACGGCCACGGCCCGTCTGGGCGAGGGCGAAGTGGTGGACATCGAGCGGGAAGTGGAACTGGGCGGCGCGCTGCACTCGAAGGGAGTGCTCATTCTTTCCCACTTCCTGGCGGCGCGGTATTGCGCGGACCGTCCGTTGTCCCTGTCGGCGAGCGTGGTGTTCGAACAGAATTACGGTCAGGTGGAAGGGGACAGCGCATCGTTGGCCGAGCTGTGCGCGTTGTTGTCGGCGTTGGCGCGAGCGCCCATTCGACAGTCTCTGGCAGTGACCGGATCGGTGAATCAACTGGGTCAGGTACAGGCCATCGGAGGCGTCAACGCCAAGGTGGAGGGTTTTTTCGACATCTGCAACGCCCGAGGGCTGACGGGACGGCAGGGGGTGGTGATTCCCGCCTCCAATGTGCCCCATCTGATGTTGCGCGAGGATGTGGTGGACGCGGTCAAGAATGGCCGGTTCCACGTCTATGCGGTCGACAGCGTCGATGCCGCCGTGCAGCTGCTTACCGGCGTGGAGGCAGGGGAACGGGGCGCAGACGGCAATTTCCCCGACGGCACGGTGAACCAGCGCATTGAAGCGCGGCTCAACCAGCTGGCCGAGGAGCGTCAGGCCCACAGCGAGAAGTCCCATGACAGCCATGACAGCCATGACGGCGATGGCGGGGATGCTGCCGATGGCGAGTGAGTCCGTGCCGGGGCGCCGATTGGAACGCCTGGTGCTGGCCCTGGACAGCGCCATCGACGACGGCCAGCGGCTGCGCCTGGCTGCCCGGTTGGCCGCACGGCTGGAGGTGGAACTGAGCGGGCTGTTTGTGGAGGATATCGCGCTGCATCGGCTTGCCGATCTACCGATTGCGATTGAAGTCAGCCTGTTGGCCGCACAGAGCCGGACGCTCGCGAGCTCGGAACTGGAACGTCGCCTGCGCGTGCAGGCGGCGCGCCTGGAGGCGGCACTGGGGGCGGCTGCGCAGGCGGCAGGCGTGCCCTGGTCGTTCAGGGCGTTGCGTGGGCGGCCGATCCGCGAGGCCCTGACATCGGCCACCGAGCGTGATCTGGTGCTGGTTGCAGGCGCCGGACGATATCCACTGACGGGGCGGGGCCGAGCCGTCGGTCCGGTAGCGGTGATCTTCGATGCGAGCAGTGCCGGCACTGCCGCTTTGGCGATTGCCGCCCGTGTGGCCCGCCTCGAGGCACGCCGATTGCTGGTACTGGTGGTCGGCGCCGAAACGGACAGCGCGGCGCTGCTCGAACGAGCCCGTTTCGAATTGGGGACGACACCGCTGCAAGCCGATTACCTCCTCCTGGGCGGCGGCCAGTTGCTCGAGGCGCTGACGGTCGCGGCCCGTGTCCATGCGGAACTGCTGGTGACCGACTTGCAGCGAATCGCCGCCGCTCAGGCACGAACGCTCGAGGGCGCGCCCTGCGCCATCGCCGTCGTGCGTTGATGAACGCAGAGAGGCTGGGAATGGTATCGGGCAGCCGGCGAGTGCATGTGCCCGCCGCTGTCCACTCTCACCTGTGTCTGGTCTGGTTGGCCGTTATCTCGGTCATGAGTTCCAGTTGAACCTGCTGGATTTCCACCAGACGCTGCCACTGAGTGGACAGCATGTGGTCGATTTTCTCGTGAAGCTGGCGTATCTCCAGTTCGGCCTTCATGTTGACCTGGTAATCGTGTTGCGCCCGTAGCCGGTCGCGGTCCTCCTGGCGGTTCTGGCTCATCATGATGACAGGCGCCTGCACTGCCGCAAGACAGGACAGGACCAGATTCAGGAGGATGAAAGGGTAGGGATCGAAGGGATGCCGGACCAGAAGGGCCGTGTTGACGACGATCCACAGGGCAAGCACGCCGCCGAATGCGATCAGGAACGTCCATGAGCCTCCGAATTCCGCCAACCGGTCCGACAGCCGTTCCCCGAGGGTCAGCTGCTGCTCGAACTCGGCGTCCACGTTGCGGGCCAATATCTCATGCTCGCGCAGACTCTGGACCACCTCATTCTCAAGGGAGCTCAACTCGCCCTTTTCGGCCGCCAGCAGGGACTGGATATAGCGGTCCCGGTACCGGTTGAGATCTTTGCGGCACAGGGTATCGTCCGGCGACCAGTCGGGGTGTTCCTTGTGGATCTCCTCGACGATGGCCGTACGCAGCAGTGAACCCGGAACGAGCTCGCTGCGGGGAAAAGTGTGCCCGCATATGGGGCAGACGGCACTGGCGGACTGACGCTTATGCATAGGGACCCCCGTGCACAGGGTATGGCCGGTGCGGCCGGATGTTGCTTGCCGTTAGTAAATCCGTTCTGATACGTTTCCGCAAGCACCGGGTACAGCCATGCGCATGCGGCGTCGCAATGAATCTCCCGGCCTCCAAGTTGTCTCAAGCGAGGCGGCCGTGGTGGGTTCGACTGCTTCCCGCGCGAGCCGGTGCATCCAATAAACCGAACAAAGGAGGATGTCGTGGTGACCACCAGAAACAGTTTCTTGATGTCGTTGCTGTGCATGGGCTGGCTGCTGGGTGGCGTTGCCCACGCGGCCGCCTTGAAGGATACCGACGCTCTGCGAGGTCTTAGCAGCGCCAAGGGCGTGTTTATGATCGATATCAACGATCCCGGTCGCGTTGCGCACGTACTCCATGTGGTGGAAAAGACCGATACCGGCATGCGCAAGCAAGGTGTGACGCCCCATATCATCGTGGTGGTGATCGGCCCGGCGGTGGCCTTTCTCACCAAGGACCGCCGCGGTATCTCCTACATGCAGGAGCGCGCCGTATCCCAGGTCCAGAAAGAGATCCACAAGCTCAAGACCATGGGCGTGCGGACCGAAGCCTGCGGCGTCGCCCTCAAGGGCATGGATGTGGATCCGAAAGACGTGATCGACGACGTGCATCCGGTGGGTAACGGCTTCATTTCCGCCATCGGCTACCAGGCCCAGGGCTATGAGCTGGTGCCGGTGTACTAGACGTTGCAGAGGCTCGCACGGTAGAAGGGCGTTGAGGCCGGACCTGATCTGGAAGAGGCGGAACCGGAGCAGTAACGCGAGCGGGCCCGGGGCCGCGGTGCCGGCGCCACTCACGTGTGGTGCCGGCGTCGCACCCTTGCCTTAAGGCTGCCGCGGTTTCGGTGGCGCATTTTTTGTTTTGACGCACGTCAACTGCCGTATCCGGCGTACCCGAGTGCCCCCTGTCGTCCAGGTCCTCGATCACGGCCGGTTTCCTTCAGGAACGCCCCGCGTCCTTTGGGCCACCGGTCAGGGGCACGAACGCGACGGCCAGCAGGCGGGTCTGGTCCACTGACCCGTCTGCGGCTTTTTCAATGAGGACGAGATCCTCGTTGTAGCCGGCGGTCCGCAGGGGCAGCACGAGGCGGCCGCCGGGCTTGAGCTGATCGACCAGGGGCGGCGGCACCTCGCGGGCGGTTGCAGTGACCAGTATGCCGTCGTAGGGTGCATGCTCGCTCCACCCGTAATAGCCGTCGGCAGTCTTCACGACGACGTTGTCGAAGCCTTCATCGGCCAGTCGCTGGCGCGCGGCGTCGGCAAGGGCCGGAATGATTTCCACCGTATAGACTTCCCGCACCAGCCGCGCGAGTATGGCCGCCTGGTAGCCGGAGCCGGTGCCGACTTCCAGCACCCGGTGCTCGGGCCGGGCGTCGAGCAGCTCGGTCATCAACGCCACGATGTACGGTTGGGAGATGGTCTGGCCGTGTCCGATGGACAGGGGCTGGTTGTCGTAGGCATAGGCGTCCTGGCCGTCGGCCACGAAATGCTCCCGCGGTACATCCGCCAGCGCCTTGCGGACTCCGGGGGCGAGGGACCGGCGCCCGGTGTAGGCGGAGGTGGCTCGCATTTCCGCGTCGATTTCCTCGAGTAGACGCCGGCGGTCTTCAGCGTGGTGGGTACGCACAAAGTGCCTCGTTGTGTGGCGGCGGGAAGCGGCCGTTACATCAAGCCTGCCGGGCAGGCGCGGCCGCGCGCCAACCCTGTGGCGTTTCACTGTTGACTGTAGTCCAGGCGCACACGCACCGCTTCCTCCTGCTCGATGTCCTCCAGGTGGGCTTCCAGTTCATGGAGCGACTCCCTGATTTCCGGCAGCAGCACATCCTCCAGGGCGCGGGCCCGGCGTTCGGTACGTCGGTATTCCTCCAACAGCCGATGCAGGTTGCCGGTAATGGCGGCCAGGATCACGTTCTGCTCCAGCAGTGTCCGGAAGCGGGAGGCGCAGTGGCGGGCCTCGGGGGAAGGGTTCTCGGCCGGTCCGGCCGGTTGTTCGGCCTGCAGGGTGGTTTCCGGCTGGATCAGCGTGACGCCCAGGAAGGAGCGACGCTGAAGGCGTATCTCGCTGGCGTCCAGGGGTGCGGCCGGATACACGGCGGTGCCTTCGAGACCGTGGCGCCGAACCGTCTGGCGCAGGGCGGCACTGGCCTGCCGATGCATCTCGTTGAAGCGCTCCCGCTGCGCCTCGTAGTCCCGGATCCGGCGGACGATCTCGGCGGCCAGCAGCAGGCGCTTTTCGTCCAGGAAACGGTAGCCTTCCTGCATGACCTGCTGCTCTTCGCGCAGCTCCAGCAACGCGGAATGGGTGGGCGCATGGCCGCCGGCTTCAGGCATGGTCGCTGTCCCCGGTAATGTACCGGCGGATCTGGGCGTCGCTGAGCCGGTTCAACTCGGCGGCGGGCAACAGGGACAGCAATTTCCAGCCAGTGGCCATGCTGTCCTCCAGGGACCGGGCCTGGTCCTGCCGCACCAAGGTGTCCTCGAAGCGATCTCCGAATTCCAGGTACAGGCGATCCACGTCCGTCAGGCCCTCGGCGCCTACCACGCTGGCGAGCACGCGAACCTGCACGGCACGGGCGTAGGCGGCATAGAGCTGGTTGGCCAGGTCGGGGTGGTCCGGGTGGGTGTAGCCCCGGCCGGTGCCGTCCTTCATCAGCCGCGACAGGCTGGGCAATACCTTGACCGGCGGGTAGACATCGTGCCGGGCCAATTCCCGGTCCAGCACGATCTGGCCTTCGGTGATGTAGCCGCTGAGATCCGGTATGGGATGGGTGATGTCGTCCGCCGGCATGGTCAGGATGGGCATCTGGGTGAGGGTGCCGGGATGGCCTTTGATGCGCCCGGCGCGCTCGTAGATGCTGGCCAGGTCGGAGTACATATATCCCGGATAACCCTTGCGGCTGGGGATCTCGCCATGGCTGGCGGACACCTCCCGCAGGGCCTCGCAGTAGTTGGTCAGGTCCGTCATGATCAGCAGCACATGGCGTCCTTCCACAAAGGCCAGGTATTCGGCCGCCGTCAGGGCGAAGCGCGGCGTCAGCAGGCGCTGCACGCTGGAGTCGCTGGCCAGGTTCAGGAACAGGGCCGTGCGTGCCAGGGCCCCGCTGGTTTCCATGGCACGACGGAAGGACTCGGCGGTGTCGTGGGGGATGCCGATGCCCACGAATACGATGGCGAAGGATTCGCCGTGCTCGCCGCGCAGCCGTGCCTGCTGGGCAATCTGAATGGCCAGGCGGTCGTGGGGCAGACCGCCTCCGGAGAAGACCGGCAGTTTCTGGCCGCGCACCAGGCTGTTCATCAGATCGATGGTGGAAACGCCGGTTTCGATGAAATCGGTGGGCATGGCCCGTTCCGCCGGGTTGATGGCCAGCCCTTCGATGCGCAGCCGCTGTTTGGCGGCGATCGGAGGTCCGCCGTCGAGCACCCGGCCCACACCGTCGAAGGTGCGTCCCAGGATGTCCGGGCCGAGACTGAAATGGATGGGCTCGCCCCGGAAACGAACGCGGGTGGTGGCCAGCGCCAGGCCGGTGGTGGACTCCAGCACCTCCACGGTCATGTAATCTTCGTCCAACGCCGAGATGCGTCCCAGCCGGGCCCGGCCGTCCGCCCCGATCACTTCCACCGACTCGTTCAGACCCACATCGATGGTGCGGTGCAGGAACAGCAGCGGGCCTTCGATGCGGGTGGCCGCATCGCTCAGGTACAGGTCAGCCCGCATGGGTACTGTCTCCTTCCAGCGCACCGAATGCGCCCTCCAGGTCGGTGGACAATTGATGGAATTCCTCCAATTGATCCTCCCCGATCTCCTCGCCCATACGCTGCAGCCGGCGCAGTATGGGCAGGGCGGCAATGCGGTCCAGGGGCACGTTGTTCTCGACGGCGTCCAGCGCCAGCTCGATGAACCGGGTCACCAGATTCATCATGGCGGTCTGGCGGGCCGGCGATGCGTAGCGATCCAGTTCGGAGAACGACGACTGGCGCAAAAAGCCCTGATTGATGAGGTCGCCGCACAGCAGAATGCACTGTTGGCGGGGCGGCAGGGCGTCTTTGCCCACGATGCGTGCCATGCGCTCCAGGCGCGTCTGCTCCTCCAGTATCTGCAGCAGCCGGCGGCGCTGGTCGGCCCATTGGGGGTGGCCTTCGCCCTTCCACCACCAGGCCAGGGACTCCACATCTTCGGTGTAGGACTGCAGCGGGTGCACGGCGGGGTAGAAGCGGGCCTGGGCGCGCCCCCTGTCCAGAGCCCAGAAGCTGCGCACATAGCGCTTGGTGTGGGTGGTGACCGGCTCGGAGAAATCGCCGGCCGGTGGACTGACGGCACCGATCAGCGTCAGGGAGCCTTCCTTGCCGCTGAGGGTGCGCACCCGGGCGGCGCGCTCGTAGAAGTCGGCCAGTCGGCTGCCCAGGTAGGCGGGATAGCCCGCCTCGCCGGGGAGCTCGCCCAGCCGCCCGGACACTTCCCGCAGGGCTTCGGCCCAGCGGCTGGTGGAGTCGGCCATCAGTGCCACATGCAGGCCCTGGTCACGGAAGTATTCGGCGACGGTGACGCCGGTATAGATGCTGGCCTCGCGGGCCGCTACCGGCATGTTGGAGGTGTTGGCGATGATCACCGTGCGCTCCATGAGGGCCCGGCCGCTGCGCGGATCCTGCAGTTCGGGGAACTCGTGCAGCACGCCGGCCATTTCGTTGCCGCGCTCGCCGCAGCCCACATAGACGATGATGTCGGCGTCGCACCATTTGGCGAGACTTTCCTGCAGTACGGTCTTGCCGGTACCGAAGCCGCCCGGCAGGGCGGCTTTGCCGCCGCGTGCCACCGGGAACAGGGCGTCCAGGATGCGCTGACCGGTGAGCATGGGGCGATCCGCCGGCAGCCGTTCCATCACCGGGCGCGGCTCGCGTACCGGCCAGCGCTGCAGCATGGTGATGGCATGTCGCGTGCCGTCATCGGTTTCCAGGGTGGCGAGGGTGGCGTCTTCGCGGTAGTCGCCCGTCTCCACGATCTCGACCACCTTGCCATGGCGGTCCGGCGGCACCAGGCAGCGCTGCTGAAGCCCCGCGGGTGGCAGCAGACGCCCCAGCACATGGCCGGGGCCGACCTTTTCGCCCACCTGCACCTGGGGTTCGAAGGGCAGCTCGACGGGGGGGCGCGTGTACATGCCGGGTCGCACGTAGGTCATGCTGAGTCCGGACAGGGGGCGCAGCAGGCCGTCGAAGATGCTGCCGAGCAGGCCAGGGCCCAGTTCCACGGCCAGGGGAGCGCCGGTGCCGGTCACCGGCACGCCGGGGCGCAGTCCGGTGGTGTCTTCGTAGACCTGCACCACGATCTCGTCTTCGGCGAGGCGGATCACCTCGCCGAGCAGTTGCTGTTCGCCGATCAGTACCGCCTCGTTGACGCTGAACGGGCCGTCGGGCCTGGCTCTGAGCACCGGGCCGCTGATCCATCGGATGACTGCGTCAGCCATTGGGACGCGTCCCCTCGCCGGCCGTCGGAGCGGGTACTGCCGGGGGTGGTGTTCGGTTCACTGTTGAGCCTCTTCCAGGTGCGCCAGCAGTTGTGCTTCGATTTCCTCGCGGTTGGCCATCAGCCCGTGCAGGGTACCGTCCAGACACGCTCCGCCGGCGCAGATGCGCAGCCCGGCGCTCAGGTCCTCGTCGACGACGAACACGCACGGCGCACCGCTGCGCGCTTCGATGCGCGGCTTCCATTCTCCGAGCTCCGGCGTGGACCAGTCGGAGGGATGCTCGATACGCCAGGCGGCCTGGGGCAGACTCTCCAGCCCCCGCCCGACGAGGGAGCCCACCCACAGCAGGCGGGTATCGGCGGACCTCCAGCGCATCGCCAGAGCCCGCTCGAGGCGATGCCAGCCGCGCTTCAACGTGTGGGATACGGCGTCGCGATAGTGCTGGCGGTTGCGGGTCTCGAGCTGCGCGCGGGCGGCCTCGATGCGCCGGTTGGCATGCCACCGTTCCTCCTCGATGCCTTTGTGGACATGCTGGCGGGCTTCGCGGTAGGCGCCGCGGACCAGCTCGCGAGCCTGTTGCTCGGCCTCCTCACGAATCTGCTGGCAGCGCTGCTCGGCATGCTCCTGGAGCAGCTCCAGCAGAGCGTCGAGCGGCTCGCGGATGTCGGCCTGCTGCTCGTTCATGCGCCCACGCCCAGTTGTCCCCGCAGCCAGGCGGCCAGGTCCGGCGGCGCCGCGTGGCCGCCCGCGTCCGGCACCGTGACCACCAGCGTCCGGCGATGGCGCAGAGCGGCCCGCAGCTCCGGCTCCGGCAATCGCTGTGCGAAGTCGGCGCCCAGTATCAGCAGGCCGGTCTGCTCCAGGCCCCAGGCCAGCAGCGCCGCCGGATCGTCGTCGCCGGCGGCGAGGTGGACCCGGGCGCCGGCCAGTCGATAGCCCGCTGCGGTCAGGGGATCGCCGATGAACAGAGGAGCCGCCATCAAGTCAGCCGATTGAGAATCAGGATGGAGACGATGAGCCCGTAGATGGCGATGCCTTCGGCCAGTCCCACGAGCACGATGGTGCGTCCCAGCAGTTCGGGCTTCTCGGCCAGTGCGCCCACTGCGGCACTGCCCACGGCGGCGACGGCGTAGCCTGCCCCCAGAGACGACAGGCCGGTGGCGAGTGCGGCTGCGAGATAGCCCCACTGCAGCACTCCCGGCGCTGCGACGGTGCGTACGGCTTCGTCGGCGGCGAAAGCGGGGGCGATGAGCAGCATGGCGGTACCGGCCAGGCAGAAGACGCCGGCTACCACCGTGAGTGCCAGCGCGACACGGGGTTTCTTCATGTTTGGCTCCTTGGTTCCCGGTCAGGTTGATAGGAGGGAGCGGGCAAGGCCTGGAAGGGGCGGCCTTCGCCCTGCAGAAAGCGGATGAAGAACTCGAACAGGATGAGGCGGGTGGTCTGAATGGACACCACCAGGCCCTCCAGTGCGATGATGACGACGTTGCCCACCACATAGACCAGCACGGCGCCGAGCGGGCCGCCGGCCACGTCGGCCAGTCCTCCGACGGCCTCGGACAGCCCCGCGTGGGCAAGGGCGAAGGCACCCACGCGCGCAAATGACAGCGTATTCACCGCCAGCTGGAACAGGTGTTCCAGCAGCTCTCCCAGGCCGATGGTGATCCGCGCGGCGAGGCTGCCCTCATGGACCCGGCAGGCGCCGTAGAGGTACCAGAGCAGGGCGGGCGCCGCCAGCGCGGCAGCGTCGGCGTAGAACAGGCTGCCCAGCAGGGCCAGGTACAACGGTATCTTGGGGGCTTCCAGGTGCCACCAGTGGTGCGCCGTACCCCGCCAGTGGGCTTCCAGCCCGCTGAGTGCCATGCCGGCCACCAGCAGCAGCACGCCGCCGACGAGCGGCACGGCCAGCAGCGGAATGGGGTGGGCCAATGGATGCAGCCATAAAGCGGGTAGGAGGTCTTC
>Ga0102956_1000330_pt1 | contig 16868 bp, 17 predicted proteins | sample SalPonF2_A_D2_MG_FD_84515 | JGI IMG/M metagenome (GOLD analysis project Ga0102956, IMG submission 84515) | Salt pond soil microbial communities from South San Francisco under conditions of wetland restoration - Salt Pond MetaG SF2_A_D2_MG ...
GTAAGTTCATCAATCATGTCACTACACGCGTTGGTTGCGTTATCCATAGCCATCATACGTGCAGCATGTTCACTGGTGGATGTTTCAAGCAAGGCACTGAACAACTGGACAGAGACGTTCTTTGGAAGCAGAATACCTAAAAGCTCAGCGGCTGGCGGCTCACAAATATGCTCTGCGAGATAAGGAGCATCTTCATCACCTTTATCTTTAGGTTCTGATGATTCAACCGAAGTAATCGGAAGAATCTGTTTTGCGATCGGAACCTGTTTTGCCATGCTGACAAATTCTGAATACACTACATAAACTTCATCATATGACCCGGAAAGGAACCCTTCAACCAGGCTACTGGCTGCCGTTGATGCCACATTAAATCCAAATGTTGCCCCAACAATGCCGAGATGCTCGCTTATCCTATCCATTTTCTTATTCCGGCACCAGTCACGTCCCTTTTTCCCAAAATTAGTGAAAGATATTTCAAGATTTTCACCGGCTTTTTCTTCATGGAGTTCTGCAGCCTTTGTAATAAGGTTCATATTAAAACCTCCGCACAGCCCCCTGTCTGACGTGCACAGTACAATATGAACTTTTTCAACTTCCTCTTTGGGGACCAGCAAAGGACTTGCTTCCTCACCGGATTTTTCAGCAAGGCTTCCCAGAACTTCTTCGAACTTCTCAGCATACGGCCGGAACCTGTCCATGTTCTGCTGGGCTCCACGCAATCTGGAAGTTGCCACCATATTCATAGCCTTTGTGATCTGCCTTGTCTTCTTTACACTTCCAATTTTTGTCTGGACTTCCTTTAATGTTGCCATACAACTCAAACCCTTATATTTAAGGTTATTTGTTATCGGTTATCAGTGACTCACCAGTGGTCGAACTCATCAACAAATAACTTACTTTATTGTGTCCTTGAATTCCTCGTCATAGGCGTTCAAGGCCTCTGTCATCAGTTTGTCCAGATCGTCGTCGATCTCTTCTTTTTCCGAAAGTCCGGAAAAAATCTGCGGATACCGGTCTTCGATAAACGGGTAAAGACCTGTTTCATACTTTGTCACTACATCGGCCGGATATTTGTCAAGAAAGCCCTTTGTACCGGCGTAAAGTATGGTGACCTGTTTTGGCATTGTAAGCGGCTGAAACTGACCCTGCTTCAAAACTTCAACAAGCCTCAAACCTCGTGTAAGCTGTGCCTGTGTGGCTTTGTCAAGATCACTTCCGAATGCGGCAAACGCTTCAAGCTCACGGAATTGGGCCATCTCAAGCCTCAGTGTACCGGCAACCTGTTTCATGGCCTTTACCTGCGCGGCACCGCCGACTCGTGATACTGAAAGTCCAACGTTAATTGCCGGCCTAATGCCTGCAAAAAACATGTTCGGCTCAACGTATATCTGGCCGTCAGTAATTGAAATAACATTTGTGGGAATAAAGGCTGATACGTCACCAGCCTGGGTTTCAATAATCGGAAGAGCTGTAAGAGAGCCCGCACCAAGTTCATCATTCAATTTTGCGGAGCGCTCAAGCAGACGAGAGTGATTATAGAAAATATCGCCGGGGTATGCTTCACGGCCCGGCGGACGTCTTAAAAGAAGAGAAACCTGACGGTAGGCAGCAGCCTGTTTTGAAAGATCATCATAAATGATTAAAGCATGCTTGCCGTTGTCTCGGAAATATTCACCCATTGAGCATCCTGCATAAGGCGCCAGGAACTGCAATGATGCCGGATCACTCGCGCATGCAGAAACTATTGTCGTGTATTCCATCGCACCGTGCTTTTCAAGAATATCCGCAACCTGGGCAACTGTTGATTTTTTCTGACCGCATGCAACATAAACACAGTAAATATCCGTCTCCTTCTGTGCAATAATTGCGTCAACAGCAAGTGCTGTTTTGCCGATCTGGCGGTCGCCAATGATAAGCTCACGTTGTCCCCTGCCCACAGGCGTCATAGAATCAACAGCTTTTGCACCTGTATAGCAGGGTTCATGAACACTCTTTCTGGCAATAACACCGGGCGCAACGACCTCGATTCTTCTAAACTCTTTTGCATCAATAGGCCCTTTGCCGTCAAGAGGTGCGCCGGTTGTATCAACAACACGGCCCAAAACAGCCTCGCCAACCGGAACCTGAGCGATCCGTCCGGTTCGCTTGACGATGTCTCCTTCCTTGATATGGATGTCTTCACCCATAATGGCTACGCCGACATTATCCTCTTCAAGGTTTAATACCAGTCCCAGAGTACCATCCGCAAACTCAACGAGCTCCATCGTCATAACTTTTTCTAAACCATATACCCTGGCAATACCATCACCAACCGACAAGACAATTCCTGTTTCACTCAGCTCTACCTTCTTGTCGTAGTCCGTAATCTGCTCTTTGATAATTTGACTTATTTCTTCAGCTCTTAGTTCCATTATATACTCTCACCCCTTTTTAATGATTTCCTCATATTGAGTAATTGTGTTTTGATGCTACCGTCCAGAACCAGATCTCCTATTCTTGAAACAAGCCCCCCAATTAGGCTGGGATCCTGTTCCACTTGCAGGATAATATCTTTACCTGTCCTTTTCGACAGAGTTGTACGGATCTTTTCAACGGTCTCGGATGGAAGTTTTGAAGCCGAAACCAAACTGGCACGTAAAACACCTTTGAGTTCGTCAGCCAGTTTCTGATAAAAGTCATTGATGGCGTGTATAAATACGAATCGTCCTTTGTCGAACAGTAAAAGGAGAAACGACTCCATTACTTTGGAAATATTGACCTTTTCAATGACTGCCTCTAAAACTTTTTTGCGGCCTGAAACAGCGTAGAGGGGGTTACAAATGGCCTGTTCAAGATTCTTTTCCTTAGACATCAAACTCGCAAACCCGTCTAATTCTCCTCGATAGGTTTCAGCTTGATCGTCCTCTTTACCGATAATTAAAAGTGCCTTGGCATATCGCCGTGCTATGGTTAAATTTTTCACTATGCCACCACCTTATCTAAATATTCATCCACCAGCTTTTCCTCGTCCTTGGCCGTAATTTTATCTTTTAGAATTTTTTCTGATTTTTCCAGTGCCTTTTCCAGTATCTCTTGCTGAAGCTCTAATTTGGCCTGTTTGAACTCATGATCGATGTTGCGACGGGCTTGTTCTTCCAATTTTTCAGCGGATTTTTTGGCTTCATCGATGATTCTGGCCTTGGCCGCATTCCCCTGCCGAATATAATCTTCGATGAGTTTTTCAGTTTCCTGTTCCAGGCTGGAAAATTTTTCAGTATATTCCGCCAGCTGTTTTTCAGCCGCTTGTTTCTTTTCTTCAAGTTCGCTGAGTTGTTCTTTGATTCCGCTAATTCTTGAATTTAGTGCCTGGGATACCGGCTTTCGCATAAGAAGGAAAAGACCGATGGCCAAAACTCCAAAATTCATTACCTTGTAGGTGTCCGTCGCCACCCATCCTTTTGATTTGGTCTCACCTTCCGACGAGGCCAAAGACACTCCGATATAACAGAAGAAAAGCATCGTCATTATAACCATCATGATTGATCCTTTTTTAAAGATCAGTCGTTTCAGGTTATTTTTAGGCCATTTTTTACAATTCATGTTCATTAAACAGCCCTCCCCAAAATTTTTTCACTTATGGCATTTGCGAAAGTATCAATCTCCTTATTTAGAGATGCTCGAACATTCTGTGCATCCTTTGCGACCTTTTCGCGAACTTCCGCAAGATTTGCCTGAGCCTTTTGATTGATTTGTTCTATGATCTTTTTCTCTTCCTCAGCCCCCTCTTTTAACAAGACTTCTTTTTCATTTAATCCCCTGACCCTGGCATCTTTTATACCTGAAAGAAATGCCTCATCTTTTCCTGCTGCGTCTTCACTCAGCTTTTCGACATTCTGCTCAAGACTTGTAATTTTTTCCTTTCTCTCAATGAGTATCCTTCGAATCGGCCGGTATAAAAGGATGTTGAGTGCCCATATGATAACGAGAAAATTGGCGATTTGTACAAAGAGCGATACATCTGGCAGAACCGATATCGAAGCACCAAAAGCGACCCCTGCAAACGACACCAAAGATAGGGATAGAAACAAAGTGAAAACGATATAATTTTTCAGGTTTAAACCGGAAATTTTCATATAAAGATCCTCCATTGCTGAAACCTGCAATCCAAATTTTTTTTAAATGAATTTTTTAAATAGGATTTTGTCCACTTACGTTTTTAACTCGGCGGTCTATAACATCAGCCATAAGTGTTGTCAAAGGTTTTTTTTAATTTTCGTCAGGCTTTTAGGGGGAAAGAAAAAAAATCATATAATCTGTTTTCGTTATAATGAATTTGTTCAGACTTTCATGGAACAATTTCCATTAAATATGACTCCGGATTTAATGAGAAGTGCCGGAGACTGAATGTCTCCTTCAATACGCCCCGGCGGATAAACTTCAACTCTTTTTCCGGCATTGATATTTCCGTTTACCCTGCCCATTATGATGGCAACGTTAACCATGATCTCTCCATTTACAGTAGCCGTCTCTCCGATGATCAGCTTACCGTCAGTACTATAAATTTTACCAACAACATTCCCCTCCAGCCGAACCGTATTTTCAAACTCGACGGTCCCCTCGATGGTGGTGCCCGGTCCAAGCAACATGGTTATTGTGTCAGGTTTTTTTGTTTTTAACATATTCTCCCCCGAGCTTTAAAATAATAGCAAAGAACTTAGGGACTTCTCCCCGGTAGGAATAATGGAGTAATGGTTTGAAAAGGTTTCTAACAATTGAAAAAGGTTGTTTTTGCTCTTGTTCCCTATATTCTCTCCGAGCCGGAGGCCATTATTCCAGTATTCCATTTTTCCATACCGACGGCACGAACAGGCCGTCATTAAAAGAAATCTGATTTTAGTAAGTTGCAGAATTTTCGAGACTCCAAATTATCCCGGATAGTTAACGCGGGTTATTCATGGTTGTGAAACATCTTGTGGCTATTCAGCAAGGAAGCGTCTCATGCTGATGTTCAGCAAAAGGCCGACACAAATCATTGTGGTAATGACCGATGAACCACCGTAACTGATAAACGGCAGCGTCACGCCGACAATCGGCATCAGCCCCATTGTCATGGCGATATTGATAAAAACTTGCCAGAAGATCATTGCGGTGACCCCGACAGCGATAATGGTACCAAAGGGCTCTCGGCACCGATACGCAATGGTCAATCCCCAAATGATAAAAACCAAAAACAAGCCTAAAAGAATAAAAGCGCCGATAAATCCCCATTCCTCGGCCAAAACAGAAAAAATAAAATCCGTGTGTTGTTCAGGTAAAAAGGCGAGTGCGTTTTGAGTTCCTTTTAAAAACCCCTTGCCGGAAATCATACCCGAACCGATGGCAATTTTGGATTGTATAACGTGATAACCGGCACCCAGTGGATCACGGTCCGGATCTAAAAATGTCAATATCCGCTGCTTTTGATATCCTTTCAAGAAAAACCAAATCAAAGGAACTATTATGGTACACGAAGTGATGATACATAAAAGCGAGCGTCTTTCAATTTTTACAAAAACTGTCATCGAACCGGCAATTAAAAGCACAATCATACCTGTACCCAAATCCGGTTGTTTAACAATCAAAATAAAAGGAATTATCGCCAATACAAAAGGGGTGAACAGCTCACGCAAATTTAATCCTCCGATATTGGCATGTTTGGAATAATATTTTGCCAGAATGATGATGACAACGATTTTGGCAAGTTCCGACGGCTGAATTGAAAACGGCCCCAACATAATCCAGCGTCGTGCCCCTGCTACATATTTGCCGAACAGCAATACATACAATAAAAGGAACATACACATTACATAAATGACAGGGGCCCATCGATCCAACACCTTGTAATTAATGAAAAGAGAAAAAACCATTGCCGCCAGCCCGATGCAATACCAGGCCAGTTGCTTAAAATACAGTATTTTTTGCGGCCCTGCCGTTGATGATGTGACGGCACTATAGAGTGTTAAAAGCCCCAAGAGTACAATTAAAAACGTCAACCCAAGCAGGCCCCAGTCAAAATGTTTTACAAATCTGCGATCGATCATCATTGCTTCAATCCATTATTTAAATAGGTCTTTTTTCAAGCCATCTCAAAGATGTAGATTACGTTCAAGGACAAGGCGCGAGTCGATGAAAAAGCGCAACATACATGTAAGTATGTGAGCATTTTGAAGAGGCTCGCGACCCACCTTTAGGAACATAATTCAACAGGAAGTCCCGCCATGCGGGGCAACGCCGTAATTGGGCATTAGATGCATTTTTGAGATGGCTTGTAGTGTGCTACTGGTCACCTGCGACTTTCAGTTTGTCGGGTGTCGAGTTTTCACCCTGTCCAAAATAAGTTTTAATGACGTCCCTTGCGATGGGCGCCGCCGTGCTTGATCCATGACTACCATGCTCTACAATGACAGAAACTGCTATTTGGGGATCAACAGACGGCGCATAAGCAACAAACCATGCATGCGATTTTAACCGGTGTGACAATTCTTCTTCAGACAGACCGCGCTCTTTGCTGCGCCCAACCACCTGGGCAGTCCCTGTTTTTCCACTGATATCGAAGCCCTCGACGTGGGCAATCCATGCGGTTCCTTTTTTATTGTTAACAACATTCCAAAGGCCCTCTTTTATAATCTTTAATGTTTTCTTACTAACAGGCAGCTTGCCAGCCAACTGCTTTTTGCTCTCAAGAATAACCGATCCTTCCGGTGAATAGACTGACTTGAGTATTAAAGGCTTGTACATTTCTCCGCCATTTGCCACTGCTGATGTTAAAACAAGCATCTGCAATGGTGTCGCAAGATCAAAGCCTTGTCCAATCGCAACCGAGAGCGTTTCTCCCCCCTGCCAGGCAACACCGGTACGACGCTTTTTCCATTCTTTTGTCGGAATAAGCCCCGCTGCTTCGTGATCCAGGTCGATCCCGGTAGGCGATCCCAAACCGGAAGCAACGGCGTACATTGACAAACGATCTATGCCCAGCTTCTGGCCGACTTGATAAAAATAGACGTCACAGGATTCAGCCAGCGCTTTGATCACATTGACGCTGTCGTGACCCGCAGCCCTCCAGCATCTGTAAACCCGATTTCCATATTTATAATATCCAGGGCAATAAAAGGTCGTATCTTTATCGATAACACCTTCCTCGAGCGCCGCAATTGCGGTAATGATTTTAAAGGTAGATGCCGGAGGATACTCACCATGGATAACCTTGTTTTCAAGCGGTCTTAAGGGGTTGGAAACCAGAGCATCCCACTGCTCATGCGACATGCCGTCAACAAAGATATTCTGGTCAAATGAAGGAGAACTTGCCAAGGCAAGGATTTGGCCTGTTTGAGGATCCATGGCCACCACGGCGCCGGCGACACCTTCTAATAGCGCTTCAGCCTTTTTCTGAACACGCAAATCAATTGTCAGATAAAGGTTCTGTCCCGGCTGGGGGTCGACTGTTTTTAAATTTCTAACCACCTGCCCCATGACATTGACTTCAACCTGACGCCCCCCTCTTTTACCCTGAAGGAAAGACTCAAATATTTTTTCGATGCCAAACTTCCCGATATAATCGCCAACCGTATACCCTGGATATTCTCCCGAATTCAGTTCATCGGCGTTTATTTCGCTCAAATACCCGATAAGATGGGCAGCCGTCTGTCGCTCTAGGTAGTGTCGGCGAGGTTTTACATCGACAATAACCCCTGGAAGATCGAATTTTCGCACCTCGATGGCAGCCAAAGCATCCCGCCCGATATCCTTTTTCAAAAGTATCGGTTTATAGGATGAAACCGTTTTGTTATTCTCAATCTTTGACAACAGTTCAGATTCAGGAACATTGATGTATTTAGACAATTTTTTGACAGTCTGCTCAACCGGTTTGGCATCTTTTAACACGATGTTAAGATCGAACGACGGTCGATTATCTACCAGCCGTATCCCATTACGATCAAAAATCATTCCTCTGGAGGGATCTGTACTTTGCAGGCGAATACAATTGTTTTCCGATAGTCGCCTTAACTCCTCACCATTAATCACCTGGAGGTAAAACAAACGTATGAAAATCAGACAAAAGGTTCCTGCAACACAAAACGCTATTCTAGCCAGTCGTTGTTTGTACCAATCCTGATCCGCAGTTTTTAAGTATTTGGTCAAAGCGTCCTCAAAGAAGAATGTTTTTGTTGATTTTTTTTACGATCAATTCAGGTTTAATTTTTCTTAACAAATATTTCCTTGAACCATTGATCCCACCACCGATGTGAGGTGTTAAAGAACATCAGAAAAAGCGGGCCGGTGAATATGGCCCATAAAACCTGCACGATAATCGTGCCCACCACTGCTTCAGAGATCCGTGAACTTTGTTCAAACATGGCACTGGCTCCAATGAACATGAGATTCTCCATTAATACTCCCGCAGCAACAACAAATGGCAAAATCAGACTGTCACCGACATGTAGAAAGGTAATTGCCCATCGCACGCCAAAAAACAACCATACATAGGCTGTTAAATAGAGACCAAAAGGCCCTCCGGAAATGATGTCCATGAAAAAGCCAAAAATTAAAATAATGACCATGCTTTCACGAACGGAACGAAAGATACTTAAATAAATAATAAAAGGGGTTAAAAGATCATAGAATCTTTCAAATAAAGGGATATAGGGCATAACTGTCGTCTGAATGACGATCAGGCAAAAGCATATAAAGATATGTAAGCAATATGTCATTGCTCAGGCTCAAATTCTTGCTTTTTTGGGTTCAATACAATCAGAACCTCTTCAAGTTTTTCAAAATCAACATATGGTGAAACGGTCACGTCCTGAAATATCCCTGATTTAGGCTTGATGACGGCCGAAACATACCCTACGGCAAGCCCCTTTGGAAAAACACCATCCAACCCGGATGAAACGACGATATCACCTATTTTAATATCATGTTTTCGCAATACATATTTAAAAAGGCATTGTCCTGCCGCATCACCTTGGATGATGCCTCGCGCTCTATCATTTTGCACCAATGCATCCACCGCGCTGTTATGATCGATAATCAACAAAACTTTAGAATAATTAGCGGATACATCTGTAACTTGCCCTGCGATTCCTTTGGGGACCACCACAGCCATACCTGTTTCAACCCCGTCGTTTTCACCTTTATCAATAAGAACGGTTTTAAACCAGGGAGAAGGATCCTTGCCGATGACTTCGGCTGAAAGGACGCGATCTGTTATCGTCTTTTTAAAATTCAGCAAATTTCGAAGACGGGAATTGGAAAGCTCAAATTCTTTGAGCTGAATGTTGTTTTCAAAGGCTTTGTTTAAAGCTTTTTGATAATTATCATTCTCTTTCGCAACATTAACCACAAAGAAATAATGTCGCCAAATATCTCTTACAAAACGGATAGAACTGGTGGAAGCCTTCTGAAAAGGGGCGATTAAAGAAATAGCAATCCGTCCGGGTCTATAATAAGAAATATAAGTGCGATTGAAAACAGAAAGGAGAATGATGTTGACAGCAATCAGAACGATCACGCCAATAATCATTACCATCTTTTTCGAAAACATGTATCTACGGGATCACAACTTGCTTGAGGATTTCAATGCTATCGAGAGCTGCACCAGAGCCAAGCGCCACTGTAAGTAATGGATCCTCGGTTATCGTTATAGGAAGGCTGGTTTCCTCCCTGAGAAGCTTGTCCAAATTCTTTAATAGTGCGCCACCACCTGTCAATACAATTCCTCTGTCGACAATATCGGCAGCCAACTCAGGTGGTGTTTGTTCCAATGCTATTTTGACGGTTTCTACTATGGCATCTACCTGTTCTGAAATCGCCACCCGAATCTCTTCCGAATCAATGGCCAAAATCTTGGGGATTCCCGATGCAAGGTCTCGGCCTTTGACTTCGATTGTTTCAAGATCCTGGGGCTCAGGATATGCGTTTCCGATGGTCGTTTTAATGATTTCAGCTGTTCGCTCGCCGATCAACAGGTTATATTTCCGTTTGATATAATGAATAATTGCCGCATCCATTTTATTACCCGCCACCCGAATGGACCGACTGTAAACGATTCCTGCAAGAGATATGACCGCAACTTCAGTGGTACCGCCACCAATATCGACAACCATATTACATATCGGTTCGGTAATGGGGAGGCCGGACCCGATGGCCGCCGCCATGGGTTCTTCAATCAGAAACACCTCACGCGAACCGGCTGATTCAGCCGACTCCTTGACGGCACGTTTCTCAACCTGGGTAATTCCGGATGGCACGGCGATCACAATCCTTGGCCGAACAAATGTCCTCCTGTTGTGGACCTTATGGATAAAATGACGAAGCATCGCCTCGGTAACTTCAAAATCAGCGATAACGCCATCCCGCATAGGTCGAATGGCCACAATGTGACCGGGTGTTCTTCCCAGCATATTCTTGGCCTCAAGCCCAACAGCCAGAACACGGTTTTTCATGCGATCATCCGTTCGGACAGCGACCACCGAAGGTTCATTCAACACAATGCCTTTGCCTTTAACATAAACAAGAGTATTTGCCGTACCCAGATCAATGGCAAGATCAGTGGAAAAAAAACCGAGCAGTTTATCTAAAAATAGAGCCATAACCCCTCATCTTCACACGCTAAAAGTTTACATGTTTGTTTGTTTGTTTAATATTCTCTTTACACTCTTTGAAATGAGCCTGATGTTAAAACTGGTGTTAAAAGATGTTATAAAAATTTTTAAAATATCAAAATTGTTCTATAATGACAAGAGAATTATCACAACATCCATCTTTTTGATCGAAGTGTGTGATTTTAAAAAATAGTATCAAAATTGATATTAAGCAACATTTATGCCAATTAACATTTTAGTGATCTGTCATTCGCAAAATTTTCCATGACCGCATCATGAAGTTTCGGTCTGAAGGCTTTTATCCGGTTATTATCCCGGGACGGATGGATGCGATTGGTCAACAGAATAACAACAATTGCTCGATCCAGATCCATCCAAAAAGATGTACCGGTGAACCCGAGATGCCCTAAGGTTCTTTTTGAAAAATACCGTCCGCAACTCGAACCCTTTGGAGATGGGGTGTCAAAACCAAGTGCCCGGCCGCTTTGCTCGTTTAAACTTAAAAAGCGTCGGGTTAAATCGATATCAAATATACCTGTTGAAACAGACCCCCGATATACAGCCATCAGCTCGGACAGAAGATCAAAAACATCCCCGGCCGTCCCGAAAAGGCCGGCATGCCCCTCGATGCCGCCCACAGAATATGCATTATCATCATGAACGACACCCTCCAAAAGTTTGCCCCGCCACGGACATTTCTCGGTAGCGGCAAATTCTGCAACAGGTGGCTTTTTATCAACCGGCAAAAAAAACATCTTTTTAAGGCCCAAAGGGCGATAAATTATTTCCGTAACAAAACGATCCAGACGAATTCCCGCCACCTCTTCGATTACCCAGCAAAGCACCATAAATCCGAGGTCGCTGTATACCACCTGATGGCCGATCGGATGGATCAGCGGTTCTTTGATCAGAAATTCCCTTAAAGCATTTTTTCTTTTCCCTGGTTCTATTTTTTTTACCGCTTCATAATAGGGACGATAATCCGGAAATCCTGAATTATGATACAGCAGATTTTCCACCCGGATCTTTTCTTTGTCGGTGTTTTTAAATAAAGGTAAAATGGACCCCAAATTCTCTTTTAAGGTCAACCTGGATTGTTGGATCAGCGCCATGACCGCAAGGGTTGTGGCCAGTGGTTTTGTCAGAGACGCCAAATCAAAAACCGTTTCCTTTGTCATTTTACGACCGGAAAAAAGATTGGCATCACCGTAAGCTTCAAAAAAAACAATGTGACGATCCAACGAAACCAAAAGGACCCCGCCGGGAAACACATGGTTTGCAACGGCATCTTTCATCAAACGGTTAACGTGCTTCATCGACCCATCGCCCTATTAAGCTTCTTCTTTCAATCCTGAATGAGCGTAAACAAAAGGGGCATCCTCGACTTTCGATCAATAAGGGATCAAATTCATGACACCGTGGCTGGTTCATGAAACAGCAGCCGTTTGTTATCGGTATCCAGCGTTGCGCGCAGCCCCATTGGAATTGTCAGATTATGTTCTCCATGGCCCATTTCAAAGCCGGCCAAAATCGGAATATCCTTATCCTCAAATATATGGCTAAAAATTTCGACAATCTCATTTAGATGGCCACATTCTTTAAAAGTGCCGAGAATCAGGCCGGCAATTTCGTTGAAACATCCGGCCAATTTCATTTGTGTCAACATTCTGTCGATGCGGTACGGCATCTCTCCCACATCCTCAAGGAGCAGAATCTTTCCCTTAAGATTCGGAGTATAAGACGTTCCGACAAGATGGCACAACGTGGTCAGGTTCCCGCCGGCCACAAGCCCCGAACACACACCCGGCTTGATCACCTTGCCGTTTCCAGGGGTCAGCTCAAGTGCTGTTGGGGATGTCAACGCCGTCTGCAGTGCTGTCAGGGTCTTTTCGGTGGCATTTGCCAGAGTAGTAACAACAGGACCGTGAAAGGTAACCAGACCACATTGGTCGTAAAGCACAGACAGCAGCGCCGAAATGTCGCTAAATCCAAAAAAGATTTTCGGATTCTTTTGAATGATTTTAAAGTTTACAAGCGGAAGAATACGCATGCTTCCATACCCGCCCCGGGCGCAAAAAATTGCTTGAACAATTGGATCGGCAAACAGACGGTTCACCTGATTCGCCCGCTGGATGTCGGTTCCAGCTAGAAATCCATGTTTTTGGAAAATACCTTCATCAAAAAACGTTTGAAACCCCATGGATTCCAGAACTGTTTTCCCTTTCATGAATTTTTCCGAATCAAACGGACCTGCCGGCGCAGCAATGCCGATAGTGTCGCCCGGCTTCAGGCGAGGGGGTCTGACAGACTCATTGTCCTTGCTCAGCATCTCATCTCCGTTTTTTACAAACGACGTTGATTGAATAAAACGTTCTTTTTATGCAATCGTCAACATAATTTTGACACTATGTTGAAATATCTTATAAATCATCCCAATATATCGTACCCAACCAAATATTTACCAATTTTCACGCAAGACTTAGGTCATATCTTGACATCGTATATTTGAAGTGTTAATCATCTTTTTAGTGTCGGGGCGTGGCGCAGTCTGGAAGCGCACTTGAATGGGGTTCAAGGGGTCGGAGGTTCAAATCCTCTCGCCCCGACCAAGAAAATAAATAGGTTACAGGCTGGCACATTTTTCTTGGAAGGGATTTGTGACAGTTTTGTGACAGTCAACTTTTGAAGCGGTTAATCCATTGAGCAGATTGACCGCTTTTCTTTTATGCTCTTGTGTTAAATGAGCATATCTCAAGGTCATGGTCATTGTCTTGTGGCCCGACAACTCTTGAACGTCTTTCAAGGTTCCGCCTTTCATAAGTACCTGGCTTGCAAAGGTGTGTCTTAAATCGTGAAACCTGAAATCCGCAATATCCGCCTTCTTTAAAGTCGAATTAAATGAACTTTTGATTTCCGTTACAGGTTTGGCCTCTGTGTTCTTTTTCGGTTTTCTTACCTTGCCGGTTTTTGCTTCAATAATTTGACCGTCATAAAGGAAAACATGCTTTGATTTAAAAGCATTTTCCTTTCTAATCTGCTTAAAAAGCGCCTCAAGAGTATCATTAACGGGAATCTGCCGGGCATCATTTGTTTTAGTCTTATCCAGATAAATAAAACCGTTTCGGATTTGACTCCATTTCTTTTATTCAACTATTCCATCTTTGCCAAATTTTTTCCTACAGTTATCGCATTGGAAAAATGAAGTGGTTTTTAGTTCTGCAATATCTGACAAGGAGATAGCTTCATCTTCATAATAAGATTCCCGACCTTCATCTATCATGCAGTTAGCACATATAAATTTACCATCCCTTTCCTTTATACCGACCAACTTATTTTCAAGTTTTTCCATTTTTTCCAAATCTTCTTTCCACTCTTCCCCGACATCCTGTGCATCTCCTTTTTTTATTAAATCAAACATTCTTATTAAATGTTTCCTCGTTTCTGGATCATCCATAGTTTCTTGTATGTATTGCCCTATCTCTTCCGGTGTCTTTTTATCAATTTCTAATCTTTTAGCTAATTCCCGCATTGCCTTATCGGGATAGAAAGTTTTTACCTTGTTGCCCATAATCACTCCCCCTTTTCTTTAATTATTCGTTTGAGTCCTTCAATGGACGCCTGTTGAATTGACTTTATCTTGTCATCTTCCTGCATACGTCTGAGCTTTTTCCACATGTCGTATGGAATTCTGATTGTGACGTTCCTAACCTTTTCCGTCATATATTCACCCCCCTACATGATATTATAGTATAATAATATCTTGATACCATTATGTCAAGAGTTGTGGGAATTTTCTTGTAAAAAAAGTTTGAGACAGTCTGTAAGTCCTTTTTAGCCTTACGCGCCTATCCCGTGGGTTCATTCTCTAAACTATCTGGTATGAAAAAACCCTTGACATACCACTTTGTGGCATTATTGTTGAGCATTAGACTAAAAATAAAACCGTACAATAAAACAAAGGAAATCATTATGAGAAATTTAATTGCAGATGTTATTGTTTTAACAGTTTCCACATTTTCAGCAGTTTCAGCAGTTTCTATATTTTTTATAGCACTCGCTTTTTATTTTTCTTATGATACATTTCCCTTTTAATTCTCCATGACAAGCCCAAAAACTCATCCGAGCATAGTATTGCGAAAACTCGGCATAAAGAACAAAGAGACAAACCCAAGATCCTACCTCTTATCCTTTCAATAATACTTAATTCGAATACCCAATTTATATGCAATAAACCAGGGTTGATTAGTTGGCGATATATTTATAGTAATGAATGTTTATCCTTCTCGCTACTGGTAGGATCCGGCATTCCCAGGATCGTAGGAAGCAGAAAGAAATTTAGACGTTAGAGAAAGTGTCAAAGAGCCAAAAGAAATCCAACAAATAACCCGTGACCAAGAGGTTGCCATGGATTGAATATTAAGACCCCATTTCTCTTAGAGGTGGGGTTTTGTGTTTGGATTGAACTTAAGAGGATGATTAATGAAAAAATTTTATGTTGATGAAAACGATCAAGCTAGAATTATCTGTCACAAGTGCGGAATAAATAAAAATTTAGATGTAACAAAGTTCAAGGATACTCATAAAAAGCTGAAGGCCAAATGTAAATGTGGAGAGAATTTTCGGCTTAACTTGGATTTTCGAAGGCATTACCGTAAGAAAGTCCAGCTTTCTGGTGAATGCTTTATCCAAGAGAAAGGGGAAAGGGATGATATCCTAATCATAGACGTTTCAATGAGTGGGGTCAATTTTACAACTTTTAAGCCACATAATTTTTCCATAGATGATACAGTTGAATTGAAATTTACATTCGATAATCCAATGAGAACGAAAGTCCGGGAACCTGTCATAATAAAAAGGATTGCTGATCGAAATGTTGGTGCACAATACATCAACCAAAGTCGAATGCAAAGGATTTGGTTTTTGGTTTAAAAACTTAATTTTCCCTATACAGAAACGTTTTGACAATTATCAAAAATAGGATTTACTTAACCCGATATCAGAAAAATATGATATCTGTATATCAAATGTTGTTGTGAACGGTGCAGATATTGGCAAGAAATCACAAGTTTGATTTTGCGATTGACAGCGTTTAAATTAAAGTTGGGATAATTACCTATGTGTGAGCAAGTCCCCTATAAAAATAAGACTTTTACCCCATAGACAAACCCTCCTAAACTATTTTATCGTAATAAATGATAATTGCCAGATATCTAAATCCGATTTCCAGTGGGCAACACTTCTTATTCTTTTGATATTATTCTAAACAGATAACACTACACGATCAATTTTTTCCACTTAACTTATCTTAGAAAGTGAGTTCTTTTCAAGCTATAGACAAACTGAGGAGTCCGTGGTGGAGAAGCGATCTCTGAGGTAGAATTCTTCTACAAATTGGAGCTCTAATCCGTAAAAAGGAGAAGATGCTATGAAAAGATTGGGTAAAGTATTTTTGGGAATGTTATGTATAATTTTGTTGTTTGCGTATTCCCATGCCTCCGATAAGCTTACAAAGATAACACCTAATAAAGACAAAGTAGTTACATTTAAGTGGGAACCTGTAAAAAAGCGTATAAGTGGCAAGGATATAGTTAATGTTGATAAAATTAGGTATAAAGTATATGTCTATCAAGCAGAAAACATAAATGAAAAACCGCCGGAGGAGAAAGACTTCGAAAGGTTAAAAACAGAGAAAAGACTTGAGGTAAAGTCGCCAATTAAAGAAATATCATGTAAAATAAAATTCGACAAACCTGGTTATTATTTTCTTGGCGTTCAAACCAAACTTAAAGATGAAGTAAGTGTTGTTTCATGGTCGTGCAGCGAAACTTGCGCAACTAATCCACAGTACGTGTATGTTCCAAAATAGTGTTCAGAAGAGAATAATACTCGCAAATCTAAAACAGCAATTCAACAACAACTATCGGAATCAGAGTTTTGATACCTGGTACTCTGCAATAAAACACAAATATCATATCTATAAAAAATTGTTGTGATATCGTTTTCTAATAAAGGCAAATCCATTTCATCGGGTTTGCCCTTTTTGAATTTCTGTAAGAAATAAGATATATGTAAAGAAAATTTAGATGCCCGAATTTGCTAGATTGGCAAGATAACGCAACATTTGATTTTGCGATTGACAGCGTTTAAATTAAAGCTGTGTGAGTTCCCTATATTTATGAGCAAATCCCCTATAAAAATAAGGTCTTCACCCCATTTACAGATCCTCTTTAACTGTTTTATTTAGAATAA
>Ga0102956_1000331_pt1 | contig 16843 bp, 14 predicted proteins | sample SalPonF2_A_D2_MG_FD_84515 | JGI IMG/M metagenome (GOLD analysis project Ga0102956, IMG submission 84515) | Salt pond soil microbial communities from South San Francisco under conditions of wetland restoration - Salt Pond MetaG SF2_A_D2_MG ...
GATGTCGAGCAGGAAGAAATCGCGCTCAAAGAGGCGAAAAAGCTCGGAATCCCGGTCGTGGCGATCGTCGATACCAACAGTTCCCCGGAGAAAGTCGATTTTGTCGTTCCGGGTAATGACGATGCAATGCGCGCGATTCGCCTGTATGCCGGTGGCATAGCCGATGCGGTCCTCGAAGGCAAGGCCTCGGTACCGCAGGTAACCCTCGGCGAGGACGAATTCGTCGAACTCGACGAGGAAGGCAAACCGCGCAAAAAATCGGCTCCCAAGAAAAAAGCCGCAAGTAAGAAAGCTGCGGCCAAGAAAAAGGCGCCGCGCAAAGTAGCAGTGGCTCCTCAGGCAGCGGAAGAGGCAAAGCCGGAAGCGGCGAAGGCGGACGAGGCAAAGTCGAAAGAGGCGGAAGCCACCGCAGCCGATGGCGGCCCCGAGCCGGCACAAGCCGAAGACAGCGGCGCGGCAAAAGCGGCGGACGCAGCGACCGAGGCCGCGCCTGCGGCGAGTGCCGAGGATTCGGGCGCCACCGATGCAGCGGCAGACAAGGCAGAGAAATCAGCGAAGGAGTGACCCGGCGCCACGGTGCCGGTCGCGACACGTTGCACAACTGAGGACGAAATGAGATGACTGTTACCGCGAGTATGGTCAAGGAGCTCCGGGAGCGCACCGGTGCTGGCATGATGGAATGCAAAAAGGCGCTGGTTGCGGCCGAGGGCGACCTCGATGTGGCCGCGGAGAACATGCGCAAGGCCGGGTTGGCCAAAGCCGACAAGAAAGCGGGACGGGTTGCGGCGGAGGGTGTTGTTGTCGTGGCCGTTGCCGATGACGCGAAGCGAGCCGCGATTGTCGAGATCAATTCGGAGACCGACTTCGTCGCCGGAAGCGCGGATTTTCGTGCCTTCTCCGACCGGGTTGCCGCGGTTGCGCTTGGTGCCGGAGCGGGCGACCTGGATGGCTTGATGGCGGCTGATATGGGCGATGGCAGCGTCGAGGAAGCGAGACGTGCGCTGATCGCCAAGGTTGGTGAGAATATTGGCGTGCGCCGTTTCGCCGTCGTCTCAGCGGAGGATCACGTTGGCAGCTACGTTCATGGCTCGCGAATCGGGGTAATTGTCGCGATGCGCGGCGGCGATGCCGATCTCGCACGGGATGTCGCGATGCATGTTGCGGCAAGCAAGCCCCAGCATGTCAGCGGTGACGATGTTCCGGCCGATGTGCTTGCAAAAGAGAAGGAGATTCTCTCCGAGCAGGCGAAGGCCGAGGGCAAGCCCGAACATATCGTGGAAAAAATGGTAGAGGGGCGGGTAAAGAAGTTTATCGCCGAGATAACGCTGTTGGGTCAGCCATTTGTCAAGGATCCGGACATTACCGTCGAGCGATTGTTGCAGGATGGGTCTGCCGAGGTCATCTCTTTTACCCGTTTCGAAGTTGGCGAGGGAATCGAGAAAAAGGCCGACGATTTCGTTGCCGAGGTAATGGCCCAGGTCCGCGGCGAAGCCTGATGCGGATACGCAAAATGATGTAACATTCAGTGACGTTAGGACCCCGCCTTAGCGGGGTTCTTTTTGTCATTTAAATATCGCTGATTTTCGGCCGGGAGTAGCGGAGCATGGGCGCCAGCGGGCAACAAACCCGACGTATTCTGCTAAAGCTGAGCGGTGAGGCCCTGATGGGCGATCTCGATTACGGCATCGATCCCAAGGTCATCGCGCGAATTGCAGACGAAGTAAAGGCGGTCAGGGATCTCGGGATCGAGATTGCGATCGTCATCGGCGGCGGCAATATTTTCCGCGGCGAAGGTCTGGCCCGCGCCGGTATGGACCGGGTGACCGGCGATCACATGGGAATGCTCGCGACCGTTATTAACGCACTTGCGTTGCAGGACGCGCTGGAACGCAACGGCGCCTATGCGCGGGTGATGTCCGCCCTGAAAGTGAACGAGGTTTGCGAGGATTACATCCGCCGCCGCGCGGTACGGCACCTCGAGAAAGGGCGCATCTGCATACTCGCGGCCGGTACCGGCAACCCGTTCTTCACCACCGATACCGCAGCCAGCCTCAGGGCAATCGAGGTGGGTGCGGATGTTCTGCTCAAGGCAACGAAGGTAGACGGCGTTTTCTCCGCCGACCCCATTGTCGACAGCAGCGCCAGACGCTACAGCCGGGTCAGCTTCGATACTGTCCTTGAAAGCAAGCTGCGGGTAATGGACGCCACGGCAATAGTAATGTGCCGCGACCACGATCTTCCGGTCAGGGTTTTCAATATTTTCAATGGTGGTGATCTGATGCGAATCGTGCGCGGCGAGGATGTGGGAACCCTGGTAACCAACGAGCCCGCGACAGTGGAGTGATGCGATGATCGAAGATGTAATGAAAGACGCGCGGGAGCGCATGGGAAAAAGCCTCGCGGCGTATCAGGACGAACTCAAGAAACTCCGCACCGGGCGTGCGCATACCAGCCTGCTCGATCACATCACCGTCGAGTATTACGGCAATCATGTCCCGCTCAACCAGGTGGCGAGTGTTGTGGTAGAGGACTCACGCACCCTCAGCGTCACGCCGTGGGAGAAATCGATGGTGGCGGTCGTGGAAAAGGCAATCATGACGTCGGACCTGGGCCTAAACCCGGCTACGTCGGGCACCAACATCCGAGTCCCACTGCCGGCTTTGACCGAAGAGCGCCGCCGCGACATGATCCGGGTTGTGCGTGGCGAGGCCGAACAAGGTAGGGTTGCCGTACGCAACATTCGCCGCGACGCCCTGCATCACACCAAGGATTTGCTGAAAGATAAGGAGATCACGGAAGATCAGGAGCGTCGGGCGCACGACGAGATACAGAAACTGACCGATGAGTTTGTCGCGAAGATCGATGCGGTTCTTGCCGATAAAGAAAAAGAGCTTCTCGAGGTCTGAGCTAGCGCGACCCCGCCTGTCGTAGTCGAGTCGATGATGAGCGCAACTGCCCCAGCCGAGAGCATCGGTCAATTTCCCCGCCACATTGCCATCATCATGGATGGCAACGGCCGCTGGGCGAAACGCCGTGGGCTACCGCGCAGCGCCGGGCATCGTGCCGGAGTGCGTGCGGCGCGGGATGCAGTCGAATGGTGCGGGGCCAATGGCATCGGCGCTCTCAGCCTTTTCGCATTCAGCAGCGAGAACTGGAATCGGCCGCGGCGCGAGGTCAGTCTGTTGATGAGCCTGTTTGTCGAGGCACTGGAAAAGGAAATCGATGCGCTGAACCGAAATAACGTGCGCCTGCGGTTTGTCGGCGACCGTCTCCGCCTGGCCGCCGGGCTGCGCGACAGCCTGGAAGCCGGCGAGCGTGTGACCGCCGCCAATACCGGCCTCTCCCTCAATATCGCGATGGCCTACGGCGGACGTTGGGACCTTGCCGTCGCGGCGAGGAGCCTGGCGCAGAAGGTGGCTGACGGGGACCTGCAACCGGATGCCATCGATGAAGCAATGCTGGGAGACGCGCTTTGCCTTGCGGATCTGCCGGAACCCGACCTCCTCATCCGAACCGGGGGCGAGCATCGCCTCAGTAATTTTCTGATCTGGCAGCTCGCCTACTCGGAGCTCTATTTTTCCGACGTATTTTGGCCGGATTTCGATGCCGAGAATCTAAGCGGTGCCGTGTCTGCGTTTGGCGAGCGCCAGCGCCGTTACGGTCTGACCGGCGACCAGGTGGGTGCCGGCTGATGCTCAGGCAAAGGGTGATCACCGCTCTGGTACTGATACCGCTGTTGCTTGGAGCATTGTTCCTGCTGCCGCGCGGCGGTGGCGCGCTTGCCATTGGCGTGTTGTTTTTCGGCGGAGCCATCGAATGGGCCGGTTTCTTCGGCGCTGAAAGTTACGCCCGGCGGGTTGCTTACGCCGTCGCCACGGCTGCCGCGGCCGCTCTGTTTTTTGCGATATCCGCGGATCATCAGGTTCTGAAGCTACTGACGGGGCTCGCCACGTTGATGTGGTTGGCCGCGCTGCTGCTGGTCACCCGCTACCCGGTCCGGATCGACCGCGTGGCAACCGCGGTCGCCGGCATTGCGGTCGTCGCGCTTGCGGCGGTTGCGCTGATGCGTCTGCATCTGGACTGGCAACGCGGCCCCGAGTTGTTGCTGTTCCTGTTCGTGCTGGTCTGGGCCGCCGATATCGGGGCGTTTTTTACCGGCCGCGCGATTGGCAGGAGAAAGCTGGCACCCGCGGTCAGTCCGGGCAAAACCTGGGAAGGCGTTGGCGGCGGCATTCTGCTTGCCGCGCTGGCAGCGGTGGGTGGTGCTGCGTGGTTCGGATTTGGATCGGGCTGGTTTCTCCCGTTGTGCCTGCTGGTTGCGGCGATTTCGGTCGTCGGCGATCTGACCGTCAGCATTTTCAAGCGTAATGCCGGTCTCAAGGACAGCGGCCGGATTTTCCCGGGTCACGGCGGAATACTCGATCGTGTAGACAGCATTACCGCGGCCGGCCCGGTTTTCGTATTCGGACTACTGGTGGCAGGGGCATGACGCGGCGCGGGATCACGGTTCTCGGTGCAACGGGTTCGGTCGGTGTCAATACGCTGGACGTTCTCGGGCGGCATACCGACAAGTACAGGGTTGTCGCGCTGACAGCGAATCGCGATCATGAGCGCCTCCTCGCTCAATGTCTGGAACATCGGCCGGATTTTGCTGTCCTTGTGGATAAGGGCGCCGCGGAAAAATTTGCTGCAGCGCAACAGGAAACGAATTTGGAAACCCGCCTGCTGAGCGGGGTAGATGCGCTGGCAGAGGTCGCCTGTCTGCCGCAGGCGGAATCCGTGATGGCGGCGATCGTAGGAGCCGCCGGTCTGGTGCCGACGCTTTCGGCGGTGCGGGCCGGAAAGCGGGTCCTGCTGGCGAACAAAGAGTCCATGGTCGTTGCCGGGCGACTTTTTACAGCCGCCATGGAGCAAAGCGGTGCGGAAATTATCCCGATTGACAGTGAGCACAACGCGATTTTTCAATGCCTCCCGGACAATGCGGACACACCGCTGGCGGGGGTGCGCAAGATATTGTTGACGGCATCCGGCGGGCCGTTTTTGCATACCCCGCGCGATCGCCTGAGCGATGTCACGCCGGAAGCCGCCTGTGCTCATCCAAACTGGGTCATGGGGCGAAAAATATCGGTCGATTCGGCAACGATGATGAACAAGGGTCTCGAGATCATAGAAGCTAGCTGGCTGTTCGGTCTCACGGAAGACCGCATAGAGGTAGTCGTGCATCCGCAGAGCGTGATTCATTCGCTGGTCGACTTTGTCGACGGGTCGGTGCTGGCGCAGCTTGGCAATCCCGATATGCGCACGCCGATCGCGCATGCGCTGGCGTGGCCACAGAGGTTCGAATCCGGGGTCGACCCGCTTGACCTGATCGCGTCCGGCCGACTCGAGTTTCTGCAACCTGACGAAGAGCGCTTCCCCTGCCTCCGTATAGCCAGAGAAGCGGCCCGGGCCGGGGGAACGGCGCCCGCGGTCCTCAATGCGGTCAACGAAGTCGCGGTCGATGCGTTTCTTGGTGGCAAGCTCAGATTCACGGCGATTCCGGAGGTCATCGAAGCGGTGCTGGATCAGGCCGACATCGTTGATCACTACGATCTCGAAAGCGTGATCGAGGCTGACCGTATTGCCCGGCTGATGGCAGACGCAGTCGTGGACAACCATCTGGCGCGCACAGCATGAGCTCTTTACTCGTTTCTATCCTGGCATTCTCGGTCGCGATTACAGTGTTGGTTGCGGTGCACGAGTATGGGCATTACTGGGTTGCGCGTCGCGCCGGAATCAAAGTGCTCAGATTTTCGATCGGTTTTGGAAAACCGTTGTGGCGGAGGCGTTTCGGTAGTGACGATACCGAGTTTGTCTTTTCTGCAATTCCGCTCGGTGGTTACGTAAAGATGCTCGACGAGCGCGAGGCGCCGGTGGCCGAACACGAAAAGGCGCGCAGTTTCAACCAGGCGTCAGTGCCGTGGAGAATGGCCGTGCTCGTCGCAGGCCCGCTTGCCAATTTCATTTTTGCCATCATCGCCTACTGGGTGATGTTCATGGCAGGCGTACCGGGCGTCAAGCCGGTGGTCGGGACGGTGGAACCGGGCTCCATCGCGGCCGAAGCGGGTCTCCGCGACGGCGATCGAATTGTGGCCGTTGGCGACCGCGATACGCCGACCTGGGAAGCGGCGATGCTCGTCATCCTCGACGATATGCTCGACGATGGCGTCGTAAGCATGCAGGTCGAGTCTGAAGCAGGCAGTACGGGACGTCGTGTCGACCTGCGGGTGGCCGGCAAGGAAGAGGAGCTCACGCGGCCGGGTGAGTTGTTCAGCGGACTGGGATTCGCACCGTGGCGGCCGCAGTGGCCAGCCGTGCTCGAAGCGGTCACCGCCGGCGGACCCGCTGAGCGAGGCGGGTTGCGTCCGGGAGACGAGATTGTCAGCGGCGACGGCGAAGCGCTGGCCGATTGGCCGGCACTGGTCAATTTTCTGCGCACCCGACCCGGGCAGGAAGTCAGTCTCGGCGTAAATCGGGACGGTACCGAATTTGACGTCATGATAACGGTCGAGTCCGTTACCGAAGGCGACCAGGTTTTTGGCCGGGTGGGCATCCAGGGATCCGCGCCCCCGGCGTATCCTGACGCAATGCGCGCAATGCAGAGCTATGGCCCGATCGGGGCGATTGGCGCTGCAACTGCCAAGACCTGGGAAATGTCGGCGCTGACACTACGCATGTTGTGGAAAATGCTGCAGGGGGTCGTATCGCCGCGAAATATCAGTGGTCCGATCAACATCGCGCAGTACGCAGGTTTTTCGGCCGCTATTGGTGTCTCGGCATTTGTCAGCTTCCTGGCGATCGTCAGTATTTCCCTGGGCTTGATCAATCTCATGCCCGTACCAATGCTCGATGGCGGTCAACTCGTTTACCAGGCCGTGGAGCTGATCAAGGGCAAGCCGGTCTCCGAAAAAACCCAGATCGTCGGCCAGCAAATCGGCATATTTTTGCTGATCCTGCTGATGACTTTTGCCTTCTACAACGACATAGCCCGACTGCTCGAATAATAGGATCCCGCGACAGTGCAGCTACTGCATCGAATCACTGCCGGCCTTGTTGTGGCCATACTATTGACGTTGTGCGCGCCTGCTGCGCTGGCGCAGGACGGTTTTGTCGTGCGCAACGTCCGCGTAGAAGGTTTGCAACGCATCTCGGAAGGTACGCTCTATAACTATTTGCCGATCAATATTGGCGACCGGCTTGACCGGAGGCGGGTCCAGGAGTCGGTGAAGGCGCTGTACGACACCGGGTTTTTCCGCGACATCGAGTTTCGCCGCGAAGGTGACACACTGATTATCGCGGTAATCGAGCGGCCGTTTATCGAGAATTTCACGATCAACGGCAACAAGGACATCGAGACCGAACAGCTAATGGAGAGTCTGCGCGGTGTCGGTCTGGCGCCCGGACGCACCTTCGACCGGTCGACGCTCGACGAAGTGCAGCAGTTTCTTACCGACACCTATTACGGTCGGGGTAAGTACGGGGTCGTGATCGATGCCGAGGTTACCGAACTTGACGGCAACAAGGTCGATATTACGATCGACATCATAGAGGGCAAGCGTGCGCGTATCCGGCAGATCAATATTGTCGGTAACGAACGCTACCCGGACGAGGAGATCATTGCAGAGTTCGCGCTTAGAACTCCCAACTGGCTGTCGTTCTACAAACAGGACGATCGCTACGATCGCGAGGCGCTGGTCGGAGATATTGAGCGACTCGGATCGTTCTACATGGACCGTGGATACGCCAATTTCCAGGTCGAGTCGACACAGGTAACGATCTCTCCGGACAAAAAAGACATCTTCATCACGATAAATGTGGCCGAAGGCGAACTCTATACGATCTCTGAAATCAAGCTGGCCGGCGAAATGCCTATCGAAGAACGTTACCTGCGAGCTCTGGTCCTGGCTAAACCCGGGCAGACTTTCTCCCGCAAGGTGCTCGAGAGCAGCAAGGAACTCATGGCCTACCGGCTCGGCCAGGACGGATATGCGTTCGCACGAATCGACCCCGTTCCACAGATCAACCCGGAAGACAAAACGGTTGCAGTGACGTACTTTGTCGATCCCGGCAACCGGGTCTACGTGCGCAACGTGAATTTCGCCACAGACGGTCCCACTAAGGACGAGGTATTTCGCCGCGAAATGCGGCAGCTCGAAGGCGGGTGGTTGTCGAATGGTGCCGTCGACCGGTCCAAGACCCGCCTTCAGCGTCTGCCGTTCGTGGATTCGGTCGAGCTGGAGCAGGAGCAGGTTCCGGGCTCGCCCGATCTGGTGGATCTAAATATCAACGTAAAAGAAGGCATGCCCGGCCAGTTCGGCGGTGGCGTCGGTTATTCCGAGGCACAGAAACTGCTGCTCAACGGCAATTTCACCCATGTTAATTTTCTCGGTACCGGCAACCGTATTTCAGCGCAGCTGAATTCCGGTAAGTACACCAAGCTCTATACGCTGTCGTTTACCGATCCCTATACGACGATCGATGGCGTCGCACGTACCATTTCAGGGTCGTACCGGGACTCGACCCGGCTCGTATCGGATGGCTCCGAGTTCGATACCACGTCCTATACCATCGGCCTGAATTATGGGTACCCGATCACCGAGTGGCAGCGAATCTCGTTTGGGGTGGATCTTCAGGACGTCGAGTTGTTTGCCGACTCCGGCAGTTCGTTCCAGATTCAGAACTGGATCGCCAATAACGGTAATCCTTCGGTCGAAGAGGTGGGTCAGGGCATATTCCTGACAAAAACCGACTATCGGACCTACGAATTGAAGTTAGGCTGGACGTTCGATACCCGCAACCGCGCAATATTTGCCACTCGCGGTACCCGGCACAACATGACTTTCAGCATTACCGGGCCGGGCAGTGAGGTGGATTTCTACACCGCGCGTTATGAATTCCTGCGCTACTGGCCTCTGTACGGACCGTTTGTATTTATCAGCCGGGCCGAAGTTGCCTGGGCCGATACATTTGGCGATGACACCACCGATGTTCCGATTTTCCGTAACTTTTTTGCCGGCGGGCCAAATTCCGTCAGGCAATATCGCGAAGCCAGTCTCGGACCGCTCGACACCCGCGGCAATCCCTATGGCGGCAATCTCAAGACAGTCGGGCAATTCGAAATCCTGTTGCCGATGGTGGAGAAGTTTGCCAATCAGGCGCGGCTGAGTTTGTTCTACGATGTCGGTAATGTATTCTCCGAAAGTAACGTTCCATTCTTCGACCTGCAGGGGAATCAGGTCGACTATACTTTCGATGCTTCGGACCTGCGTATGTCGACAGGCCTGGCAGTGCAGTGGATGGCGCCTTTGGGCATGTTCCGATTCAGTATCGGCTTCCCAATCAACGACTTCGGCGGCGATGACAGCCTGCCCGAGGATGATACCGAGTTCTTCCAGTTTTCCATTGGTTCGGCATTTTGAGGTTTAAGTCTCACATGATCGCAAAGACAAACAGTTTCAGGATTCTCGCAGGGCTGGCCTGCTTTTTGATGTTTAGCGGCAGCGCACTTGCGCAGTCGAGAATCGGTGTGGTGAATATTGCACGACTGCTCGAGGAGTCGCCGCAGGCGCAAACCGCGATGCAGGCCCTGCAGGATGAATTTGCACCGCGGCAGCGGCAAATTGTGGCTCGGCAGACTGACATCCAGTCCAAGGAAGAGGTGCTGCGCCGCGACGGCGCGGTGATGAGCGAAGAGGAGCGTCGTAACGCCGATCGCGAATTGCGCGAAATGCAGCGTGACCTGCAGCGCAACCAGCAGGAATACCTGGAAGATCTCAACCTGCGTCGCAACGAAGAGCTCGGGCGTCTGCAAAGATCCTTGTTACAGGAAGTCCAGACCTATGCGCGCGGCGCCAATTTTGACCTGGTTGTCGGCGAGGGCGTGCTCTACGCAAGCGAATCACTCGATATCACGGACGAGGTGCTTGCTGCATTGTCGTCACGACTCTCCGGCGGCAACTGACCGCGCAGTGTGTCGATGCCCGTCAGCCTGGCCGAACTCGCGGTTCGCTTTGGGTGCGAGCTGCGCGGAGACCCGGCGCGCCAGGTAGATCATGTAGCGCCGCTGGCCGCGGCTGGTCCCTCGGCCATATCGTTTCTCAGCAATCGCAGATACCTGCGTTATCTCGGATCGACCGGGGCCGCGGCTGTCGTACTTAGCGCGGCCGATGCTGATGCGTGCCCGACCGCGGCACTTGTAGCCGACAATCCCTATGTCGTTTATGCCCGCATTGCGGCGTTGTTGCATCCGCCGCGGGGTGCCGCAACGGGCATTCATCAGGCGGCGGTGGTCGGTCGCGAAGCGGTAATTGCCGACGGTGTCTCAATTGGAGCTCTGGCGTATGTAGCGGACGGAGCACGGCTTGATGCCGGGGTCGCAGTAGGTCCCGGCTGCGTAGTCGACAGTGGCGCCGTGATTGGTGCGGATACGCAACTCAAGGCTCGGTCGTGTGTTGCCCGGGATGTTGTGATCGGCCAGCGTTGCGTGGTGCACGAGGGTGCGATTGTGGGGGCGGACGGCTTCGGAATCGCACGGTCTGAAGACGGATGGGTAAAAGTACCGCAGGTCGGCAGCGTGGGAATCGGCGATGATGTCGAGGTTGGCGCGAATACAACGATAGACCGCGGCGCGATTGACGATACCGTTATTGGCGACGATGTCAGACTCGACAATCTCATTCAGGTTGGACACAACGTCGTAATCGGCGCCCACACGGCGATTGCCGCCGGTACCGCAATCGCGGGAAGCGCGCGGATAGGTGAGAATTGCCTTGTTGCAGGCCATGTCGGTATCGTCGGCCATATCCAAATCTGCGATAACGTCACGATTAATGCCAAGGCGCTGGTGACCCGCTCGATTGACGAGCCAGGAGTATATTCCGGCAAGTTTCCGGCGCAGGAAGCGCGGCAATGGGGGAAAACCGTGGGTCGAATCCGGCAACTTGTCAGAGGTTCGCGAAACGGGCCCGGTGACGCGGGCTGAACGGACCTGAGGAGCGACAAATGAGTGACTTCATGTTGGACATCGATCAGATTCGCGCCATGCTGCCGCACCGGTATCCGTTTCTGCTGGTGGACCGGGTGACTGAATGCGTGCCGGGCGAGCATCTCACGGCGATCAAGAATGTCACCATCAACGAGCCTTTTTTTCAGGGGCATTTTCCGGAGAAACCCGTGATGCCGGGTGTGCTGATTATCGAGGCGCTGGCCCAGGCAAGCGGGATCCTGGCGTTTATAACCGAGGGAGACCAGCGCGACGAAAACGTATTGTTCTTTTTCGTCGGTATCGACGGTGCACGTTTCAAGCGGCCGGTTCTGCCGGGAGATCGGGTCGAACTGAAAACCCGTCTGTTGCGGCGCCGGCGCGACGTATGGAAATTTGCCTCTGAGGCCGTAGTAGACGGCCGAAGGGCGGCGCTGGCGGAGCTCATGGTCGCACCGGGGCGTTAAGCGTGATCCATCCTACCGCCGTAGTCGATCCGGCCGCGGTACTCGGCGACGGCGTCGAGGTCGGCGCTTATTCGATCATCGATGCCGGTGTCGAAATAGGCACAGGGACGCGGATCGGACCCCACGTCGTTGTCCGCGGGCAGACCCGGATCGGCAGTGACAATCGAATATTTCAGTTCTGTTCGATCGGGGATGACCCTCAGGACAAGAAGTACGCAGCGGAGCCGACCCGTCTCGAGATCGGGGACCGGAATACGATTCGCGAGGGCTGCACGATCAACCGCGGGACGGTTCAGGATCTTGGCTACACCCGGGTCGGAAACGACAACTGGATAATGGCTTATTGCCATATCGCGCACGATTGCGTGTTGGGAGATCACCTGGTGTTGGCAAACAATGCGACGCTGGGTGGGCACGTTCGTTTGGACGACTATGCAATTCTCGGCGGATTCGCCGGTGTCCATCAGTTCTGTTCCGTTGGCAGACACGCATTTCTGGGGATGTTCAGCGCGGTCAATCGTGATATTCCACCTTTTGTTACCGTATCGGGAAATCCCGCGCGGCCGCGCGGGGTGAATGCGGAGGGGATGAAAAGACACGGTTTCAGTACCGAGCAGATCGGCCTGGCGCGGCGTGCCTACCGCATACTCTTCCGTTCCGGGCTGAAGCTCGCCGAAGCGCGGGTCGAACTCACCGCTCTTCTCGACGGTGAACCGGCATTGCAGCCGCTCGTCGCGTTCCTTGCCGATGCACGGCGCGGCGTCACGCGTTGAAGCAGGCGTTACGCCGGTCCCGGCGTCATGCGGTTTGCGCTGACTAACGCGATGCGAATCGGAATCGTAGCAGCTGAAGCTTCCGGCGACGCGTTGGGCGGGGCGCTGATCGAAGCTGTCCGGCGTCGTGTTCCCGATGCGAGATTCGAGGGTGTTTGTGGTCCGCGCATGCAGCGCGCCGGGTGCGAACGCTGGCGCGGTATCGAATCGATTTCGGTGATGGGGTTGACAGAGGTGCTTGCCCACCTGCCGCGCCTGTGGCGGTTGCGAAGAGAGTTGGCGGCGCGCTGGATTGCACGGCCTCCCAGCGTTTTTGTCGGCATCGATGCGCCGGATTTCAATCTTGGCCTGGAGCGGCGCCTGCGCCGCGCCGGTATTCCTACCGCGCATTATGTCAGTCCGTCGGTCTGGGCCTGGCGCCAGGGACGCACCCGGGTCGTCGGTGCCGCCTGTGACCGGGTGCTGTGTTTGTTCCCCTTCGAGAGGAGTTTCTACGAGAGCGTCGGCGTCGATGCCTGCTATGTCGGTCATCCGCTCGCAGACCAGATGCCGCTGGTGCCGGACCGGGCCGGGGCGCGGCATGCGCTTGGATTCATGGATACCGATCAGGTCGTCGCATTGCTGCCGGGCAGCCGTGGTGGCGAGATCGCGCGGCTTGGTGCGGATTTCGCGGCTGCGGCGGCGAAAATGCGCCGCGTTCGCCCGTCTTTGAAATTTGTGGTCCCGATGGTCAGCAACGCGCTGGCGGAGAAATTTGCGGCGCAGGTCAGTGCGCATCACGGTCTCGATATCCGAATCGTGGTGGATGGGGCGCAGCAGTGCCTGACTGCCAGCGACGCCGCGCTCGTCGCGTCCGGCACGGCCACGCTGGAGGCTGCGCTTGCCAAAACTCCCATGGTCGTCGCGTACCGGATCAGCCGCATGAGCCGATGGCTCGCTGTCAATATTGGTGGGTTGAAGCTGAAGCGCTATGCTTTGCCAAACCTGATCGCCGATCGGGAACTGGTGCGTGAATTCATGATGGACGCGGCAACACCGACTGCCCTTGCCGAGGCCATGCTCGGTTTGCTGGATGACCGTGACCGGCAACGGCAAGTCGTGGACGAATACGCGAAAATTCACCAGCTTTTGCGCTGCGGCGCGAGTGAGCGGGCAGCCGCGGCGGTGCTGGAGCTGAGCCGCGATGCACGTGGATAAACGTCAACCAATGCAACAGTGCGCGATGGAATTTGGCAGCAGCGGACTTGTCGCCGGTGTCGACGAGGCGGGACGCGGGCCGCTGGCCGGGCCGGTATTCGCCGCGGCGGTAATTTTTGCGCCGCAGGGACGGCCGGACGGACTGCGCGATTCGAAGATCCTGAATGAGGCCACGAGAGAGCGGCTTGCGCTCGAGATTCGTGCGCAGGCGCTTTGCTGGTCGGTCGCGTGGGCGGATCGCGAGGAGATCGACGCACTGAATATCCTGCGCGCCACCATGCTCGCCATGCGCCGCGCGTTGCTGGGTCTCGCGATCGGTCCGAACCATATTCTTGTCGACGGTAATCGCTGTCCCGATCTTGGCGGCTGTGGCCTGAACTGCTCGATGGAGGCAATCGTCGGCGGCGACGCACTGCGTGAGGAAATCAGTGCAGCGTCGATCCTGGCGAAGACCGCGCGCGATGCCGCGATGCGCAGGCTCGACGCCATTTATCCGGCCTATGGCTTCGCCGGGCACAAGGGGTATGGCACGGCAGCGCATCGGGAAGCGCTCGGGTCAAAAGGGCCTTGCCCGATTCACCGGCGAAGTTTTGCTCCCGTCAGAGCGTGCCTGGAGCGAGCGACGTGAGCACGGATCGGCCCGGTTTCGTTCACCTGTCAGTACACACCGAGTATTCGCTGGTCGACAGTACTGTACGGATTCCGGCATTGATCGAAAATGTTGCCCGCGCCGGCATGCCTGCGGTTGCGCTGACTGACCAGAGCAACCTGTTTGCAATGGTCAAGTTCTACCGCAACGCGCTGCGTAGCGGTGTCAAACCGCTGATCGGTGTTGATGCCTGGATTGCGGACCCCGAGCAACCGGCGAAACCCTCCCGCCTGTTGCTGATGTGCCAGAACGAGACCGGCTATCGCAACCTGACCCGGCTGGTTACACGCAGTTACATCGAAGGTCAGCGCAGCGGAAAATCCGTTATCGACAAGGCCTGGCTCGAAGGGGCCACCGAGGGTCTGATCGCGCTATCGGGGGGGCGTGATGGCGATATCGGACGCAGTCTGCTTGCGCGCCGCAAGGCGGAGGCTCGAACGCGCCTCGAATTCTGGCAGGCGCATTTCCCCGGGTGTTTTTACCTGGAGGTCAGCCGCACCGGGCGCGAGGGTGAGGAAACCTATCTGCATGCAGCCGTCGATCTTGCCGCGCGGACCGCTACACCGCTGGTGGCGACCAACGACGTACGTTTCCTTGCGGCCGATGAGTTCGAGGCGCATGAGGCCCGGGTCTGTATCCAACAGGGACACACCCTTACCGACCCGGGTCGGCCGCGCAACTACAGCCAACAGCAGTACCTGAAGAGTCCGCAGGAAATGGCGGAGCTCTTCGCGGATATCCCGGAGGCTCTCGAGAATTCGGTGCAGATAGCGCGGCGTTGTTCGCTCGTCCTGGAACTCGGCGAAAGTGTGCTACCGGAGTTTCCGGTGCCCGAGAGCATGACAGTTGAATCCTATCTGGCCCAGCGCTCGCAACAGGGCCTCGCGGAGAGGATCGGTGACAAAGGCGACCCTATTTACCGGGAGCGTCTGCAAACCGAACTCGAAGTCATAAATGGCATGGGTTTCCCGGGTTACTTTCTGATTGTCGCCGACTTCATCAGGTGGGCCAGGGAAAACGACGTCCCGGTCGGTCCGGGGCGCGGCTCGGGTGCCGGTTCCCTGGTTGCCTACACGCTGGGCATCACTGACCTCGATCCGATCGAGCACGAACTGCTGTTCGAGCGCTTTCTGAACCCCGAACGCGTATCGATGCCTGACTTCGACATCGATTTCTGCATGGAGGGCCGGGATCGGGTTATCGACTATGTCGCATCGCGCTACGGCCGCGACCAGGTTTCGCAGATCATCACCTACGGCACGATGGCGGCGAAGGCCGTAGTACGCGATGTAGGCCGGGTACTTGGCCACGCGTATGGATTCGTGGACCGGATTGCGAAACTGATTCCGTTCGAACTCGGAATCACGCTCGAGAAAGCGCTCGCCCAGGAGCCCGAACTCAAGGACCTGTATCAGCGCGAGGAAGAGGTCCGGGCGCTTATCGATCTGGCAAGGCCCCTGGAGGGTCTCGTCCGCAATGCGGGAAAACACGCCGGCGGGGTCGTAATCGCGCCCAGCGCGCTGACCGATTTTGTCCCGCTTTACTGCGAAAGTTCGGGTGCGGCGCCGGTGACGCAGTTCGACAAGGACGACGTGGAGTCCATCGGGCTCGTCAAATTCGACTTTCTCGGTCTGCGCACGCTGACCATCATTGACTGGGCGACACGCACGATAAACCGGCTGCGTGCGGAGAACGGCGAAGCGCCGCTCGCGATCGAGACGATCGCAATGGACGACGAAGAAACCTTCGCGCTGTTGAAACGCTGTGAAACTACCGCTGTGTTCCAGCTTGAATCGCGCGGTATGAAGGAACTGATCAAGCGACTGCAGCCGGACAACTTTGATGAAATCGTCGCCCTGGTGGCGCTGTTTCGACCTGGCCCGCTGCAATCCGGCATGGTCGACGATTTTATCAATCGCAAACACGATCGTGGCAATTCGCCAATCGATTACCTTCACCCGGACCTGCAGCCGATTCTCGAGCCGACCTACGGTGTGATTCTCTACCAGGAGCAGGTAATGCAGATTGCCCAGGTGCTGGCGAACTACACCTTGGGTGAAGCGGATCTGCTGCGTCGTGCGATGGGTAAGAAGAAGCCCGAGGAAATGGCCAAGCAGCGGACAGTGTTTCTTGCCGGCGCATCGGGCCGCGGCGTGGACCAGGCCCTGGCCAGCCACATTTTCGATCTGATGGAGAAGTTCGCCGGCTACGGATTCAACAAGTCGCATTCGGCCGCCTATGCAGTGCTTTCGTACCAGACCGCCTGGCTGAAGGCACGTTACCCGGCGGCGTTCATGGCAGCGGTTCTTTCGTCGGATATGGATCACACCGATAAGATCGTTACGCTGATAGACGAATGCGCAAGAATGGGTCTGGAAGTCGCGCCACCGGATGTAAACACCTCCGAATATGCGTTCAGTGTTTCCGGGACCCGGTCGATCCGTTACGGGCTGGGCGCGATCAAGGGCGTGGGCCGCAATGCGATCGAAAGTCTGATCGTTGAGCGGAGCCGTAACGGCCCGTACGCTGACCTTGCGGACCTGTGCCGCCGCGCCGACCTGCAGAAACTGAACCGCCGGGTATTCGAAGCGCTTATCAGATCGGGCGCGCTCGACGGGCTCGGTGCCAACCGGGCGACATTGCTGACCGGGCTCGATGACAGCCTGCGCGCGGCGGAGCAGGGCGCGCGTGCTGCCGCCGCCGGCCAGAACGATCTGTTTGGCCTGGAGACGCCGAC
>Ga0102956_1000332_pt1 | contig 16836 bp, 19 predicted proteins | sample SalPonF2_A_D2_MG_FD_84515 | JGI IMG/M metagenome (GOLD analysis project Ga0102956, IMG submission 84515) | Salt pond soil microbial communities from South San Francisco under conditions of wetland restoration - Salt Pond MetaG SF2_A_D2_MG ...
CTCTCCAATTCGCATGGTTTTTGAATAGATACTGAAAGGTTTTAACAGCCTTGCAAGTCCATTTTGAGTCAACCCTTTTCCACGGTTCCAATCGCACCAGGGGCTTTCCTTTTTGGCGGTCAATGCTTCCACAAGGTCATCAGAAAATATCCGTTCAACAAGATGAGACTTAAAAATCTCTTGTATGTCCATAAGAAGTTTAGGCCCGATTGATTCGTCTGATCCATCAAGCATACCAAGCATGGACTTTCTCATCAGTTCGGGCCAGTCTCCCCCGGCAATATCGGCAATAGCTAAAAGAGGCATCCAGTTGTCTGTCATTCGATCATTGTTTGTTTGTGGAACATCCGGAGTTGTCTCTCTCAATGCGTCCATATTATCATCAGCCCATCGACGACACGCCCGGCGGAATTCAATACATTTATTTTCAAAATCAACATCAAGTCTTGATACGGTTTCACCCGGTGCCTTTCGTCGAAGAGACACAACCACAGACCGGTCATGAAGTGTGTCTGGTAGGTTTCCGATCATAGCCACCGCCTTTGGCCCCCAAGTGGAAAACTTCACCGGTTCATGGTCATCACCCTGTACCCGAACCACAAAAGCCGATGTTCTTGTATGACCACTGTTCAATACACCCCTTAATTCATCGTTATCTTTTAAAAAGGTGTCGGCTTCATCCACCAATAAAGTCGGCCCATATTTTTCTATTGTTCTGAACACCGCCGCCGGTGAAATGTTCGATGCTGTAAGTCCTTTATTCGCTAATCCCTGTAATATTTCTAAAAGGGTAGTTTTCCCGCATCGCTTGACCGGTGAGACAATTCCAAGCATTGGGAGAATCCGAAAAGCATCGTAACAGTATGTCAAAATGATCCATGCTGTTATAGGTTCCGCAATACCACCGGGGAGAATGACATATTTTAAAAGCTCGGCTTTAATGGATGATAGCAATATGGCACTTGAAACGCTTTTACTTGCAGGTTCAACCTCTGTAACGATCTCTGTTCTGCCGCCGATTTTTTCTTGCTTGTTCAGTTCCTTGATATATTGGTCAATGGCACTTTTTCGAACATCGTATTCCTCTGCAATTCTGTTTCGTTCCTGCTCACGGGTGAGCGGGTCAAGATTAACGATTGACAGCACTTCACTTATCAAATCGTTTTTTTGTAACTCTTCTCCTAAGTCAAAATTCTGTTCCTGCATTGTTGGGCCTCTTTATAAAGTTTATGTTTTTCCTCATCCGTTCCATATAGGAGTATATCCGAATGATGTTTCCAGACCGGCAATCGATGAAGTAGGGGAGCATACCGCTCTAAGTCTCCAGGTGGTATGCCTTTCATAAGTTTGTCAGTTCTGTTAATCATCGTTCCAAGGTGTGCCAGGTATCGGCTAACCCACAACCTGAAACGCCCGACCAGTTCAGCCTTGCGCTTTCGCTGTTCAATACTGCGTTTTATCTCCGGCGTTATGCGTCCCTGTTCAATCCCTAAGTGTTTCAAGGCATCCGGGAAAGATAAGCCATACAGCTTTTGAACAAAGTCGATTACATCCCCATGCTCGCCGCAGCCGAAACATTTAAAATGGTTGTCAGGATACGCCTTGAATGATGCTGTTTTCTCATCATGAAACGGGCAAAGTCCGAAACCGCTCCGATTAAGTAGAACGCCTGCGGATTCAACGATTGAAGCAAGGTCAATACTCTCCTTTATTGCACCAATGTTACTCATTACCCGGCCACCTGGCTGACAAGATCTTCTTTAACTTCTGCGCATCCTCAATACTAAACCTCCGATAATTGTAAATATCCCGGCTGGCCTTGATCGTTCCCCGTTTTTCGTGATTGATTACGGTTTTGATGTGACAACCGGCAATTCTGGCCACTTCTGAAACTTTCAAATCTTTTTCCATTTCCATGCTCGCTCTCCTTTTTTATTTGCATGACATTATAGTAGTCACTCGGGGGATATGTTCCAACCTAACATGTTGTTATTATTGATAATAGATAGGTACAAAAAGGGCATAAAAAAACCTAAAAAGGCACGTTTTTGTACCTTGATAGGTCAAGAGGGTTGTATTGGTCTTTAGGAGTTATTTTCGAGGTCTGATATTGCAGTAATGCCTTTTTTCAATTTCTCTTTGGTTTCTTCAACAGACTTTCGGTGATCATGGCGACGTTTTCTGATTCTGTTAAAAACGGCCTTGATATTACCTTTCTCTATACCACTTGCTTTAAGCACATGCGAAAGGTAGGTCAATGCGTCCACATCTTTAATGTCTATATATTTTCTAAATATCGACATAAGTATATCAACCCACATTGCAGATTCAAACGCTTGACTTCTAGGGCCGGTTAAGCCCGGATAATCACCCCTTTTCAATTTTTTTATATAAACTTTTCTCATCTTTTGGATAAGTTGTTTTAGCTGTGGATTCAACTCAACTTCTGTAAATTGAAGTGTTTTAAAAAGGGTACTCTTGAGCTGTAATTCATATATTGAAAAAACGTTTTCAATCAAAGGGTTTGTGTCTGGCTTTGATATCATATTATCCATTTCAAATGATAGATCACGAATGAGACCATTAATTTCTGTTTTATTCAAGGAGTGACAATGTTTGCTTAAATCCTTCGGGCCTGCCTGTGGGGTTTCTGGGGTTCGTCTTAACTTGAAAATTCCAATTGGTTTCCCCTTATCATCCAGTTTAAAGATTCCACTTTTTAATATTTTTCTAAAATTCATATCATCCCCGCAATGAATCCCGAAGTTTTTGAAGGGAAGGGCATCGGGATTGCCTTTTCGGTCTGCAGAACCTATCCCTTCAAGATGTCTTTTTATAATAATACGTTACACATTAGATACTATCAATAAATATTTCGCTCCCCTGGGTGCACCTGGGGTGCATCTGCCCCTTACGATTTCATACAATCCATTACAATCCATTAAACGCGCACCCTTGATATTAGCATAAGCACCCGTAATTATTGCACTACCAAACAAACGGCGGATTCGACAATATCCACGAACGGCTCCTTTCAATGCTCTAAGTACACGTATTCCCCTAACAAGTATGATTTGGGTTGACACGTTGGCTTAATTTCGTTAACCAGACAATCAGACAAGGCTAACCAGAGGACATGCACCCATCATGAAAGGTCAGATTCTGAACATACTGAAAACGGAAACAGAGGTTGTTTCCGGAGAGACACTCAGCACGTATCTTGGTATTTCACGGGTGTCTGTCTGGAAGCATATTAAAAAGCTTCAAGGAGTTGGATACAATATTGAAGCGACACCCAAGGGCTATCTTTTTATCAGTGCCCCTGACGCCCTTTATCCATGGGAGTTTGGGGAAAAAGAACACAACATTCATTATTTTGATGAAGTGGATTCCACTATGGATATCGCAAGAGAACTGGCAAGAAAACAGTGCCCCCATTTTACGGTGGTGATTGCCGGTCGTCAGAAAAAAGGAAGGGGGCGGCTCAAAAGAAGCTGGCTATCTTCAGAAGGAGGGCTCTATTTTACAATTGTTGTCCGGCCAAAAATACCGCCTGTCATAAGTTCAAGGGTCAACTTTGCGGCATCGATGATTCTGGCCCAAACCCTGCGCAACATGTTTCACATTAATGCCATGGTCAAATGGCCCAATGATGTCCTGGTGGATGGCAAGAAAATTTCAGGGATCCTTTCCGAGATGGAGGCTGAAATCGACAGGGTTAGCTTTATCAGTATCGGAATTGGTATCAACGTGAACAATGATCCCACACCCGATGAACCCATGGCAACGTCTTTAAAGAAGATCCTTGGAAAAAAGGTGCCGAGGATAGAGGTGTTGAAGGCGTTTCTCGATCGTTTCGAAGATGCGGTAAAGGATGTGAATTTAGACAATGTGGTATCCGAGTGGAAAAAATATACGGAAACGTTGAACCGGCATGTCAGGATCGTTACAGCTCATGAAGTCTCAGAAGGTCTTGCCGTGGATGTGGATGACAATGGTGCGTTAATATTAAAACTTGCGGACGGGTCGGTGAAAAAAATCATATACGGCGATTGCTTTCATGAATGAAAAAGGTAATGGGTGATAGGTAATAGGTGATGGGTAATGAATGAAAAAGGATTATCAAATATGGGTCCTTCCACATCCCTTCGAATGACGGTATATGCTTCGTTGATGGCGGCTTTGGTTGCGGCGGGCGCATACTTGGCCATCCCCATTGGACCGGTGCCGATTGTTCTTCAGAATCTTTTTATATTTCTGGCCGGACTTTTGTTGGGACCCGGTTGGGGAACTGCAAGTGTTGGGGTTTATCTTCTGGTTGGTATTCTGGGATTTCCAGTGTTTGCCGGCGGTATTGGCGGTATCGGACGGTTTGCCGGACCCACCGGTGGGTATCTTTTGGGGTTCCTCCCGGCGGTTTACGTGATCGGCTTCATATCAAATGTATCAAAAACAAATGGGGTTAGAGACTTGCTTGCCATGATCTGTGGCAGTCTCATCATCTATGCATGCGGTTTGTCGTGGCTAAAAATATTGACCGGCATGACTTTGGGAAAAACCCTGGCTGTGGGAATGGTTCCCTTTCTTCCGGGGGATGCGCTTAAAATGGCTGCGGCGGTTCCCATCGCAAAAGCATTGCGGCCGGTAATAAACAGGGAATGAGGGATCAGGGGCCAGAGGTCAGGTGTAAGAGATCAGAGGTCAGGGGACAGAAGTCAGAAAATCAGAAGGTGAGAGAAAAAGTAACCTTCTGATTCTCTTGCCTTCTTAACTTCTTGTTCGCAAAAAAATCAGAGGCAGATCAATTTAAAATTGATGATTGAAAATTGGATATTAAAACTAACGTAGCAAAGCGATACCATCAATCATCAATCCTGAAGTCATGGGAATCGTGTTGTGAATATTATTGAAATCGAAAATCTGAGTCATAGGTTTGCAGACGGCACTGTTGGGCTTGAGAATATTAATCTTTCCATTTCCGAAGGGATGTTTGTTGTCATCGCAGGGCGTAACGGGTCCGGGAAAACCACCCTTTTAAAACACTTAAACGGCCTTCTTTTGCCTACAAAAGGGGTCGTCAAACTTTCCGGCGTATCGGTGGCCAAAAACCTTACATGGTCCAGACAGATGGTGGGCATGGTATTTCAGGATGCCGACAGCCAGATTGTCGGTGAAACCGTTTCAGATGATGTGGCTTTTGGACCGGAGAATCTTTGTTTGGAACGGGCCGAGGTCAAACATCGGGTCGCCCGGGCATTGGAGACTGTGGGATTACATCACCACAAAGATCAAAAACCGCATGTATTGTCCGGTGGAGAAAAACGACGGCTCGCAATAGCGGGTATTCTGGCAATGGAACCAAAAGTGCTCGTTTTTGATGAGCCTTTTTCCAGCCTGGACTATCCGGGGGTCAAACAGGTTTTAGCACAGATGATTTCTCTGCATCAAGCCGGACAAACGATTCTGGTTGCCGCGCATGATCTGGAAAAGTTGATCGCCCATACAGATCGTCTGGTCATTATGCAAGATGGAGGCATCGTCAGGGACGGATTGCCCTCTCAGCTGTTCGGGGAACTCGAGGCTTTTGGTATTAGAGAACCATGTGCCTCACGGTTGGGGATGGAGGTCCATTCATGGCTGAATTGAACGTGTTGGGTTTCCATGCCGGCAGTTCTGTGCTGCACCAGTTGGATGTTCGATTTAAACTGATGTTTCTTGTTGTCATCAGCCTATCAAGTTTAAACGCTTTTGTTCCTTCACTTTCTCTTTTAACGTTGGTGCTGATGGTTGCACTTAACCATGCCGGACTCCCATTGAGGATGGCCCTAAAAGATCTTCGCTATGTTTTTTTGCTTTTGTTGTTCGTGTTCATGGCTCGATCACTTTCCGTCCCCGGATCATCGGTTGTTGAATTTAAGGCGGTTTCTGTTACTCGGGAAGGACTCTACGAGGGGGCGATTGTTTGCTGGCGTCTAATGATTGTGATCATGACCGGTTTATCGTTTGTCTTAACAACACGGTCGTCGGAAATCAAAGCCGCTGTGGAGTGGATGCTGAAACCTTTTCCATCGATTCCAGCCAAAAGAATTGCCACCATGATGAGTCTGATTGTTCGGTTTATTCCCATTATTTTCGAACAGGCCAAGAAGACTGCGGATGCCCAGCGGGCAAGGGGCGTGGAAAACCGGAAGAATCCCGTATATCGATTAAAAATGTTCTCAATTCCGTTTATGCGTCGAATTTTTGAACGGGCGGACAAACTGGTCCTGGCCATGGAAGCCAGATGTTATTCTGAAAACAGAACCGACTCTCTGCTTTCTTCCGGTTTTAGAGACTGGATCGCACTTGTGGGGGTTGTGTGTTTGTGTTTGATAATTATATTATAAAAAAGATTGACAGGATAACCTAAAAATTGGCATTAATTTTATTGACAATCATTAATTCTATCGATATTTAATATAATTTTTTAAGGGCCGTTAACTCAGTTGGTAGAGTATCTGCCTTTTAAGCAGAGAGTCGCGCGTTCGAGCCGCGCACGGCCCACCATATGCGTCCCCATCGTCTAGCCAGGTCCAGGACACCGGCCTTTCACGCCGGCAGCAGGGGTTCAAATCCCCTTGGGGACGCCAATCAAGATCATCGGAGCCCAGTATAATGATACTGGGCTTTTTTGTTGTTCAGTCATATACAGGACATCCCGACTTTACGTCGGGACAGCAGGGGTTCAAATCCCCTTGGGGACGCCATCAATGCTATTAAAGCTCAGCGAACCGCGGCTGGGCTTTTTTTGTTATTATACAGGGTCTTGGACATCCCGACTTTATGTCGGGACAGCAGTGGCTTGGGCGTATTCAAAGCGTTCTGAAAGTCCCTTTTTATCGGGGCTTGCGGAAGTTTTATAAAATCGATACACGATTTTATTTTGTTGGAAGCAGTTTGTTTTTTTGCAAATCTTGAATCAACACTTCAATCACATCGTCAATGATTTGATTGGTTGAGCCCGGGTCTAATGATTCCGACTCTGTAGACCATATGAGTTTTTCAGTTTTAACATCGTAAAGATGGGTTGCCAGGCGGACAAGGGTATGCGTGCGATAATAACCCGGTTCATGAGTATAGCCATAAGCCCAGCCATAGTGGCCGAAATAGTCTCCCTGATTTCGTTCAACAGGGGTGTAACTTTCTTTTTCTTCCACGCCAACCAGATGCGTAATGATCACCGCATCATTTTCAAATTTGTTGACAGCTTTCAATATCTCCTCTTTTTTTAATTCCATATCTGCGGGAATAGGAATGACATCCGAACTTGAGACGGCATCAACCCCTGCGGCTTTTAACTTTGCAACGAATTTATCTTCAAAGGATTGCCGATTTTTTTCTTTATGCGTTATCCCAATTACCAGAATGTCTGATACAGGTTTTCCATGGTAGGTTTCATCCACCCATGTATGTGTAAGCTTAGTTCCCGCACAGGCAAGAATAAAAACACCAGAAAACACCACACAAACAAGCCATTGGACAATACGTTGCCACATGGATTTCTCCTATATTAAAATTGTGATCGAATTATATTGAGTTTCTCATTACACCAACGTCTTTTTCAAGAACATTTTTGAAAAAGATATGAGCCCAACCCTGTTGTGTCAAAAGAAGATATCGATTCAAATACAAGGTGCGTCAATGTTTGCGAGGTCAGATCCTGGTTTTCATTTCAAAGATATGAACTGACAGGTTGACATTTCAAAAGGGCATACTACCATAGAGCATTTCCAATCATTTGAAACTCTAAACTTTCAATCGGTTGTTTGAATGAGAAATTCATTGATAATATGAATGGGTCGGAGAAAATCGATATTTTGGTGAATCTGAAAAAGCACCGAAAAACCATTAGGATAAAAAGCTTGATTTTATGCGTGTTCATAACCCATTATTTTTTGGAAACCGACGATGCTGACACGGACTGTCATTAGAGACTGTATTGCTAATTCGGATTCTTCGCTTGATACGTTAATGAAAGTCTATGACCGGATACCGGCTGGCGACTGTCAGCGTAAAACACATTGCTGTACGTTGTTGCCGGAAGCCAGCTTTGTTGAGATACTGGCGGTTATCCGATGTTTTCAGAATATGACGGCCAGACTCAAAAAACGGCTGTACATAAAACTGGTTGAATATTTTTTTTTGAACCCGGTGAAGATCACATCGTGTCCATTTTTAGAGGGGCGAGATTGCCAGATATATCCGGATCGGTTTTTCGGGTGCCGTGCATATGGTCTGTGGTCTTATGAATACTATCAAAAATTGGCTGAATGTAATCGTGAAGCAAAAATTCAGCTTCAACAGCAATGGAAACGCCTTGAGATTACGTTGCCGCAACAGGTGGTCGATTATAATTTGCCGTATTGCCGAGAGGTTGAAGCCGAGGTGCCTTCCACAATGGATGATCGGAGGCTGAGCGATATCTGGAATACTGTTTACAAATTGTCTGAAAAATTTTCTCCCTGGCACAGGATATGTCAACAAAATTATTTTGGCGATCTGAGTTTTTTGTTTTCAACTTTGGCTTTCGGTTTTAACGAAGCACTGCAGTTGAAATATAATGTTGTTAAAGATATGATTGCTTTTAATAACAGAAATACATTTAAACAACTCATTGAAAATCTATCTGATTTTGAGATATAGAATCCTCGAAATATCGTTGACCAATTAAAGGAGACAAATATGTTTGACGAAAAAGAACTCAACACCCTTGATCTGTCGGTAAAGCAAGACAACCTTTACCTGGAAGAGTCTTTCAGCGATCTCGACATGATGTCTATCCGCCGTCTGACACCGGTCAAACCCAATGGTTTAAAAGATAAAAGTCGCAAACAGATTTTTGTGGGGCATCTCAATTTAATGACCCCCCAGGGGCCGATTCCCATTCAGGCACCGATTGATGCCAGAAATTTAAAGGAAGCCATGGAAATGTACCCGGGTGCCATAAAAATCGCACTGAATAAGATGCAGGAAGAAGTCGATAAATTGAAGGAAAAACAGGAATCTCGAATCATTGTTCCCGGGAGTTGATACGAGTTTTACATCAAAAGCATTATTGAGAACAACTTCAAAAAACATCAGGCGTCTGATGCACAACCGTTTGATTTGCTTGCGGAAAACCTTTATAAAAAAAGTAACGCATAATCAGCTTGACTTTTTTCAAGAATATCTTATAATTTAGGCAATCAATAAAGGCCCGTCCTTAATTGGCGGGACAGTTTCGTTCTGAAGGAAATATCCATTTGTTAAAGTGGCAACCTGCAGTTTGGAACTATGAGAAATTTTTGAAAGGAGGATGTCACAATGACGAATGGAATCGTAAAATGGTTTAATAGTAGCAAAGGCTATGGATTCATCGAGCAAGAAGATGGTCCTGATGTATTTGTTCATCATTCAGGTATCAATTCAACCGGTTTCAAAACTCTTGATGAGGGCGATCGAGTAACCTTTGATATAGAGCAGGGTCCCAAAGGTCCTGCTGCAACAAATGTTACTGTGGTATAGCTAAAAGTTTTAATTAGAAAAAAAGGGCATTCTCCAAAATATGAGGGAGTGTCCTTAATTTTTTGTGAGGATATTTTTTCATGTTTTATGAAGCGATATTTCAACCGTCGAAAAAGATGAAGTACACCACCGAGGCAAAAAAACTTGCAGGCAAAAAAATTGCTGTACAAGATGGATGGATAATTAAAGATGGACCTTTCAAGGGGCAAAATTGTTTTTATATTCCAAACTCTACAGTAGGTTGGATTCCTCAATGCGATCTAATAGGGTTAAAGCCGATATCCCTTGTCAAGTGGAAGGAAATTGAAAAAAGTTTGGGATTCGACAATTAATTCTAAAGCGGATTCAGACTTGACGGTTGGATTCCACCTAAAATTCTATAAATATTGATTTTTTATTTTTAGACTTGCCATATATTTTCTTCAAAGCGATATGAATTTCTACGTCGAAGCGCGCTCCTATATTTTATAATTTATAAAATATCAGTGCTATTCGCCTCTCTGGATCTCCATTAGAAAATACAAGACATTATCCGTAAATGCCGTATTTTGGGTTAAGCCAAGGTGCACCGAAAACAAGAAAAGAACCTGGCGCCATTTTATCGGAGAGATCCGTCGAGAGGTTAGATTGTTTCCTTGACGTTTGTCATAAGGGCGCTTTTTCGCAAAACAATTTCGTCACCGAGACCTTTTTCTACGATAGACAACCTGACCTTGGAGTCAAATTGGGTGCTTTTGTTCGTCTTTCGGTGTCTCCGGCAACCGGAAAGAAATGAAGAAATGGCGGCGTAATGGTCGGAACATCCATGGCCGCTTTGAACTGTTTTGCGCGCCGAAGAGGTTTAGCCAAATGATCCAGTGCGATTTCCCGACGCTTTTCGGGAATTTCGGCATTCGGCGTTCCGAATACAGGTTTGACAAAAAACTTGCTTTTGAGTATTAAGAAAAACTTACGAATTAACATCGCTCTATTGAAGACAGTCGCATAATTTAAAGGCTCGGGATTTACACAACCTGGTGAATTTGGAAATATTTTAACGACAGTTTATTCATGTATTATTTATGATTAAGGACGATTTCATGAAAGGCAGTGGATTTAAGAAGATGACCGGCATAGCCGGCATTCTTCAAAAAACGGAAATCAAAGAGTATTTCGATACTCTTTTTATATTGGTTGGGGGCATTGAATTCGTTATATTCATCGCCCATTTTATCGGCTCCATGGGTGCCGAGAAAGGGCCGTTTCCCTGGAAGCAATATTTTTTCGTATCTTTTATGGCTCCGGTTGTACTGATGTTTATTATCGGTCTTATTGTTATCGGGTTTAACTACTATTTATACGGCAGTCAACAGTCAGCTTTTGATCTTGAAGAGAGTCCCTTTGTGGGGACCAAGATGAAACGGTTCGGACATAGCTTCAAGTTTCTTTTTACCATCATTCAACAGGTGCCGGTTCTTGCCGGCTTATTCATCTTGGGGATCGGTTCTGTTGTTTTGTTTAAACTTGATGTGATCTTAAAGGTGTTGGGACATATTGGTGAAAAAACGGCATTTTATCTTTTTATCCTTCTTTGTGTGCTGGTATCCGGGGGGTTGATTTTTTTAATTTTCTGGCTTTACTGGCAATTTAAACTCCAAAAATTCAACATACAGAGAGAGTGGGAATATAAACAAAGGGTTATCGAAACATCCGGCCTCATTATCCTTGATGATAAAACGGTGTTCAATAAAGAAGGAGAAGTCATTTCCTATGATAAAGCAATGGAAGTGCTTGAAAACAAAAAAAACAATGGACCTCAGCTTCCCAAAAAATTACTGCTGAAATGAAACACGTTGGCTGGGTATGCCACTTTTCGTTTAATTAAGATGTTATCTTGAAAATTTCCCTGGTTTGCGACGTTTTATTGGAGTTGCTTAAACCTTAATGGAGCGCGCAGTTTAGGTTAAAATTAAGGATGCCAAACTTGAATCTTAAGTCTTGGTTTTGAGAAGGTGGTGATATGATCGGGTCAGCTTGATAAATTTGTCGTGGTTACCGCCTTTGTCTGGATGAAGCTTTTGAATCCGTTTTCGGTAAAGTCGGACCAGGTCTTTTCGGGTCATTTTCTTCAACTCCTCCGGCGTTTCTTTGAACAGAACACCGGCCTCTTCCAGATTAGACTTCTGAGATGTAAACGGTGGATGGTAATCTCTTCGACTGTTGATAAAATTTCGAATATATTCTTCAATAAATGATTTTTGGGCGTAGTCGTAGTCGAAATACATGACAGCATAACGAACAAGGTATTCATTCAGGCTATCACCGGTTTCCATGCCTCCCCAAAATGCCAGGTCGCTGTTCAGACGACAAATTTCCTCCAAAAAGTGCTCATCCACCACCTTTTGGTCCAGCAATTTGGGTGCGGTTTGGGCAAACCACTGGGTGAAGAAATCCTTCAGGCTAAAAATGACATATGCGTAGGTTTTATATTCCCGGACCGCCAGGATTTTTTCCATTTCCATGAACATCTGTTCGATTTCATCTCTGGATTTATCCGTTAGAACCCGGAACAGCTTATGCGGCACGCAGGCAATATTCTGCTGATTCGTCCGCCCGCATCGTAAGTAGAGGATTCGACGCTGATCAAAGATGTGGAACTTTGCTGCTTTCGCCGTATCTCTTGCTTTGGGGAATTTCCGACGTTTTAAGTTATTTTGACGGTTTCGAAAGGTTTCCAGGGCTCTTCTGATGGCCGGGTCCAGAAAACGCCAGAAGATATCCTCCAGTTCATCGTCTTTGGGGTAGACCTCCAGATCATTCAATTGTTCTTCTATGGATTCGTGGATGTAAAATGAATTTCCACCCGGATAAACGATGTATTGAGCGGGATCGGTGCCTATGTCAAAAAGATTCCGGCTCAAAAATCGGTTTTGATGTAAATAGGATTCACGAATAGAATAGTGGGTTTGACCGTGAACTGTTGTTTGTGCCAGGTACAAGATTAGGTTCCTTTTTAGGATAATATACTACAAGACATTTCATGCCACGTCTTATGCTTTTCCAACATAGATCCGTTTAATTCGACTGGATACGCCACAGGTCAACTCATAGGGTATGGTTCCAATGCTTTGGGCAACATCCAGGGCTTGGATAACGCCTTGGGGTTCTTCTCCCCATATGACGACTGGATCTCCGGGGTTTATCGGATCATCCCCGACATCGATCATAATGTGATCCATGGTGACCCGGCCCACCAGCGGGTAACGTTTTCCTTTAATCAGAACTTTTCCGATATTGGTCAGACTTCGCTGAATTCCATCGGCATAACCGATGGGTAGAACGGCAATGGTTGTGGGTTTTTCCGCTGTCCACTTCCTGCCGTAGCTTACCGGAAAATTGGCCGGGATTTTTCTGATATGCGCCACAAATGTTTTCAAGGTCATGACCTGTCTTATTTTTATTGAGCGGGAGGTTTCTGATGACGGATAATGACCGTATAACAAAATACCGGGTCGAACCGCATCAAACGTGCTTTCAGGCAAATCCAGAACCGCCCCGCTATTGGCCATATGAATGATGGCCGGTGTTTTGCCTTTTTCTTTCAATCGGGAAAGAATATCCTGAAATCTGGACAACTGTAGGGTTGCGTACATTTTGTCTGTTTCATCCGAAGTGGAAAAGTGCGAATAGAGTCCCTCCCAAACACAGTGTTTAGATGCCAAAAGCACGTCAAAGAAGTCAGGTTCCCGATCAAAAAGGACACCGATTCTCCCCATGCCGGTTTCCACATTCACATGCACATTCGCCGGTTGTTCCTGTCCGGCCTTTTCAATCCAGCGAATGTCTTCTATCCCGAACAGACTGATTCTAAAACCGGCTTTTATGGCTTCTGAAATTTCATCAGGAAACAGTCGCCCAAAAATCAGTATCGGATGGGATATTCCGCTGTCTCGCAATTCCATGGCTTCTTGAAATTGTGCCACGGCAAATCGTGTAAAACCTTCTTTTACAAGGCGGTTGGTTACGGCAACGGCACCGTGGCCGTAAGCATTGGCTTTTACTACCGGGATGATTTCAGATGGGGCTACTTTTTCTTTGATGGCGTTGATGTTGTGAACCAGATTGTTCAGATTAATTTCAGCGAATGTTTTTGTACTCATTGATTCATCCTTTGGGTCATGATTCGATTATTACTAATAAGTAAATAGATACTTGATATAATCAATACCAATGGAAATGTTGCCGAAACCTTCAACAAGTGCCTATTTATCCCGTATTCATCGGGGACGTTGAGGTAGCGCCAACGCGCTATCATTAAAATATAATTGGCCAAATAATTCCATAACTTTATTTCATTTTAGGCACTTACAACTTTTTCTGTTTTGATATCAAAGTGTGCATATCAATCAAAAATGCCGAGTAGGATTTGTGCTCCATAGTAAGATGAGTTAGGGTTTCAATATCATGTTGTCGATCAGGCGAGCTTTCCCGACTTTTACGGCAAGGGCCATCAGGGCCGGTCTGTCGATGGTTTTCATATCATCAAGGGTTTCCGGATTGCAGATGGTGATATAATCGATTTCGGTTTCCGGATGGGATAGAATCAACTTAGCTGCTGTGTCGATAATTTTAGCGGCATCCTGCAGGCCATCTTCAACAAGCGCTTGAGCTTTTTTCAATGATTTGTTTAATGAAAGAGAACTAATCCGCTGCTCCGGTGTCAGGTAAGTATTGCGCGAGCTCATGGCAAGCCCTTCTGACTCTCTGACCGTGGGAGCTCCGACAACTTTTATATCGAAATTAAGATCACGCACCATTTGGCGTATTACCGTAAGCTGCTGATAATCCTTCTGGCCAAAAATCGCTACATGGGGTTTAACAATGTTAAACAGTTTTGTCACAATGGTTGCAACACCCTTAAAAAATACAGGCCTTGAAAGACCACAAAGATGATTCGGAAGTTTTTCAAGTTCAACATAGGTCTGAAATTGTTCCCCATAAATTTCAACGGCTTCCGGAGCGAACACTGCATTGACGCCTTCTTTTTTGAGCAGTTCGAGATCCTTTTCAAAATTCCTGGGATAGGTCTCTAAATCTTCACCGGGGCCGAACTGTGTGGGATTTACGAAAATGCTGACAACGATATCATTACCGTATTGTTTACCTTCTCTCATCAGAGATAGATGCCCTTCATGGAGAAATCCCATGGTGGGAATGAAAACAATGGTTTTGCCCTGACAGCGCACTTTATCAGAACGCGCTTGCATATCTTTTGCAGTTTTTATGATTTCGATGGCATTTACCTCAAAAATTTTTTTAAAAAGCATAGATCAACGGTCATACAAAGTCAATCAGGGTGCTAAGCATACAAAAATGGAATTAAAAGATGTGTTAATTCGTGTCCATCCATGAATCCAAAATGAACACAATGGCTGTCCAATTCAGAAATGAGCAATTTTTGTTCTGATCAAGGCCGCACAAGAGTTTGCGGTCCCCGTTCACGGGACAGGAAGTCGTACGTCTGTACGTCGCAGCCGGAAACCCGCGGAGAACGACGAGCAGGACAAAAAGGGCCATTTATGGCTGGTCACTAGTTTACAAATAGAACAGAAACATCCTTAGCTAGATTGAAAACTTTTTGAGAAATACTTCCCAATAAGAAATCTTTAATTCCGGATACGCCCCTTTTGCCCATGACAATAATGTTATAATCGGATTGGGCTTCTTTTATAATATCTCTTGCTACGCCGCTTTTTTTAATTTCCGCTTTAATAGTGATATTCTTTTCTTCAAATCCGGCATCCGTAAGTATGGTTTTACTTTTTTGTAAAGCTTTAGTAACCAGGTCTTTCTTTTTTTCTTCAAGCAGACAAAAAGAGCTTTGTTGAGATATAAAATAAGGCGTTAGCTCAGGGCTGTTCATTTCGCACATGGTTGCGGTATCTTGAACAACGTTAAATAGGGTGATCCGGTTATCAGTGGTAAAAGTATTTGCCACAAATTCAACCGCGCGTATCGCATTTTCAGAATCATCAATCGCCACCAATATTTTTTTAGCCATCTATCATATCCTCCTTCATATAAATACCAGTTTGTGTTCACATTACGTATGCCAGCTTGTGTTGATAACTTCAAGGGAATTTCATTTTTTGGGTAAAATTCTTAATAAGAAGATAAGAATTATCTCTAATTTTATGATGTTGACACATGTATGGATAGGGGTTGCGGTGAATCAATGGGTTGCGCGGGCAGTTTAACGTCTTGCCCGGGACCAAAGACTACAACCGCTGCTGCAATGTGCAACTCTGGGTATCGTAAAACGCTTCATATGGCACACCTCCTTTTGTTCTATAATCGAGATGACAGTGTTTTATATTGTGATATTTTTTAGTTTGTCACCAACCGACGGTGAAATCGAATAGTACTGATCCGTACTGCCCGTCGATACGGTTTCATCTGCAATCGATTCTTGTAAATGTTTATGCCGGCAATGTAAACATGTCCAACAATCCCAATGTCTTTTACTGGCATGATCCAAACAATTCCTATAGTAAGGACAAAATAAATTTCTATACCCTTTGGACTGAACAGGCTTTCTGTAATTTCTCATTACTAAACTCCTTATCTCGGCTCAATATGGACTGTCATAGAGGAGCATAAAAAATAGATAATACCACAATGTGGTTTGTCAACTTTTTTTTGAGGCCTTAATGGGTGTATCGTTGAACGTTCCGTTAGAATCGTCATGATTACTTTGAACTTTTTATCCCATTTATATAATTACAGTTTTTCTGCATTTGTTTCAAGATAGTCTGACACACCTTCTGTCTTGGGTTTCACTCCTTTCACCTTTTTGTCATCCGTCCGAAAAAACATCACCATATTCCTCGGTAAATTGCAGACCAACGACGACCCGAAACATTTCATCGACATTGCGACCCATGGGCATATTGTTCACCACCTGGTGCTGAATAACTTACAATTATTCCATATCGAATTCTTTGAAATCAAACCAATATCCAGTGTTTGTGATGTAGTCGAGCTCAGCCTGAACCGCGGCAATGTGGTTTTCTTCAATCTCCAGAAACCGGGAAAACATTTTTTGACCTTCATCGGTCATTTCATTCACCATTTTTCCGTAAAAATTACTGGTTTCAACTTCTGCTTGAAGGGCTCTGCTGAGAATGACTTTAATGCTGCTAAGATTCTTTTTTGACATATGGGCCTTGATTTTATCGGTTTCTTTCTGGATGATTTCCTTTGAGGGAACAGCGGATATCAGCTTCTCGGCTGACAGTTTCCCTGATTCTCTCC
>Ga0102956_1000333_pt1 | contig 16815 bp, 13 predicted proteins | sample SalPonF2_A_D2_MG_FD_84515 | JGI IMG/M metagenome (GOLD analysis project Ga0102956, IMG submission 84515) | Salt pond soil microbial communities from South San Francisco under conditions of wetland restoration - Salt Pond MetaG SF2_A_D2_MG ...
ACACAGGTCGACGGCAATGACATCATCGCCGTATGCGAGGTTGTGACCCAGGCCGCCGCGCGCGCCCGGCACGGCGAGGGGCCAAGCCTGATCGAGGCATTGACCTACCGCATCGGCGACCACACCACCGCCGACGATGCCGGCCGCTATCGCGACGCCAAAGAGGTCGAACATGCGCGCCAGGCAGAGCCCGTGATTCGTCTGCGCCGTTATCTGACCGCGCGGGGGTGGTGGGACGATAGCGCTGAACAGGAACTGCAGCGCGAATGCGAAACTCGCGTCGCTGCCGCTGTCGAGGCCTATTTTGCCCGACCGGACCCGGATCCCGCACAAATGTTCAAGCATTTGTTTGCCCGCTTGCCGGCGCGGCTGGAGGAACAACTCGACACTGTCCGGATCTCTGCGCGGCGCGCTGGCGCCGACTGACATGGCCGAACTCACGCTGGTAGATGCGGTCACGGCCGCACTGGACTGGGAACTGGGGCACGATGAGAGCGTGGTTGTCCTGGGCGAGGACGTGGGCGTTAATGGCGGCGTTTTCCGGGCCACCAACGGGCTGCAGCGAAAACACGGCGCGGACAGGGTCATCGATACCCCGCTGGCGGAGGCTATGATCGCGGGCATGGCAGTCGGCATGGCGGCCGAGGGGCTTAAGCCGGTTGCGGAAATTCAGTTTATGGGCTTCATCTATCCCGCCGTTGACCAGCTCATCAATCACGCCGCCCGGTTACGCAATCGCACCCGTGGCCGCCTGTCCTGCCCAATGGTCCTGCGCGCGCCGTTCGGTGGCGGGATTCACGCGCCGGAGCATCATTCCGAAAGCACCGAAGCGATGTTCGCCCATATGCCAGGTCTGCGTGTGGTAATCCCGTCTTCGCCGGCGCGTGCTTACGGGTTGCTGCTGGCCGCGATACGCGACCCGGACCCGGTCGTATTCCTCGAACCGAAACGTATTTACCGGCTGGCCCGCCAGGAGGTGGCCAACGACGGCGCCGCGCTATCCCTCGACGTGTGTTACACGTTGCGCGAGGGCACGGATGTCACGCTCGTCAGCTGGGGCGCGATGACCCAAGAGACGCTGGAGGCGGCGGATAGGTTGCAAGCCGAGGGCGTTAGCGCCGAGGTTATCGACGTCGCAACAATCAGTCCGCTCGATATCGAGACAATACTCGAATCGGTAGCCAGAACCGGGCGCCTCGTTATCGTGCACGAAGCACCCCGCAATTGCGGCGTCGGCGCGGAAATTGCTGCGCTGGTCGCCGAACACGGGATTTACGACTTGAAGTCACCGGTCCAGCGGGTCGCCGGATTCGACACGATCATGCCGTTGTACCGGCTCGAAATGGACTATCTGCCCGGAGTGACAAGAATTCTCGATGCCGTGCACGTGACGCTGGAAGGCTGACGCTCGTGGAGAATCAGTGAAGACATTTCTTTTGCCCGATCTCGGTGAGGGATTGCCCGAAGCCGAAATAGTCAACTGGCATGTCCAACCGGGGGACCTGGTCCGGGCCGATGCCCCGCTCGTCTCGGTCGAAACCGCCAAGGCGGTGGTCGAAGTACCGTCGCCGTACAGCGCGAGGGTTATTCGTTTGCACGGCGACGCTGGCGACTTTGTGAAAACCGGTGGCCCTTTGGTCGATTTCGAACTCGAAGCCGAAAACGGAGACGGTAGCGGTGCGGCGGCCGTCAATGCCGGCGATGCAGGCACGGTCGTCGGCACGATGCCGGTCGGCGAAACAATCATCGTTGAACACGCTGTCGCCGGTGGCAGCGGACGCCGATCCGGCCGACTGCGGGCGACGCCCGCGGTACGCGCGCTCGCAAAACGCCTCGATGTGGATATCGAAACGGTCGCGCCGAGCGGCGCCAGCGGACAGGTGACAAGCCGCGATGTCGAAGCCGCGGCACAAACGTCGACCGCGACGGAGAGGATCGTCGCGGACGACGAATGGGAGGCGTTGCGCGGACTGCGAAGGGCCATGGCGCAGAGCATGATTCGCGCGAACGCAGAGGTGTGCCATGCAACGGTTTTCGACGATGCGGATATCGACGCGTGGGAAGCCGATCAGGACGTCACGCTGCGGCTGCTGCGAGCAATCTGCCGAGGGGTCGCGGCGGAACCGGCCCTGAACGCACTTTTCGACGCGGCTTCGATGCGGCGGAAAAAGCTGCTGCAGCTGGACATCGGAATTGCAGTCGACACGCCGGCCGGACTCATCGTACCGGTGCTGCGCGATGCCCGCGTCGCTACGCTCGCCACTCGGCGGGAGGAATTGCAGCAGCTGAAACAGGCGGCCAGCGATCGCCGGCTCGGTCGCGACGACCTGCGTGGCGCGGCAATCACACTGTCGAACTTCGGAATGCTTGCCGGTCGCTACGCGCGAGTGGTGGTGGTACCGCCGGGAATTGCGATACTGGGGGCCGGCGCAATTCGACGCGAAGCAGTTGCCGCAGGAACCGAGCTGGCAGTGCGGCGGCGCCTCCCGTTGTCACTGAGCTTTGACCATCGTTGTGTTACCGGCGCGGAAGCGTGCCGGTTTCTCGCAGCGGCGATCGCGGACCTGCAGCTACAAAACTGAAGCGCCGTCCTAATCGGGCGGCTACAATACCGGCCATCGCAATGCGGGGAGAATCAGGGTAATGCGGCGCAGGCTTACCGACGCTCACGGAAAAATTATCGACGCCATTGCTGACGCGATGGCAGCGTTGGCGGGTGACGGCCTGCCCTTTGATGCCGGCGATTTCGCGAGACACTATTACCGCAACGTTGCCGCCGAAGACCTCGTCGCGCGCAGCGCCGGGGATCTGGCGGGCGCAGCATGGTCGCACCTGCAATTCGCGATGCAGCGGCGTCGCGGCCGGCCGAAGGTTCGCGTATTCAATCCCGAAAACAACGCCGCCGCGTGGAATTCCACCCACACGATCGTGCAGACCGTCAATGACGACATGCCGTTTCTGGTGGATTCGGTCGCGATGCTATTGAATGCGGCAGGATTCACGGTTCATCTCACGGTTCACCCGATCCTGAACCTCCGCCGCGATGGGCAGGGCAATCTCGTTGCGTTGGAAAAAGAGGCCGACGAGGCAGCCGGGATCTTTGCGGAATCGCTGATCATGATCGAGGTCGACAGGGAGACCGATCCGCAGATCCTGACGCGCCTCGAAAAGCGCATTCGGTCAGGCCTGCGTGACGTCCGCTCCGCGGTGCGCGACTGGGCAAAAATGCGTAACCGGTTGCTGGAAATCTGCGCCGGACTGCGGCGCAACCCTCCTCCTCTCGATGCCGAAACGGTCGAGGAGTCACTTAGTTTTCTGGAGTGGATGGAGCAGGATCATTTCACCTTTCTCGGATTCCGGGAATACGACCTGATCGAAACTGAGAACGATCGTTACTTGAGAGCAATCGTCGGTTCCGGACTGGGAATACTGAGACGCGGATCAACCAAGACAAGCGACGAATCGACACCCGGGCTGACCCAGAGCATCCGGCCGCAATCGCGAGCCAGTGAGTTACTGGTAATAACCAAAGCCAGTTCCAACTCGACCGTGCATCGCCCGACCAATCTCGACTACGTCGGCATAAAGAGATTCGACGAAAACGGAAAAATCATTGGCGAGCAACGTTTTCTCGGTCTCTACACATCGACCGCGTACAGCCGCAATCCGCGCCAGATCCCGCTGCTTCGCTACAAGACCGCGAAGGTACTCGAACTGTCCGGCCTCGGGCGCTCGAGCCACGGCGGCAAAGCGCTGGTGCACGTACTCGACAATTACCCGCGCGACGAACTGTTTCAGATCTCGATCGAGGACCTGGCGAGAATTGCCAGGGGCATCCTCGACCTGCAGGAACGCCAGCGGGTAAAACTGTTCGTGCGCCGCGACGAGTTCCGCCGGTTTATTTCCTGCCTGGTTTTCGTACCGCGGGACAAATACAGCACCCAGGTGCGCGAACGGATCGAGAGGATCCTGCTGGACGCCTGCAACGGCCGCAAGACCGAGCACACAGTGCAACTCGCGGACTCGAAACTCGCGCGGGTCCATATCATCGTGTGGCTTAAACCGGGCAGCGCGCCGCGAATCGCCATCGGTTCCCTGGAAAAACGCATCGCCGAGGCGGTCCGCACCTGGCAAGACAATCTCCGCGACGCGCTGATCGATCACTGCGGCGAGGAAAAGGGTCTCAAGCTGTACCGCCGTTTTGGCGAGTGTTTTCCGGCCGCTTACGCCGAGGATTTCGACCCGGTCACCGCCGTAGACGACATCGAACATTTACTGCAGCTCGACCAGGCCGGCGCCCGCCCGGTGATGAAGCTGTTCCGGCCGGCAGACACGAATGACCGCCGCCTGCACTTCAAGGTGTACCGGAAAGGCGAGCCCATCCCTCTGTCTGATGCCCTGCCGCTGCTGGAAAACATGGGACTTAAGGTCATCGCGGAGCGCCCGTACCGGATGCGCATGGCCCCGGACCAGGTTTGGATCCAGGATTTCGAAATCATACTGCCTGAGAAGTCGCCGGTACGGCTGAAGGACATCGCCGATCGCTTCACCGACGCTTTCGCCGCGGTGTGGCAGGGAGAGATCGAGGACGACAGCTTCAACCGGCTTATTCTCGAAGCGGGTCTCGATTGGCGCTCGACATCGATGCTGCGCGCCTACTGCCGATATTTGCTGCAGACAGGTATTCCGTACAGCCAGGCCTACATGGAAGAAGTGCTGCTGAACAACGCCGAAATCGCGCGCCTGCTGGCGGATAAGTTCGGCAACTATTTCGACCCCGGGAAAAGCCGCTCGCGACAACGCAAGATCGACGATATCGCGAGCGCGCTCGACGCAGCACTCGATGCGGTCAGCAGCCAGGACGAGGACCGCATCCTGCGCGCATTCCGTGGCGTGATCCGGGCGACATTACGGACCAATTACTACCAGCGCGACGACGCCGGGCTGGCGAAACCGTACATGTCGTTCAAGCTGGACGCGAAACAGGTCCCGGAACTGCCGCTGCCACGGCCGGAATTCGAGATATTTGTCTACTCGCCGCGGGTCGAGGGCGTCCACCTGCGCGGTGGCAAGGTGGCTCGCGGCGGCCTGCGCTGGTCGGACCGGCGCGAGGACTTCCGAACCGAGGTCCTCGGGCTGATGAAAGCCCAGAACGTAAAGAACACGCTGATCGTGCCGGTCGGCGCCAAGGGCGGGTTTGTCTGCAAGCAGCTGCCGGCGGGAGAGCGCGACACGATCCAGGCAGAGGTCATCGATTGCTACAAGACCTTCATTCGCGGCCTGCTCGACATTACGGACAACCTGGTCGACGGCGCGGTCGTGGCGCCGCCCGACGTGCGCCGCCGCGACGACGATGATTACTACCTCGTCGTAGCTGCCGACAAGGGAACTGCAACGTTTTCGGATATCGCCAACGCGGTTGCCGCCGAATACGATTTCTGGCTCGGCGATGCGTTCGCCTCGGGCGGATCTGCCGGGTACGACCACAAGAAAATGGGTATCACGGCGCGCGGCGCCTGGGAGGCTGTCAAGCGCCACTTCCGCGAACTGGCAGTCGATGTGCAGTCGCAGCCGTTCACAGTCGCCGGCATCGGCGATATGAGCGGAGACGTTTTCGGTAATGGCATGTTGCAGTCGCGGCAGACGCGTTTGCTGGCGGCATTCAATCACCTTCACATTTTTATCGATCCGAATCCCGATCCTGCTGTGAGTTACGAGGAGCGACAGCGCTTGTTCGAGCTGTCGCGTTCGGGCTGGACCGACTACGATGCCGACCTGATCTCGCCCGGAGGCGGCGTGTTTTCGCGCGCCGACAAACGCATCCAGCTCAGTCCCGAGATGCAACAAATGCTGGGTAGCGAGCTTGAGGAAATGACGCCACAGGAACTGATAAGGGCGATCCTGACGATGCCCGTCGACCTGCTTTGGAACGGCGGCATTGGCACTTATGTGAAGGCCAGCAGCGAAGCCAATTCCGAGGCCGGGGACCGCAGCAACGACCCGGTTCGGGTCGATGCGAGCGAATTGCGGTGCAAAGTGGTCGGTGAAGGCGGAAACCTCGGCATCACTCAGCTAGGGCGCATCGAATATGCGCTGGCAGAAGGCCGCATCAACACTGACTTTATCGACAACTCTGCCGGCGTCGACACCTCGGATCGCGAGGTCAATATCAAGATCCTGCTCAACCTGGTCGCCGAGGATCGGCGCCTGACAACTGCACGCCGTGACAAACTGCTGGCGGGAATGACCGATGAGGTCGCCGCCCTGGTGTTGCGGAATAATTATCTGCAGACCCAGGCCATAAGCATGATGGAAACCCATGCGGTCGAGCGCCTGAACGAGCACGCATTCGTGCTGCGTGCGCTGGAGCGCGCGGGCCGCCTCAACCGCGCACTCGAATTCCTGCCCGATGACGAAATGCTCGAGGAACGCCGCCGCCAGCGCATGGGCTTCACCCGTCCGGAGCTGTCGCTGCTGGTCAGTTACAGCAAAATCGCGCTTTACGACGAACTGATCCGCTCGAACGTTCCCGAAGACCGGTATCTGGCACGCGAGCTGCAGCTGTATTTTCCGCATCCGCTGCAACGCCGTTACAGCGAAACCATGCCCAAGCATCCGCTTAGCCGCGAGATTATCGCGACCCTTGTAAGCAACAGCATCGTAAACCGCATGGGCCCGGTCTTTGTTTTGCGGATGCAGGAGGAGACCGGCGCCGATGTCGGTCGAATCGCGAGAGCGTATGCGATCGTTCGCGAGGTGTTCGGAATCCGCACTGCCTGGACGCAGATCGAGAACATCGACAATGTTATTCACGCCAACGTGCAGTACTCGATGATGTTCCAGACCACCCGGTTGCTACGTTACGCCACGATGTGGCTGTTGCAACAGGTCGACGGATCGCCCGCGATCGAGGACTGGGTTTCGCGGCTGCAACCCGGCGTGCGCATGTTGCTCAAGGACCTGCCCGGGCTGCTGATCGGGCGCCTCAAAAAACGCTATGACGAGACCGTCAAGTTGTATCTGGATATCGGCGTTCCGAATCGCCTGGCAACCAAGGTCGCGGCCCTGCCTTCGTCGTTCTCCGCACTCGACATCGTCGAGGTGGCACGCCTCACCGGGACGTCGGCGCGCCACGCCGGCTCCGTTTATTTTGAGCTCGGCATGGGACTGGGCCTCGACTGGCTGCGCGACGAAATAGAGAAGCTCAAGGTCGATGGACGCTGGCAGGCAGTTGCGCGCAGCAGCCTGCGCGAGAATCTATTCATGCTGCATCGGCGTCTGACGTTCCAGGTTTTGTCGATCGATAATGCCGGAACGCCGCGGGATACCGTACTGGCGTGGCTGGACAAGTCGGCCGAAAAGGTGTCCCATAGCAAGCATGTTCTAAAGCAAATGCGTGCGTCCGGAAGTCTCGATTTTCCGACTTTGTCTGTAGCGCTTCAGGAGATTCGCAAGCTCACGATGATCACCTGATCCGGCGAATTCCAGGATTCGAAAAACCAGCCGGCGACAGTAATCCAAGGACATTAAACGATGACCGGAAAACTGGTGTTGTTGCGACACGGTCAAAGCACCTGGAACCAGGACAATCTCTTTACCGGCTGGACCGACGTCGATCTGACGGACCAGGGCCGGAACGAGGCGCGCAACGCCGGAATCGCGCTCAGGGACGCCGGTTACGAATTCGATATCGCCTTTACCTCGGTGCTCAAACGGGCAATCAGGACTTTGTGGATAGTCCTCGACGAGATGGACATGATGTGGCTGCCGGTGGACCGGAACTGGGTGCTCAACGAGCGCCACTACGGATCGTTGCAGGGTTCGAACAAGGCCGAGACCGTGGCCAAATATGGCATGCAGAAGGTTCAGTCCTGGCGCCGCGGATACGAAGCCGAGCCGCCGCCGCTCGAGGCAGACGATCCGCGTCACCCGCGCTTCGACCGGCGCTATTCAGGAATCGGCGTGCAGAACCTACCGGCTACCGAATCCCTTGCGACCACACTCGCGCGGGTTCTGCCGCACTGGAGAAACAATATCGCGCCACGCCTGCGCAACGGTGAGGACGTCCTGGTTGTCGCCCACGGCAACAGCCTGCGAGCCCTGGTCATGGAACTGGATCACCTCGACCGCGACGAAATCCTGAAATTGCATATTCCGACGGGCGTACCGCTGACCTACGATCTGGACGCTAACCTCAAAGCGCTGGATCGACGTTTTCTCGGCGATCCCGAGGCAGTTCGGGCCGCGCAGGAAGCCGTCGCCGCGCAACTGCAACAGGGACAGCAATAGCGCTGATCAGCAATGAAAGACTTTTCTGAAATCAAAACGCGCCTGCGCATCCGGCAACAGGAATTGATGCAGAGAATCGCGCAGATCTCGGCGCAAGTGCGGCATGAGGATACTCCCCTGCCCAGCGATTTCGAGGACCAGGCCACCGAGCGCGAGAACGAAGAAGTCATGGATGCGCTGGGATCCGCCGCGCGCCGCGAACTCGATCAGATCAACCGCACCCTGCAACACATTGACGATGGAGACTACGGAGCTTGTCGGGATTGCGGCCGTCAGATCAATGCGGCCCGACTGGAGGCCCTGCCCTTTGCATCCCGCTGCATCGAGTGCGCGGATCGCGCCGAGAGTTGACGCATCACAGTCGCCGCCAACTGTAGAGCCGTGACGAGCACGGAGGAGCGACAATGAAAAATCAGGCCATCATGTTCGACCGTCTCGGAGGCCCCGAGGTTCTCCACGTCGCCGAGTTTGACGAACCCGAACCGGGTCCGGGCGAGGTCTGCATCCGCTGCACGTCGGCGGGACTCAACCGCGCCGAGTTGCTGTTTCGCGAAGGCCATTACCTCCGAATGCCGGATCTGCCGAGCCGCAGCGGCAAGGAAGCCGGCGGCATTGTCGAGGCGATCGGTCCCGGCGTCACCCGGTTCAAGCCTGGCGACCGTGTTGGCAGCCTTCCCGGCATGCTCGACGAATCGCGCCAGGGCGCGGTTGCCAGATATGTAACCGCGCCGGAACGGCTGTTCGTGCATACCCCGTCATCGGTCTCCGATGCCGACGCCGGCGGAATCTGGATGCAATATCTGACCGCTTGGGGCGCACTGCAATTCGTAAACAAATGCGGCGAGGGGCAGAACGTCGTTATTTGCGCGGCCTCAAGCTCAGTCGGGATCGCCGCGATTCAGATCGCTAATATGTTCGGCGCGACCGCTATTGCGACGACCACCAGTGCTGCAAAGGTGGAACCGCTGCGGGCTCTCGGCGCCAGCCATGTTATCGACGTGACTGACGGGGACTACCTGCCCCGCATCCGGGAAATCAGCAGCGGCCGCGGCGCCGACATTGTTTTTGACCCGGTTGGCGGACCGATGCTCAGCGAACACCTGGAAGCCTGCAGGCCGGAAGGCTGGTACTTTCTTTACGGTCTGTTGGACACCCGTGCAATGACCCTGCCGGCGGGACCGCTGATCGGCAAGAACCTGCATGTTCGGGGCTATACGGTATTCACGTTGTTGCAACACGATCAGGCGACCGCCGCTGCCGTTCACGGTATCAGCGAGGGTCTGGATAGCGGCAAGCTAGGCCTGCATGTCGACCGCTATTTTCCGCTCGAAGAAACCGCCGCGGCACACCGCTACATGGCGGCCAACGCTCACCTCGGCAAAATCATCATCAATCCCTGACCGGCCATAACCGGATCAGACCCTCCTGCGCAGTCGACGCAACCAGCCGGCCGTTCTGATCGTAGATCGTGCCCCGCGCCAGCCCGCGGGCGCCCGCCGCGCTCGGGCTGTCACAATCGTACAGGAGCCATTCATCGACCCGGAAGGAGCGATGAAACCACATCGCATGATCGAGACTGGCCATCTGCACATTGCCCGAACCGAACGCTATGCCATGCGGCAATGTCGCGGTCGCCAGCAGATCGTAATCGGACACGTAAGCCAGCAGGCAACGGTGACAGATATCCGCGTCTGGCAGCCGATCAAGCGCCCGAAACCACACTTGCTTTCGCGCCGGACGCTTGCTCGCAGTGAAGAACTCCGGCGCCTGGACCGGGCGAAAATCGAACGCCCGTTTGAGCTGATAAAACCGTCGTAATTTTTCCGGAAACTTGTCGAGCAGCGGCTCGCTGTAACTGGTCGCGTCGGGCAGGGTGTCAGGTGCCGGCACCTCGGGCATGGTCGCCTGGTGGTCAATACCCTCCTCGGGAAGCTGGAAAGACGCCGCCAGCGTGAAAATCTGGCGTCCATGCTGAATCGCCACGACTCTGCGCGAAGAGAAACTGCGGCCATCGCGGCTACGGTCAACCTGATAGACGATCGGTGCATTAAAGTCGCCGGCGCGCAAAAAATACGCATGCAGCGAGTGCACGATTCGATCTTCGACAGTCAGCGAAGCGGCACGCAGCGCCTGACCGAGAACCTGCCCGCCGAATACCTGCGGGCTGCCAATGTCCTTGCTGGTGCCGCGGAACAAATTGACTTCGAGCGGCTCCAGCTCCAAATGTTCGAGCAAATCCTGCAATAGCGGATTCATGCAGTGTCTCCAACGCCAGCAATAGCGGCCATGAATGCCGCCGCGGCCATTGTCGGTGCGCTTACAGCCGGGTTCAAGCCCGGTTGCCGCCGCGCAACCAATACGGTCTCTGCGGCGAAATCGGTAATAATCGGCCACTTGTGCCGGTCTTTGTTGTGTAACCCGACTACGCCCCAGGCACGAGGTCTCTATGCTGATTCGCCGCCCCAACGATATCCGTTCTTCGGAAATAACCGATAAAGACCTTTATCTGGGCCGGCGCCGTTTTTTGCGCGGCGCGGCGGCAACTGCGGGCGCGGTTCTCGCGGCCGGGCTTGGCCCGCGAATCGCGCTCGCGGCACGCCAGCGCCTCGACGATGTCCGCAAGACTGATTTCGGGAAGGGGGAAACTCCCAACAGTTACCAAGACATCACCAGCTACAACAATTTCTATGAATTCGGCACCGGCAAGGCAGACCCGGCAGCCAACTCCGGCGATTTCGATCCGGCACCGTGGACGGTTCAGATATCCGGGGAGGCCGAAATTACCGGCGAATTTACGCTGGAGGACATCCTCGCACCGCACCCGCTGGAGGAACGTATCTATCGGCTGCGCTGCGTCGAGGCCTGGTCGATGGTCGTGCCGTGGGTGGGTTTTCCGCTGGGCGACCTGCTGCAGCGATTCAAACCGCTGTCGGCGGCCAAATACGTTGAATTTCGCACGCTGCATGACCCCGAACGCATGCCGGGTCAGCGCCGTCCGGTCCTGGACTGGCCGTATGTCGAGGGCCTGCGCATGGACGAGGCGATGCACCCGCTCGCGCTGATGGCGGTCGGGGTATACGGCGAAGTCCTGCCCAACCAGAACGGCGCGCCGATGCGCCTCGTCGTACCGTGGAAGTACGGATTCAAAAGCATCAAGTCGATCGACAGGATAATTTTCCGCGAGACACCACCGCGCAGTAGTTGGGAGAAAGCGGCACCGAACGAGTACGGCTTTTACGCCAACGTCAATCCGGAGGTCGATCATCCAAGGTGGAGTCAGAAACGCGAACGACGGATTGGCGCCAGCGCATTTGCCAGCAAGATACCGACCCGCAAATTCAATGGCTACGGCGAACAGGTCGCGTCGCTCTACAGCGGCATGGACCTGGCGCGCAACTATTGAGTCGGTCCGAACGCAGCCGATGACACTTCTTTCAGCGAAAACAATTGCCCGGGTGTGGAAGCCGCTGGTTTTTGCCGCCTGCCTCTTGCCGGCGCTGCAACTCGGGCTGGGTGCGTTTGCCATCGCCGGTTTCAGTCTCGGCGCAAATCCGGTGGAGGCGCTGCTCCACGGTCTTGGAAAATGGGGACTGAACCTGCTGCTGATCACGCTCTGTGTCACGCCGCTGACGTGGATCGTGCGGGCTCCATGGCCGCTCCGGTTCCGACGGATGCTGGGTCTGTTCGCGTTCAGTTACGTGATGTTGCATTTTCTCGTCTACGCAATCCTCGATCAGGGGCTTGCCTGGAATTTTATCGTCGAGGACATCGTCGAGCGGCCCTACATCACCGTGGGTATCGGCGCATTGTTATTGTTGCTGCCGCTCGCTCTCACCTCGACACGGAGGGCCATGAGAAGGCTGGGCCGGCGCTGGGCAAAAATCCATCAACTCATCTACCCGATTGCAATCCTTGGCGTCTGGCACTACTGGTGGCAGGTCAAGCAGGACTGGCGCGAACCGCTGGTTTACGCCTCGATCGTGGCGCTGTTACTCGGTGCGCGACTCGTGCGCCACAATCTCAGAAAGGTCAGATCGGCGGTGGCGGGCAAGCCGACAACCGAACTCGCGCCGGGCCAAACCCGCAATCCGATATAATTCCGGCTATATCGACACGCCATCGCCACGACACTCATTGAATATCGACGCGGCGCTGCGGACGCGTTCAAAACGAGGACCAGCCCCATGAACACGACTTTTTCGAAACTGCTGCTCGCCGGTGCGGCTTCGCTCGCACTCGCGCCGCTCGCCGTTGCTCAGAACATGCGTCTGAGCGATGCGGAAATCGATGTCGAGGACGGGCTTGATTGGTCCGGGTATAAAACTTACGGCTACGTCGAACCACAGCGCGGCGGCGTTGACGATGAGCAGCGGCGTGCTCAGGCAGACAGTGCCATCAAAAAAGTCGTACTGGATAGTCTCGACAAGAAAGGCTACACACTGGCAACAGACGCGCCCCCGGATTTCTTTATCGGATACGACGTGGTCGCCTACAACGAACTCGACCGTCAGGCCAGCGAATACGTCGAGACCAACCGATTCAAGGGCGAAACCGTCCAGGTCGTGCGCCAGACCACGACTTTCGACAGCGGCAATCTGAGGATGGGGTATATCACTATTTTCGCTGTCGACGGCGACTCGCATCACGTCGTCTGGAAGGGAACGGTCAACGGTCGCTCAACCAAGCCGCCGAAATCAATCGGTCCCGTGGCACGTTCCGCGGCCGAGAAAATCATGGCGGAATTTCCAGGCTCGAACTGACCCTTGTGCCGTGATTTAATCCGGCGCAGGGCTCAGGCCCGGGTCTGCCCGGTGCCGCGAACGACATATTTGTAGGTGGTCAGCTGCTCGGCTCCAACCGGACCGCGTGCATGAAGCCGGCCGGTTGCAATGCCGATCTCCGCACCCATGCCGAATTCGCCGCCGTCGGCAAACTGGGTGGACGCGTTGAGCATAACGATGGCGCTGTCTACTTCGGCCAGGAATTGCTCGGCGGCCGTGGCGTTTTCCGTGACAATCGCATCGGTGTGGCCCGAGCCAAACCGTTCGATATGCGCGACCGCGCCGGCAACCCCGTCGACGAAGCCAACTGCGATGATGGCGTCGAGAAACTCGTGGCCCCAGTCGTCGTCTGCGGCAGCGTCGATTCTTTCGTCCAGCCCACGGGCGCGCGGATCGCCGCGCAGCTCGCAACCGGCCTCTAGAAGCGCGTGCAGCACTTTCCGGGCCGTGCCATCATCGAGACCATCGTCGAGCAACAGCGTCTCCGCGGCACCGCAAATCCCGGTGCGACGCATTTTCGCGTTGACCACAACCGGCACCGCCTTGTCGGGATCGGCCGAGCGCTCGACGAACACATGGCAGATTCCCTCGAGGTGACCGAGTACCGGGATCCGGGCATCGCGCTGGACCCGCGCGATGAGACCACGGCCGCCACGTGGCACGACTACATCGACATACGCAGCCATCTTCCGTAGCAGGTAGCCGACCGCGGACCTGTCGGTTGTGGGCACCATTTGCACCGCACCTGGCGGGAACCCGCAACCCGCGAAAGCAGCGGCCAGAGTGGCATGGATCGCCCGACTGGAGAAATAACTCTCGGAGCCGCCGCGGAGAATTACGGCATTGCCGGATTTGATACACAAAGCGGCGGCATCTGCGGTCACATTGGGGCGGCTCTCGTAAATAATGCCAATTACCCCGATCGGTACGCGCACGCGCTGGATCACCAGGCCATTGGGCCGCTGCGACTCATCGATCAGCGCTCCGACCGGGTCCGGCAGGTCCGCTATCGTCTCCAGCCCCGAAGCCATGGCCTCCACTCGCTGCTGATCGAGACGCAGGCGGTCGAGCATCGCCGGCGCCAGCCCGTGTTCGAGTGCGGCGGCAACGTCCGCCTCATTAGCGTTGAGAATCACCGCACTGTCGGCCCGCAGCCGATCAGCCGCCGTCAGCAACGCATGTCTTTTTTGCTCTGCCGATATCCGCGCAAGGCGGCGCGCTGCATCACGCGCGGCGCGCCCGATCCGGGTCATCGTCACCGCGATATCGTCTGTTTCAGCACGATCGTTCATTGTTGCTCCTTGTGCCCGAATACCACCATATCGTCGCGGTGCACCAGTTCGTCACGCCCGATATAGCCCAGCACCTGTCCGAACTCCTCGCTGCGCAGGCCACGCAGCTGCTGCGCCTCGGCGCTCGAATAGGCCACCAGACCCTGAGCGACCGTATTACCCCGCGCATCGCGAATGGCCACCGCATCGCCACGCTGAAAATCGCCCTCGACCGCGACCAGCCCGGCAGCGAGCAGGCTATTGCCGCGGCCGAGCGCGCTGACAGCACCATCATCGACGACCACCGCGCCACGCAGCTCGAGGCTGCCGGCAATCCACTGTTTCCGTGCCGCCCTGGGTGTAGCCTCAGCCTGAAACCGCGTGTGCCGGGCCCCGTCGGCGAGTGCCTGGAGCGGTCGCGGCCGGCGGCCACTGGCAATGATTACGTCACAACCCGCCGCAGTCGCGATCCTGGCAGCGGCGATTTTGGTCACCATGCCGCCGCTCCCGGTCGGAGTGCGAACACCCGTCGCCATCGCTTCGATCGCGTCAGTTACGCGCTCGACCAACGGGATGAACCTGGCATCGGGGCTGAGCGCGGGATCGGCGCTGAACAGACCTTCCACATCCGATAACAGCACCAGGCGGTCGGCGCTGACCATCTGCACAACCCGTGCCGCAAGCCGGTCATTGTCACCGTAGCGAATCTCCGACGTCGCGACGGTATCGTTCTCGTTGACCACCGGAACCGCCCCGAGGCCAAGCAATGTTTTTAACGTATTGCGGGCATTCAGATAGCGGCGCCTTTGTTCGCTGTCGCCAAGCGTAAGAAGAATCTGCGCGGTCTCGAGGCCGCGCCTCGCCAGCGCTTCGCGATACGTATGTGCCAGCCAGACCTGGCCAACCGACGCCGCCGCCTGGCTCTCCTCGAGTTTAAGAACTCCGTGGCCAAGACCGAGACCGTGGCGACCCAGTGCGACCGCACCCGACGATACGATAACCACCTCGACACCAGCGCGACGCAATTCCGCGACGTCGTGCGCCAGCGCATCGAGCCAGCCGACCTGCAGTTCCCCCGACTCCGGGTCGACCAGCAAAGACGACCCGATTTTTACGACGATGCGCCGCGCGGCCGCAAGCGGCCCTGTCGCTATTGTCACTGCACTCAATGGCTGGATTCCGTGGCTCTCGACCTCCTAATCTAGCCGTAATTGCGGCGTCGCACCATCCTCAGTTGTACTCAGCAAGCGGCCGCGACGGCAATCGCAGGGCGCTCGCACGCGCGCAACGCCCGCTCGAGTCCGGCATTGATGTCCGCAGCGAGATCCTCACCGGCCTCGATTCCGATAGACAGGCGGATCAGACCGTCTCCGATCCCGGCGCGGATACGCGCTTCGGGATCCATCGCCGCGTGGGTCATCGTAGCCGGATGTGCCACGAGACTCTCGACGCCGCCGAGCGATTCGGCGAGAGAGAAAAACGACATGCCCTCCACGAACGCCTGAGCCGCACTTGCACCACCGGCCAGTTCGAAACTGATCATGCCGCCAAATCCTTTTTGCTGCCGGCGCGCGAGCTCATGCCCGGGATGATCGGGAAGACCGGGATAAAAAACCCGGCTGACCGCCGGATGGTGATCCAGCAGAGTCGCGATCGTTGCCGCGTTTTCCTCATGTACCCGAAGCCGCGCGTGAAGAGTCCTGACTCCACGCAGCGTAAGATAACTATCGAAAGGGGCGCCGGTCAGACCCAGACAATTCGCCCACCAGTCGATTTCCCCGGCCAGTTCTTCTGTACCCGCGATAACGGCCCCACCCACGACATCGCTGTGGCCATTGAGGTATTTCGTCGTGGAATGCACCACCAGGTCCGCCCCAAGCGCCAGCGGTTGCTGCAGCACCGGGGACAAAAACGTGTTGTCGGCGGCGAGCAATGTGTCGTGTTGCCGGCACAATCCGGCCACCGCCTCGAGATCGACGATTCGTAACAACGGGTTGCTCGGGGTTTCAACCCAGACCATGCGCGGACCCAGCGCAAACACGCGGCGCAATGCCTCGTGATCGGTCTGGTCGACAAAACGCACAACGAAAAGACCGCGCTTTGCCAGCGACTCGAACAGCCGATACGTCCCGCCGTAGCAGTCGTGCGGTGCGATCAGCAAATCGCCGGGTTTCAAAAGCTGGCAGACGAGCGTCACCGCAGCGGTGCCCGAAGCTGTCACGGTCGCGCCCGCCCCGCCCTCGAGATCCGCAAGCGCCTCACCCAGTGCATCCCGGGTCGGATTGCCGGAACGCGTGTAATCGTAGCGCCGCGCCTCACCGAAAGCGGAGAACGTGAAATTGGTGGAGAGGTACAGCGGAGGCACCACTGCGCCATGCTGGGTATCGCTCTCGATTGCACTGCGAACTGCGGTGGTGGCGGGATTATGGATCGACATATCGGTTCTCCGTTATAGCTGCAAAATCATCGGAGAA
>Ga0102956_1000339_pt1 | contig 16702 bp, 13 predicted proteins | sample SalPonF2_A_D2_MG_FD_84515 | JGI IMG/M metagenome (GOLD analysis project Ga0102956, IMG submission 84515) | Salt pond soil microbial communities from South San Francisco under conditions of wetland restoration - Salt Pond MetaG SF2_A_D2_MG ...
CGCGGTGGTGGGCGCCGGCCTGGGTTTTCTATGGTTCAACACCTATCCCGCCCAGGTATTCATGGGCGATGTGGGCGCCCTCGCTCTCGGTGCGGCGTTGGGTACCGTCGCCGTGCTGGTGCGCCAGGAGCTGGTGTTCTTCCTGATGGGCGGTGTGTTCGTAGTGGAAACGGTGTCGGTGATGCTGCAGGTGGCCTCGTTCAAGCTCACCGGCCGCCGCATATTCCGCATGGCGCCGCTGCATCACCATTTCGAGCTCAAGGGTTGGCCGGAGCCCAAGGTGATCGTCCGGTTCTGGATCATACAGGTGATCCTGGTGCTGGTTGGACTTGCCACTTTGAAGATCCGTTAGAGGGCATTCATATGATGGACGTAAAACGTCAGATGGCAGTCGTAGCCGTGACCCTGGTGCTGATGTCGGTGGTTCTTTACGTAATCTGATGGTGGATGGCGGTTATAGTGGCGACGGCATTGCAGACAATGGCCCAATACACTCCGCGAGCGCGTAAGCGTCTGGTGGTCGGCCTCGGCAAGACCGGCCTGTCCTGCGCCCGTTATCTGGCGGGGCAGGGTCTGCAGGTGGCCGTCACCGACACGCGGCCCAAGCCGCCGGGGCTGGCGGCGTTGCAGGATGAGCTGCCCGACGTCGCCCTGTTTCTGGGCGGTTTCAATCCCGTCGCCTTCGAAAACGCCGAACAGATCGTAGTCAGTCCCGGTGTATCCCTGAACGAACCGCTGCTGGTCGATGCGCGGCGACGCGGTGTGGAAGTGGTCGGCGACATCGAGTTGTTCGCGCGTGCCGCCAAGGCCCCCATCGTGGCCGTCACCGGCTCCAACGGCAAGAGCACGGTCACCATGCTGGTCGGCGAAATGGCGCGCTGGGCGGGCAAGGAGGTCAGGGTCGGCGGCGATCTGGGCATTCCCGGACTGGCTCTGCTTGCCGACCACGAGCCCGAGTTGTACGTGCTGGAGTTGTCCAGCATCCAACTGGAAGCCACCGTCAGTCTGCGGCCACGGGCGGCGACCGTTCTCAACGTCTGTCCGGACCATCAGGATCGCTATGCGAGCATGTCGGAGTACATGCGGGCGAAGCAGCAGATCTACAAGGACGCGCAGGTCCAGGTGGTCAATGCCGATGACACACTGGCGGCGGGACTGGCCGATCCAGCGCGGCCCTGGGTGCGGTTCACCCTCCACGAACCCGACGACGAGGATTTCGGCGTGCGCCGGCGCGACGGCGGCGACTGGCTGGTTCGCGGCGATCGATGGCTGATTGCCACTGACGAACTGCGGCTGGTGGGGAAACACAATTTCGCCAATGCGCTGGCGGCGCTGGCGCTGGGTGAAGCGGCAGGGCTGGATTTCGATCCCATGCTGGAGGTGCTGAGACAGTTCCCGGGTCTGCCCCACCGCACACAGTTCATCGCCGAGCGCGACGGCATCCGCTGGTACAACGATTCCAAGGGCACCAATCCGGGAGCCACCCTGGCGGCCATCGAAGGCATGCCCGGTCCGGTGGTGCTCATTGCCGGCGGAGAGGGCAAAGGTGCGGATTTCTCGCCGCTCAAGGACGTGCTGGCGGCCCGGGGTCGTGCCGTGGTGCTGATCGGAAAGGACGCCGGACGCATCGAGGCCGCCGTGGCCGGCGCGGTTCCCTGCATCCATGCCGCGAGTATGGACGAAGCGGTTGCCCGGGCCGGCGAGCTGGCCAAACCCGGCGACCACGTGCTGCTGTCACCGGCGTGCGCGAGCTTCGACATGTTCAGCGGTTACGAAGAGCGCGGACGCGCCTTCGAGGGTGCGGTGCGGAGGCTGCTGTCATGAATGCCGTTGCGGGCCAGCACAATGGGGATCGCATCCTGGGCGGGCTGTGTCCGGCGGGGTTGGACGGGCGTCTGGTGGGTGTGGTGCTGGCTCTGCTGGGGCTCGGTCTGGTCATGGTGACCTCCTCCTCCATGACCATTGCCGATCGCCACACGGGCAATCCGTTCTATTACACGGTACGCCAGGGCATCTACATGCTGGTGGGAGTGTCCCTGGCGCTGGCGATCATGCGGGTGCGGCTGGTGCACTGGCAGCGGGCCAGCATGGTGGGTCTGTTTCTCGCCCTGGCGCTGCTGCTGGTGGTGCTGGTGCCGGGTGTCGGTCGCAATATCAACGGCAGTACGCGCTGGATCGGCTTCGGGCCGATCAACCTGCAGGTCTCGGAGCCCGCCAAACTGCTGCTCATGATCTACCTCGCCGGCTATCTGGTGCGCCGCGGCGAGGAGGTTCGCAGCCAGGCCAGCGGGTTTCTCAAGCCCCTGGCCGTCATTGGCGTTGCCTGCGTACTGCTGCTGATGGAACCGGATTTCGGCACCGCCGTGGTACTGCTGGCCACTGCCCTGGCCATGATGTTTCTGGGCGGGGTGCGCTGGTGGCAGTTCGCCCTGCTGGTGGGCGGGGCCCTGTTGGTGCTTTCCGTGCTGGCCGTATCCTCTCCCTACCGACTGCAGCGACTGACCACCTTCCTCAACCCCTGGGCGGACCCGTTCAGCAGCGGCTTCCAGTTGACCCAGTCGTTGATCGCCTTCGGACGCGGGGGATGGTTCGGCGTGGGACTTGGAAACAGCATCCAGAAGCTGTTCTACCTGCCGGAGGCCCATACGGACTTTCTGATGGCCGTGCTGGCCGAGGAACTGGGGCTGGCCGGTGTGCTGTCCGTGATCGCCATGTACGCCTATCTGGTGTGGAAGGCCTTCGCAATCGGCGCCGTGGCCGAACGGGTGGGGGATGCTTTCGGCGCCTACCTGTCCTACGGCATCGGGACCTGGCTGGGCCTGCAGAGCTCCATCAACATGGGCGTCAACATGGGGCTGTTGCCCACCAAGGGGCTGACCCTGCCGCTGCTCAGCTATGGCGGCAGCAGTCTGATCACCACCTGTGTTGCTGTGGCGCTGCTGCTGAGAGTGGACTACGAATCCCGTTGCAGCGTGCACAGCCTTCCCGGCGGGGCCGGCACCAAGCGCCGACGCGGATCAGGCACGCGCCCCGGGAGGCGGCGATGAACGCGCCGATGACCACCGTACTGATCATGGCCGGCGGTACCGGCGGCCATGTGTTTCCCGCCCTGGCGGTCGCCGAGCGCCTGCGGGCCGACGGGGTATCGGTCGTCTGGCTGGGTACCCACCGTGGGTTGGAAGCCGACGTCGTGCCCCGCGCCGGTCTGCCCATCGAATGGATACGGGTAACGGGTCTGCGCGGCAAAGGCTGGGGGCGTCGACTGAGCGCCCCGTTCATGTTGCTGTTCGCCCTGATGCAGGCGTTCGCGGTGCTGCTCAGGGTGCGTCCCCAGGCGGTGCTGGGCATGGGCGGCTTCGTTACCGGCCCCGGCGGCGTGGCGGCGTGGGTCCTGCGTCGGCCGCTGTTGCTGCACGAGCAGAACTCGGTGGCCGGCCTTACCAACCGCCTGTTGGTGCCCCTGGCCAGCCGCCTGATGGAGGCGTTTCCGGGTGCCCTGCCGGCCTCCCGACAGCCGGTGCTCACCGGCAACCCGGTGCGCGGCGACATCGCCGCGTTGCCGGCCCCTGAACAGCGTTTCGCCCAGCGCCAGGGTGCCCTGCGTCTGCTGGTGCTGGGCGGCAGCCTCGGTGCACGGGCCTTGAACGAGACCGTGCCGGCCGCGCTCAAGCAGCAGCCCGCCGAAGCCCGTCCGACGGTCTGGCACCAATGCGGACGCCTGCACGTGGATGCGGCCCGCCACAGCTATCAACAGGCCGGGGTGGAAGCCCGGGTCGAGCCGTTCATCACCGACATGGCCGAGGCCTACGGGTGGGCGGACCTTGTGTTGTGCCGCGCCGGCGCGTTGACCGTCGCCGAGCTGAGCGCCGCCGGTCTCGCTGCGATCCTGGTGCCCTATCCCTATGCGGTTGACGATCACCAGACCGCCAATGCCCGTTATCTCGCCGATGCGGATGCGGCCGTGCTGCTGCCCCAAAGCGAGCTGACGGCGCAACGGTTGGCGACCCTGCTGATCGAGCATGGCGAGCGCGGCCATCTGCTTGCCATGGCACGCAACGCCCGCGCTCTGGCCAGGCCCGCTGCGGCGCAGGAAGTTGCGGAGCTGTGTCTGGCGGCGGCAAGGGGGACCGGCTCATGAAGCAACGGACGCCCGTTTCCAGTCCCGCTCTGCAGGCGCAGCCCGAGGCCATGCGCCGCATTCACCGTGTGCATTTCGTGGGCATCGGCGGCGCGGGCATGGGAGGCATCGCCGAAGTCATGCTCAACCTCGGTTATCAGGTGAGCGGCTCGGATCTGAAGGAAAACGCGGTGACGCGACGGCTGGCGGATCTGGGAGCCGGCATCGCGATCGGCCATGCCGCCGAGCATGTGGCGGGCAGCGACGTGGTGGTGGTCTCTTCGGCTGTCACCACCGGCAATCCCGAAGTGCAGGCGGCTCACGCCGGACGCATCCCGGTGGTGCCCCGGGCCGAGATGCTGGCCGAGCTCATGCGTTTCCGCTACGGCATTGCCGTGGCCGGCACCCATGGCAAGACCACCACCACGAGCCTGGTGGCCAGCCTGCTCGCCGAGGGCAATCTGGATCCCACCTTCGTGATCGGGGGTCGGCTGAACAGCGCCGCCAGCCACGCGCGCCTGGGCGCCGCGCGCTATCTGGTGGCCGAAGCGGACGAAAGCGATGCCTCGTTTCTCTATCTGCAGCCCATGATGGCAGTGGTGACCAACATCGATGCCGATCATCTGGCGACCTACGAAGGCGACTATCGGCGGCTGCGTCAGACGTTCGTGGAGTTTCTGCATCACCTTCCTTTCTACGGTCTGGCGGTGCTGTGCCTGGACGACCCCGGCGTGCGGGAGGTTCTGCCCCACGTGACCCGGCCCGTGTGTCGCTACGGACTGGAATCGGGCGCCGACGTGCGGGCCACCGACCTCAGCCAGCAAGGGCTGCAGATGCATTTCAACGTGCACCGCGTCGACCGGGATGCGCCGTTGGCGGTAACCCTGAACCTGCCCGGACGGCACAACGTGCTGAACGCCCTTGCGGCCATTGCGGTGGCCAGCGAGTTGGGCGTATCCGACCAGGCCATTCAGCGCGGTCTGGTCCAGTTCGCGGGTATCGGCCGGCGCTTCCAGGTCTATGGGGAACTGGCCAGTCCCAACGGCAACGTGCTGCTCATCGACGACTACGGCCACCATCCCAAGGAGATCGCCGCCACCCTGGCGGCAGTGCGCAGCGGCTGGCCCGGCCGGCGTCTGGTGGTGGCATTCCAGCCGCATCGCTACACCCGTACCCGGGATCTGTTCGAGGACTTCACCCAGGTGCTTTGCGACGCGGACGTGCTGGTGGTGACCGAAGTGTACGCAGCCGGAGAGGCGCCGGTCAGCGGCGCGGACGGACGTTCGCTTTGTCGCGCCATCAGGGCGCGCGGCCATGTGGATCCGGTGTTCGTATCCAGTGCCGCCGACCTGGATGAGGCACTGAGCGGCGTGTTGAACGAAGGCGACGTGCTGCTGATGTTGGGAGCCGGCGACATAGGCAGCGTGCCGCCACGACTGGCGCAGCGGTGGGGGACGGCGCCTGGGAGGAAGCAGTCATGAATCGCACGGGACGGGCCCGGTTGCATATGGGCTGCGGTGAATCTCTGTACAGCCGCTGGCGGACCTGCGGGAGCGTCGGCGATGAGCACTCCGTGGATCGGCAGGGCCATGCCGTCGGACAACCCAAGCGCCGGCCGGGCCGTTCAGGACGCAAACAACGGTGCACGCACTGATGATGGCCGAGCGACTGACAGCGATGCGGGGCGAGCTGCACTTGAACGAGCCCATGGCCGCCCATACCAGCTGGCGCGTCGGTGGGCCGGCGCGGCGCTACTACCGTCCGGCCGACGCCGACGACCTGGCCGACTTCCTGCGCGGCCTGCCGGCGGAAGAACCGGTGCTGTGGGTCGGTCTGGGCAGCAACTTGCTGGTTCGTGACGGCGGCATCCCCGGCACGGTCATCGCACCGTTCGGCGGGCTGGGTGCGATCGAGGCCCTGGATGACACGACGTTGCGCGTGGAGGCCGGGGTGGCCTGTGCGAAGGTGGCGCGCCAGTGCGCCCGTCGCGGGCTGGTGGGCGGCGAGTTTCTGGCGGGTATCCCCGGGACCATGGGCGGTGCGCTGGCCATGAACGCAGGCGCCTTCGGCGGCGAAACCTGGCAGCGGGTGGTCGCGGTGGAAACCCTGGACCATTCCGGAATGCGCCATCAGCGCGAGCCCCGTGAATACCGTATCGCCTATCGCAGCGTCCAGGGGCCCGATGACGAGTGGTTCATTGCGGCCCACTTGAAATTCGAACGTGGCGATGCGGAATCAGCCCAGGCGCGTATACGGGAACTCCTCGATCGGCGCAACCGCACGCAGCCCACCCAGCAGGCCAGCTGCGGATCGGTTTTCCGCAACCCGCCGGGCGATCACGCGGCGCGCCTGATCGAAGCCGCCGGCCTGAAGGGCACCTGTGTCGGCGGGGCGTGCGTTTCCGAGAAACATGCCAATTTCATCGTGAACACCGGCACGGCCAGCGCTGCGGACATCGAAGCCCTCATCGATCAGGTGCGGGACGTGGTAGAGCGGGTGCACGGCGTCCGGCTGCAGGCTGAAGTGCGGATCGTCGGTGTGTCGAACGCAGGTGGGATTCGGAGGCGTTCGCGATGATGACGCTGCGAGCCCGGGTCAGCGATCCGGCGGTTTTCGGCAAGGTGGCGGTGCTGATGGGCGGGCGCTCCGCCGAACGCGCGGTTTCCCTCAACAGCGGCGGCGCGGTGCTCAAGGCACTGCTGGCGCAGGGTGTGGATGCCCACGGCGTGGACACGGACCGCCCGGACCTGTTGGGAGATCTTGCGAGGGGCGGTTTCGAGCGCGCGTTCATCGCGCTGCATGGCCGCGGTGGCGAGGACGGCGTCATCCAGGGTGCACTGGAAGTCCTCGGTCTGCCGTACACGGGCAGCGGTGTGCTGGGATCGGCCCTGAGCATGGACAAGGTGCGCAGCAAGCGTGTCTGGCAGGGCGCGGGTCTGCCCACGCCGCCCTATGCCGTGCTGCGGGAAAGCTCGGACCTGAACGCCGCCAGGGAGCTGGGGTATCCGCTGATGATCAAGCCGGCCCGGGAAGGTTCCAGCATCGGGATGAGCAAGGTGGAGCAGGCGTCCGACCTGGAGGGGGCCTGGCTGGCCGCGGCAGGCTACGACCGGGAGGTGCTGGCCGAGCGCTGGATCGTGGGGGGCGAATACACCGCGGCGTTGCTGGCCGGCGAGGCGCTTCCGTTGATCCGTCTGGAGACGCCGCGCTCGTTCTATGACTACGAGGCGAAGTATCAGGCCGACTCGACCCGTTACCTGTGCCCGTGCGGACTGAGTGTCGAGCAGGAAGAGCGTTTGCAGGAACTGGCGCTGCGGGCCTTCGACGCACTCGGCGCGGCCGGCTGGGGGCGTGTGGATTTCATGCTGGACGGCGAGGACCGGCCCTGGCTGATCGAGGCCAACACCGTACCGGGGATGACCGACCACAGTCTGGTGCCCATGGCGGCGCGGGCGGCGGACATCGATTTCGGGCAGTTGGTGTGGCGAATTCTGGAAACCGCCGTGCGGGCGGACGAGTTCCATTGAGCGTGCGTTTCTGACGATGGCGCGACCCAAGCACAAACGAGTCAGGCGGCGTAAGCCTTCGGCACTGTCCCGCACCCTGTCGGGGATCCCGTGGCGTGCCGTGGGCCTGGTGGTAACGGCGGCGGTGCTGTTCGAGTCCGGGTTCTGGACGGTGCGCTGGCTGCGCAATCCGCACACCCTGCCGTTGCGCACGGTTCGCATTGAAGGGGATCTGCGCCATTTGACCGCCGCCCGGCTGCAGAAGGTGGTCGCGCCGGTGGCAACAGGAGGGTTCTTCAACGTCAATGTGGATGCGGTGAGGCAGGCAGCCCAATCCCTGCCGTGGGTGGAGAGTGCGTCGGTGCGGCGCGTGTGGCCGGATACGTTGCAGCTCAAAGTGGTGGAACAGAAGCCCATTGCGCGCTGGAACAAAGACTCGCTGATCAACACTCACGGTGCGGTGTTCACGCCGGCGGCGAAGACGGTCCCGACCGGGCTGCCCCGGTTGAAAGGACCCGCGGGCCTGGAGCCTGCGGTGCTCAGGCAGTACCACGCCATGGACAAGGCACTGGCCCCCTTGGGTCTGACTATCGCGCAGCTCGTGGAGGACCAACGGCGGGCATGGGCTCTGCGGCTCAGCAACGGTGTGGAGCTCAAGCTGGGCCGTGGCGAGACCTTCCCGCGTCTGCTGCGCTTCGTGCGTATCTATCCCGCGGTGCTGGCCGGCCATGTCTCGCGGCTGGTTTCCGTGGACATGCGCTACAGCAATGGCTTCGCGGTGCGCTGGGATCAGCGCAAGTCCGCGCTTGCCGTCCGCAAGGCAGAGGGCTGAATAGGCAATGGCGAAAAAATCCGAAAAGAACATGATCGTCGGCCTGGATATCGGCACCTCCAAAGTGGTGGCGATCGTCGGCGAGCTCACGTCCGAGGGGGGGACGGAAGTCATCGGGATCGGCTCCTATCCGTCCCGGGGGCTGAAAAAGGGCGTGGTCGTGAACATCGAGTCCACCGTGCAGTCGATTCAGCGTGCGGTGGAAGAGGCGGAGCTGATGGCCGGCTGCCAGATCCATTCGGTGTACGCCGGTATCGCCGGCAGCCATATCCGCAGTCTCAATTCCCACGGCATCGTCGCCATCCGGGACCGGGAAGTGACGCCCGGCGACGTGGAGCGGGTCATCGATGCCGCCCGTGCGGTGGCCATCCCCGCCGACCAGAAGGTGCTCCACATCCTGCCCCAGGAATTCATCATCGACCGCCAGGAAGGCATTCGCGAGCCGGTGGGGATGTCGGGTGTGCGTCTGGAAGCCAAGGTGCATCTGGTGACCGGGGCGGTGAGCGCGGCCCAGAACATCATCAAATGCGTACGGCGCTGCGGTCTGGAAGTGGACGACATCATCCTCGAACAGCTGGCATCCAGCTATGCGGTGCTCACCGAGGACGAGAAGGAGCTGGGCGTCTGCCTGGTGGACATCGGCGGCGGCACCACCGATATCGCCGTGTTCACGGAGGGCTCGATCCGTCATACGGCCGTCATTCCCATCGCCGGCGATCAGGTCACCAACGACATTGCGGTGGCGCTGCGTACGCCCACCCAGCATGCCGAGGAGATCAAGGTCAAGTACGCCTGCGCCCTGACCCAGTTGGCGAGCGCCGGCGAGACCATCGAAGTGCCCAGCGTCGGGGACCGCAAGCCCCGGCGCCTGGCACGCCAGACCCTGGCCGAAGTCGTCGAGCCCCGCTACGAGGAACTCATCACCCTGGTGCAGGCGGAGCTGCGCCGCAGCGGCTTCGAGGACCTGATTGCCGCCGGCGTGGTGCTCACCGGCGGCAGTTCGAAGATGGAAGGGGTGGTGGATCTGGCGGAAGAGATTTTCCACATGCCGGTGCGTCTGGGATCTCCCCAGTATGTGGCCGGCCTCGTGGATGTAGTGCGCAACCCGATCTATGCGACCGGCGTGGGTCTGCTGCTGTTCGGGCAACAGAACCGTGGCAGCCGGGGGCTGGACATGCCGCTGGGTCGCGGTCTGCGCGGTGTGTGGGAAAGGATGAAGGGTTGGTTTCAGGGCAATTTTTGAGTTGGAGGAAGGGCTTTGGAGAGGCCGACGTACGGTGGTCGCGGGGCGCCGGATGCGCAGCCGGGCCACTTGGACGGAAGTCGACTTCGGGCCTTTTGACCGGTGGAAGTCAATTGAGGAGGCGCAAGCATGTTTGAGTTGATGGACGCGTACAGCCAGAGTGCTGTGATCAAGGTAATCGGTGTCGGTGGCGGCGGCGGCAATGCGCTGCAGCACATGGTGCAGGCCAATATCGAAGGCGTGGATTTCATTTGCGCCAACACCGATGCTCAGGCGCTGCAGAATGTCAGCGCCCGGACCACCCTGCAGCTGGGATCCGGCATCACCAAGGGCCTGGGGGCCGGTGCCAACCCGGACATCGGCCGCCAGGCGGCCATGGAGGATAGGGACCGGATTCAAGAAGTTATCGAAGGGTCCGATATGCTCTTTATTACCGCCGGCATGGGCGGTGGCACGGGGACCGGGGCTGCGCCGGTGGTGGCCCAGGTGGCCAAGGAAATGGGGATATTGACGGTGGCGGTGGTCACCAAGCCGTTCCCCTTCGAGGGTGGCAAACGCATGCAGGTGGCGGCCAACGGCATCAATGAGCTGGGCCAGTATGTGGATTCGTTGATCACGATCCCCAACGAGAAGTTGTTGACGGTGTTGGGAAAGACCGTGAGCCTGCTGGATGCGTTCAAGTCCGCGAACGACGTGCTGCTGGGTGCCGTACAGGGCATCGCGGAGCTCATCACCCGGCCCGGGTTGATCAATGTCGACTTCGCGGATGTACGCACCGTGATGTCGGAAATGGGAATGGCGATGATGGGTTCGGGTTCCGCCAGTGGCGAAGACCGCGCCCGGGAAGCCGCCGAGGCGGCGGTGGCCAGCCCGCTGCTGGAAGATGTGAACCTGATGGGTGCGCGGGGCATTCTGGTGAATGTGACCGCGGGCATGGACATGTCCATCGGCGAGTTCGAGGAGGTGGGGAACACCGTCAAGGAATTCGCGTCCGAGAACGCGACGGTGGTGGTGGGAACCGTTATCGACCCCGAGATGCACGATGATCTGCGGGTGACGGTGGTAGCCACGGGTCTGGGCTCCGAGGTGAAGAAGGAGGAGCCGGCGCCGGTGAAGCTGGTGGAGAAGAATGCCAGCGGCGAAGTGGACTACAACCAGCTCGACCGGCCGACGGTGATCCGCAAGCGGGCCAGCGGCGATCGGTATGCGCCGCCCGGGGGCTACGACGACGACATGGAATATCTGGACATTCCAGCGTTTTTGCGCCGCCAGGCGGATTGAAGGCGGAGCATGCTGCGGTGCCATCCTTGCGCCTCCACGATCCGGGTGGCGCCGCAGCCTTTATTCGGCCGGTTGGCACGCCGCTTGCTTGGGTAAATTGTACCGTCTGATCAGCGGCTTGGGTTGAATGCATGCATTCGCCTGGCTTTCCAGGCCGCATCGCGTGTGCTACCATGCCCGCGGCTTAATATTTCTGTAACGAACGCGCTACACTTTACTTTTTTCAAGGGGCCCCTGCCGATAATGATTCGTCAACGTACGCTGAAGAACATCATCCGAGCCACCGGCGTGGGCCTGCACACCGGCGAGAAAGTCTATCTCACGCTGCGCCCCGCCGCCGTGGATACCGGTATTGTGTTTCGGCGTGTCGACCTGGAGCCCCCGGTCGAAATCAAGGCGGGTCCGGAGTACGTCGGAGACACCCAGTTGTCCACCTCCCTTGTCAAGGACGGCGTGCGGATCTCCACCATCGAGCACCTGCTGTCGGCGTTTGCCGGGCTGGGTATCGACAACGCCTATGTGGATCTGAGCGCCCCCGAAGTGCCGATCATGGACGGCAGCGCCGGTCCTTTCGTGTTTCTGGTCCAGTCGGCCGGCATCGAGGAGCAGGGGGCCCCGAAACGGTTCATCCGCATCACCAAGACGGTGCAGGTGAGCGAAGGGGACAAGTGGGCGCGTTTCGAGCCTTTCGATGGATTCAAGGTCGGATTCAGCATCGATTTCGACCACCCGGTCTTTCACAATCACAGCCAGCAGGCGGAAGTGGATTTCTCCACCACGTCCTTTGTGCGTGAGGTGAGCCGCGCGCGAACGTTCGGCTTCATGCGCGATATCGAGCAACTGCGGGAGCGGCGCCTGGGCCTGGGTGGAACCCTGGACAATGCCGTGGTCCTGGATGACTACCGTGTGCTGAACGAGGACGGACTGCGTTACGAGGACGAGTTCGTCAAGCACAAGATCCTGGATGCGATCGGGGACCTGTACCTGCTGGGACACAGTCTGATCGGGGCTTTTCGCGGCCACAAGTCCGGCCACGCCCTGAACAACATGCTGCTGCGCAATCTGATGGCGGATCGGCAGGCCTGGGAGCAGGTCACCTTCGACGACGCCGCCAAGGCGCCCATATCGTTCATTCAGCCAGTGACCGTTTCCTAAGGATTCGCCGGGGCGGCGCTAACGCTCGCCGCGGGTCGCCAGCCGTCGCAGTGCCTCTTGCAGTTGGGGGTGGTCGATGGCGTCGGCTGCCTGGCGCAGCAGTCTGCTGTTCTGCCGGGAAAGCGGCGGTCGCGCGGGGGGCCCGGTCCGGGGCGGCTCGGCGGGCGGCACGATTCGGATGCGGAGTGTGCGCGGGTTCACGGTTTCCCGTTGCCCCAGGTGCTTAAGTATCTGAGGGGAATAGTAGCGCAGCCGCGCTGCCCATACCGGGGAGTCGGTGGCCAGCACCACGCTTTCCGCGCTCAGGTGCGCCACCTGGCAATGGGGATGCAGCACCTCAGGAAGCTGTTCCTGCAGCAGTCGGGTCAGTCGCTGACGGCGTTGGGCCTGTTCCCACAGGCGGCTTGCACCGCTGCGCAGTATCTTGGCCAGCACCGTGGGCGATCCGTTGGGCATGGGATAAGTCCGGCGCGAAAGAAGAACTTATGCACATCATACTCTTTACAAATTCCAGTGGAAGGCCGGGCAGCCTGAACCTGAGCCGCCCGGGTTTCTATCTTCCCTTCATGTTCTGCTGTCTGCTGGTTGCCGCCGGTCTGCTGTACGGCGGTTATCTGCTGGGCCAGTGGCGCGTCGACAGTGGTGCCAACCGCGCTGAAACGGATCTCAAAGCCATGGTGTCCGCCCAGCAGCACAGCGTCGAGCAGGCCAAGCGCGCCGCCCAGGATCACCTGGACGCGCTGGCTGTGCGTCTCGGGCAGATGCAGGCCCAGATGCTCAGGCTCGACGCCCTGGGGGAACAGTTGACCAAGATGGCCAACCTGGACCAGGGCGAGTTCAATTTCAACGAACCCCCCGCCCAAGGTGGACCGGAACAGCTTGCGGACCTCAAACCCACCGGCATGCCGGACTTCATCAAGAACCTGGATGAGCTTTCCGCTCAGCTCAAGAACCGCGAGCAGCAGCTGACGGTCCTCGAATCACTGTTGATGAACCGCAATCTGCACAAGCAGGTGCAGCCCGCCGGCTGGCCCGTACACAAGGGCTGGATATCGTCGTACTACGGCATGCGCACCGACCCGTTCGACGGCAAACGGGAATTCCATCCGGGTATCGACTTTGCCGGCAAGGAAGGCCAGAAAGTGATCGCGGTGGCGTCGGGCGTGGTGACCTACGCCGGCCCGCGGGGCGGATACGGCAACATGGTGCAGCTGAACCACGGCAATGGCGTGTCCACCCGCTACGGACACAATGAGAAAATCCTCGTCAAAGTGGGTCAGAAGGTGGAAAAGGGCCAGGTGATCGCCCTGATGGGATCCACCGGCCGATCCACCGGGCCCCACTGTCATTTCGAAGTCCGGATCAACGGACGCTCCGTCAATCCGCTCAAGTACATACGCGCGTCCCGCTGACGCCGCTTCGGTTCCCGCCGGCGCCGGCCGGCCCCTCCTCGCCCGTGGTGCAAGGCTGCGCAGATACTGCCAGTTGGGTTATCATGGGCAATCTGCCAATAACCCCAATTCACCGGCTAATCGATGGTTAATCAACTTCTGCGTAAGGTCTTCGGCAGCCGCAACGAGCGGCTTGTCAAGCGCATGTTCCGGGTGGTCCAGCGAATCAACGAGCTGGAAGCCTCGCTGGAATCGCTCTCGGACGAACAACTGCAGGCCCAGACGGAGGCGTTCCGCAAGCGTCTCGGAGACGGTGAACGCCTGGACGATCTGCTGCCCGAGGCGTTCGCCACCGTGCGCGAGGCCGGCAAGCGGGTGCTCGGCATGCGCCACTTCGATGTCCAGCTGGTGGGCGGCATGGTGCTGCACGACGGCAAAATCGCCGAAATGCGCACCGGTGAAGGTAAGACGCTGGTCGCCACCCTGGCGGCGTATCTCAACGCCCTGTCCGGCAAGGGCGTGCACGTGGTCACCGTCAACGATTATCTGGCCCGGCGCGACGCCGAATGGATGGGCGAGCTGTACGGCTTTCTCGGCCTGAAGACCGGCGTGATCGTGGCCGGCATGGACTCGGACGCCAAGCGCGAAGCCTACAATTCGGATATCACCTACGGCACCAACAACGAGTTCGGCTTCGACTACCTGCGCGACAACATGGCGTTCAGCATCGAAGAGAAGGTGCAGCGCGAGCTCAACTACGCCATCGTCGACGAAGTGGACTCCATCCTGATCGACGAAGCCCGGACCCCCCTGATCATATCCGGCCCGACCGACGACAACAGCGAGCTGTACACCCGCATCGACAAGCTGATTCCCAACCTGACCCGCCAGGAGAAGGAAGAGGAAGAGGGCGTCGAGAACACGGGCGACTACTGGGTCGATGAAAAGCAGAAGCAGGTCTATCTCACGGAACAGGGCCACCAGCGGGTGGAGGAACTGCTGACCCGGGCGGGGCTGCTCAAGGAAGGCGAGAGTCTGTACGATGCCGCCAATCTCAGCCTGATGCACCACACCAACGCCGCGCTGCGGGCCCACGCGCTGTTTCAGCGCGACGTGGACTATATCGTGCAGGGCAACGAGGTCATCATCGTCGACGAGTTCACCGGCCGTACCATGCCGGGGCGGCGCTGGTCCGAAGGTCTGCACCAGGCAGTGGAAGCCAAGGAAGGGGTGGCCATTCAGAACGAGAACCAGACCCTGGCCTCCATCACCTTCCAGAACTATTTCCGACTGTACGACAAGCTTGCCGGCATGACGGGCACGGCCGACACCGAGGCCTACGAATTCCAGCAGATCTACGGACTGGAAGTGGTGGTGATCCCCACCCACCGGCCGATGATCCGCAAGGACATGGGTGATCTGGTATTCCTGACCCAGACGGAAAAGTTCGATGCCATCATGGAGGACATCGAAGACTGCCGCAAACGGGGTCAGCCGGTGCTGGTCGGCACGGCCTCCATCGAAGCATCCGAGTACCTGGCGAACCTGCTCGACAAGAACCAGATTGCCCACCAGGTGTTGAACGCCAAACACCATGAACAGGAGGCCCTGGTGATCGCCCAGGCCGGTCGGCCGGGGACGGTGACCATCGCCACCAACATGGCGGGCCGCGGTACCGACATCGTGCTGGGCGGGAGCCTCAAGGACGAACTCGAGCGGATGGATGACGACGCCGACGAGCGTGCGGTCTCCCAGGTCCGTGAGCAGTGGCAGGAGCGGCACAATACCGTGCTGGAAGCGGGCGGGCTGCATATCGTCGGCACCGAACGCCACGAGTCCCGTCGCATCGACAATCAGCTCCGCGGCCGCTCCGGCCGTCAGGGTGATCCCGGCTCGACGCGCTTCTATCTGTCCCTGGAAGACAACCTGATGCGCATCTTCGCATCGGATCGCGTTTCCAACCTGATGCAGAAGCTGGGTATGAAGGAGGGCGAAGCCATCGAGCACCCCTGGGTGACCAAGGCGATCGAGAACGCCCAGCGCAAAGTGGAAGCCCACAACTTCGACATCCGCAAGAACCTGCTGGAATACGACGACGTCGCCAACGATCAGCGCAAGGTGGTCTACGAGCAGCGCGCGGAGCTGATGGCGACCGAAGACATATCGGACACCATCAACACCATCCGGCGGGACGTGATCGACCGGGTGATCAGCACTTATCTGCCGCCCGGCAGCCTGGACGAGCAGTGGGATATCCCCGGTCTGGAAGAGGCGTTGGACAGGGAATTCACCCTGTCGCTGGACATCAGCGGCTGGCTGGAGGCCGACCACTCGCTGCACGAGGAGACCTTGCGCGAGCGTATTCTTGAGGCGGCCGAGCGGACCTACGCGGAGAAGGAGCAGCAGGCCGGCGCCGAGGTGATGCGTCACTTCGAAAAGGCCATCATGCTGCAGGTCCTGGACACCGCCTGGAAGGAGCACCTGGCGAGCATGGACTACCTGCGCCAGGGTATCCATCTGCGCGGCTTTGCGCAGCAGGATCCCAAGCAGGCGTACAAGCGCGAAGCCTTCGAGATGTTCTCGGACATGCTGGAGCGCATCAAGCACGAGATCATCGGCGTGCTTTCCAAAGTCCAGGTGCGCGCCGAAGAGGACGTGGAAGCCGTCGAAGAGCAGCGTCGCAGCCGCGCCCCCATGCAATTCCAGCACGCCGAAGCCAATGCCCTGGGCCAGCCGGAAGAGGCGCCCGGGGAGGGCGAAGGCGAGGGCGAGACCCATACGCCGTTCGTGCGCGAGGGACGCAAGATCGGCCGCAACGAGCTCTGCCCCTGTGGTTCCGGCAAGAAATACAAACACTGCCACGGCAGATTGTCCTGACGGCCGGGGGCGCACAGCGCCCGGCGGGCGGGGCCCTGGTTGACGAGGGACGCGGTGGCGGTCGGATTGCACAGTCTGCCTGAACTGTTGCCGGTTTCCGGGCTGCGTCTCGGGACGGCTCGTGCCGGCATCAAGTATCCCGAGCGCCGGGATCTGGTGCTGATGGAGCTGGCGGCCGGCACCTCCTGCACGGCCGTATTCACCCGCAATGCCTTTTGCGCGGCTCCCGTTCAGGTGGCCCGTGAACACCTTCAGGGGAGCGCTCCCCACTACCTGTTGATCAACACCGGCAACGCCAAC
>Ga0102956_1000340_pt1 | contig 16683 bp, 11 predicted proteins | sample SalPonF2_A_D2_MG_FD_84515 | JGI IMG/M metagenome (GOLD analysis project Ga0102956, IMG submission 84515) | Salt pond soil microbial communities from South San Francisco under conditions of wetland restoration - Salt Pond MetaG SF2_A_D2_MG ...
ACCTCGCGAATTTACCGTGAAGGCAGCGTTTCGGCGAGGGTGCCGCGCCGGGTCCTTTTGATCGGTTGGAACGGCAACGTTTTTGACATCCTGGTCGAGCTCGACGCACACGCCTTGCGCGGGACCGAAATCGTGTTGCTGTCAGACATGGATCCGGAGGCCGCACGCAAACATGTCGAACAGCTCCTGGATCACGAACTCGAAAACGTCAGTGTCGAGTACCTGGCCGGCGACCCCGTGGAACGCGGCAGTTACAGCGAAATTGATCTCACCAGCTTCCAGACCATCGTTCTGCTGGCCGACACGTCATCGGGGGAATCGGATATCGATGCGCGCACACTGCGCACACTTCTGCGCCTTTCGGACTTGCGCCGCCGGACCGCTGCCAGCCCACATACCGTGGTAGAACTGCTGGACATAGCCAACAAGGACCTGCTGGCCGGATTGCACGTCGACGACGTAGTCTTCAGCGACCAGGTCATAAGCGCCCAGCTCGCGCAAATAGCGAAGCAGCCGGTCCTGGGACCGATATACCGTGAATTATTGAGCGCCGGCGGCGTCGAAATCAGCCTGCGCCCGGTCGGCGACTACGTTGAAATCGGCTCGAGCTGCAGCTTTTTCGATCTTGCATTCGCGGCGCAGCAGAAAATGGAAATTGCGCTTGGGGTCAGGCTCGCGCGCGAGGGGGAGCTGTTTCTGAATCCCGAACGCGAACTGGCATGGTGCCTGGACGAGGACGATCGAGTAGTCGTGCTGGCCCAGCAGTTGTACCGCTAGCGCGGCTACTCGCCAAGAAACGTCTGGATTTTGCCCAGCAGACGGCTGAAATTCACCGGCTTGGTGTCGTAATCGTTACACCCCGCCTCAAGCGCTTTTTGCTCATCGCCCTGCATCGCATGCGCCGTCAATGCAATAACCGGAATTGCCTGGGTGGCAGCGTCTGCCTTCAGCCGTCGGGTCGCCTCCCATCCGTCGATAATCGGCAGACTCAGGTCCATGAGTATCAAGTCCGGCGTTTCGGAGCTGGCCATCTCCACGCCCGCCTGGCCGTCCACCGCTATCACTACCTCGAAATTCTTGCGGCGCAGGCGGCGCGACAACATATCCCGGTTCATTTCATTGTCTTCTACAAGCAGAATCTTTTTCATCACTATTTGTCTTTTTCCGATTAGGGATTTGAATCAGGATTTCGAATTTGCCGCGGTACCCTCAGCAACCAGGTTGCGTACCAGCCGAATCAACTCGTCCCGAGTGTAAGCGCCTTTCTCCAGAACCTGAGCGACTTTGCCGCTCAGAAGATTGCGGTCAGCGTCGCTGAGGTTCTTGGCGGTAACCACGATGACCGGTATTGTCTCCCACTCGGGCCGCGCGCGCATCTCCATTAGAAAATCGAACCCGTCCATGACCGGCATCATCAGGTCGAGCAGGATCAGCCGCGGCACATCGTGTTCGAGCACATCCAGCGCTTCGCGGCCATTAGCCGCCTGCGTGACCGTCCAGCCGAATTTCTCCAGTGTGCGGGCCATCATCTCCCGGGTGTCGGTGTCGTCCTCGACCAGCAGCACCGGGCATGGCCCGGTTTCGCAGCGATACCGCTCCAATGCCGACAACAGGCGCCCGCGTTCTACCGGTTTGGTCAGGAACTCGGTTGCTCCCAGCGAGTAGCCTTTGCTCTTGTCATCGACCATCGTGATCATGACCACCGGAGTATCGCGCAGGTGCGGGTCTGCCTTGAGCAGACGCAGCACGGCCCAGCCATCGATATCCGGCATCATTACATCCAGCGTGATAGCCGCAGGCGCAATCGTATGGGCGAGTCTCAGCCCCTCCTCCCCGGAGTTTGCGATCACGACCTCGAAGCCGTCGCGTACCAGGAAGCGCTCGATAATCTCGCAGGCCTCGGGATCGTCATCGATTACCAGCACGGTACGCCCCGCTCCGCGAAGCCGAATCTCGTTCAGCGTTTCTTCATCGGGCGTCGCAACGGTCATTGCGGCGGCCGAAGTATCGGCCGCCTCGGCCATGCCAGGCAAAACGGTCGGCAACGATATCGAAAACCTCGAGCCCTTGCCGGGCTCGCTTTTCACAACGACGTCACCCCCCAGCATGCGGCAGAAGCGGCGGGAAATAGCCAACCCCAGGCCGGTACCGCCATATTTTCGAGTCGTCGAAACGTCGGCCTGAGTAAACTCTTCGAACAGTGTCTCGATCTTGTCCGCGGGGATTCCGATCCCGGTATCGATCACCTCGAGCCGCAGCCAGTCGCCGGTGCGCCTGGCATCGCGGCCGGCGCGCAGGGTAATCGTGCCGTTTTCAGTGAACTTGGCTGCATTGGAAAGGAGATTCAGCAACGCCTGCCTGATTTTTGTCAGGTCCTGATGCGCAAGGCCGAGTTTGTTGACGCGCTCCACGACGAGCTGATTGGAATTTTTCAGCACCAGTGGCTGCGCGGTGGCCGCGACTTCATTTAACAGCGTTTCGACATCGATATCCTCGGCGAAAATCTCGGTGCGCCCGGCCTCGATTTTGGACAAATCGAGCACATCGTTGATCAGGCCGAGCAAATGGCTGCCCGCGGAATTAATTTTCTTCAGGTCAGGAAGCAAGGCCCGCTGCTCGAGATCCGCTGCCTCCTCCATCAACATCTCGCTGTAGCCCAGAATCGCATTCAGCGGGGTGCGCAGTTCGTGGCTCATGTTGGCAAGAAAAGCGCTCTTGGCAATGTTGGCCTGCTCGGCGGATTCGCGTGCCCGCTCCAGTTCCGCCTCCGCCTCCTTGCGCTCATTAATATCGAAAATCACGCCGTCTACCAGCGGAATGCAGGTGACGTTGTCATGTGTCACCGTCCCTTTGACATTCATCCAGCGTGCATCGCCGTTCTTGCACAGAATCCGGTATTCCGCCTGGAAGCGGCCACCTTGAATAATCGCGCCGCGGACCGCGGCATCGAGACCTTTGCGGTCCTCGGGATGGACGATACGGCCAAATGCAGCGGCGGGCTTGCCGATAAAGTCGCTCGCCTTGTAACCGGAGATTGGCTCGATCGCGTCGCTGATGTAATCGAAGGTCCAGCCCTGGTCAGGACGATCCGAGCAGCGAAAGATCGCGCCCGGCACGTTCTGCACCAGGGTACGAAACTGACGCTCCCCTTCGGCTATCGATCTTTCGGCCCGGCGGCGTTCGAAAACACGGCCAACCTGGCGCCCCACGTTCTCCAATAGTTGCATCAGATCCTGGTCCGCCGGAACCGGCCGTTCCGCAAAGAACTCGAGAATGGCAACTATTTCCTCTCCGACAAAAACCGGGAACGCAATCGCGGCGCCCAGTCCGGCGGCAATAGCACACTCCGCGCGCGGGAAATTGCCGCCCCGGGCCTGGAGATCATCCAGCCATACCGCGGTTCCGGACTCCAGCACCTGTCCGGGCAGCCCGACCCCGACAGTAAAAACCCGACTTTCGGTTTCCCTGCGGAACGTCTCGAATCGCTGCGAATCGGTCATGTGCCAGAGTTTTGTCGCCAGCAGCTTTCCGGGTTCGTCCTGTGCCGCCTCATAGGCATGCCCGACCGGCCACCCGATCACCTCGCAGACACGGTCGATGACACCCTGCAACGCCTCGTTCACGGAACCGGAATTGACCGCAATCTCCGACGCACACAGCAGCAGTTGGGCCGACAAAGCACGCCGGTCGCGTTTGTGGTCGTCGGCGACGCGAATGCTGACGTCGCGCGCGATTGTCACGGTGAGCCTTCCTGACGGCGAGTCCAGTGTGCCGAGGCTGATCGCAACCGGAATTTCCCGCCCTTCCCGCGTCAGCGCCGCCACCTCGCGCCCACGCTTCAGACTCAATGATTCTGACTGGTTCCGGAACTGATGGCGCTGTGCCGGATGTGGAGCACGCGAGGAGGCCGGAACAAGGTCATCGACCGACATTCCGATCAGTTCAGCGCGCGAATACCCGAACAGGCTGATCGATTGCTCGTTGCCGTAGACAATGATCCCTTCGCCATCCACAAGCAGTATCGCATCGGGCGCGGCTTCCACCATTGCGTGAAAGTCGGGTCCGCCCGATGCAGGGGATTTGTCGGCTTTTACCATAGAGCAGCAGCATTTCAGGCGAGACAAGAGTGGTCAATAATACACGCCGGACCGGCGCGTCAGATACCGCGGCGCGACTGCCCCGCAATTGCCTCGACCCGGGTGGCTAATCCTCGCCAAGACTCTTGCGCAGGCGCCCGAGTTGCTCGGCCAGATCCGCCACCTGTTGTTCGAGCCGATACACACGCGCTCCGAGCGACGGCGAATGATCGGGATCCGCAGCCGCCGAAGTTGCGGCCGCTCCAGATTGAACTTCACCCGAAAACAGATGCGCATAGCGCGACTCGCGCTTGCCGGGCTCACGCGCCAGGCGGACGACAAACGGACCATCCTCGCGGTCGGCCAGCGCCTCGAGACAGGCCTCCACCTCGCCGACATCACTGAATCGGCACAGCCGCTGGGTACGCGAACGCAGCTCGCCCGGGGTCTGCGGGCCGCGCAGGAGCAACACACAGACGAGGCCAAACTCCTGTTCGCTGAACTGCAGCGTGCCGAACTGAGTGTTGCAGAACCGGTGCTGGTATTTCGGTACGCGGCTGCCGAATCCGGATTTCTCGAGTATCAGGTGCTTGCCACGGAGGCTGTCCAGCGCGGCGAGTACTTGTGCTTCGTCGAGACGCATCACCGGATCGCGGTTGCTTTTTTGATTGCAGGCGTTGGTCAACGCGTTCAGCGACAGCGGGTACTGATCCGGCGTCGTGATCTCTTTTTCCAGCAGACTGCCAACGACCCGCGCCTCATGCTCGTCCAGCACCAGATCCATCTTCACTCTCCCGTAAACATTTACTGGCCGCTAGACCGGCGGCGCCGACCGCCACTGCCGCAGCCACCCGCCGGACAAAACAAACCATGGAAAAATAACGAACTGTTCGACCAGCCAGCGGCGAACAGAAGCGAGCGTACCTTCAGGCTCGGGTGGGGATTCGGGCTCGCGCCGATGTCCATGCCGCTGTAACAAGACTGCGATTGTTGCCGTCGCGGTCCATGCGATTACCCCCGGGATCGCACCCTCCAGCAAAGACAGAATCCACAGAACTGACGAAAGCACGAACAGCGGCACGGCCACGAGGTGGATCAGTAAATTCGACTTTGTCGAATGAACACGCTGGTAGTCTTTCAAGTTGTCGAAAGCCATGCCATTGTCGATAGTTGTTCCGCGCCGTGCCCGTTGCACGCCCATACTCCCGGCGCCGTAACGCGTAGTGTCTCACAAGCCGTGACCGCTGCAACCACGATGCCACCGATACAAACTTGCCCCGGCCGGATCAGCGAGGAACAATACTGAAAGCCGCGGTTCCGGTTATTTGCCTGGCGACGAGTTCGATGGTCCGGCACTTTCCGCAGGCACATTGAGAGCCCCGTGTGTCGCCGCGGTGGAACCTGGCATGGCGACGGCTCAGCGAGCGCCAAGGAATCAGCAGGTGTCAACCGTGACTACTCAAGACCCCGACTTACTGGAACCAATCGAGACCGCCACAGCGGACGAACTCAGGGACCTGCAACTCAAACGGCTGAAGTGGTCGCTTGGGCACGCCTACGACAACGTGGCGGCGTATCGCAGGAAATTCGATTCCGCAGGCATCCGGCCCGCCGACCTGAAAACGCTCGAAGATCTTGCGCACTTCCCATTCACGACCAAGCAGGACCTGCGGGAACACTACCCTTTCGGTATGTTTGCCGTGCCGCGCAAACAGGTTGCCCGCATCCATGCCTCGAGCGGAACGACCGGCAAGCCTACTGTGGCGGGGTACACGCGCGAGGACATCGACACCTGGGCGCGGCTGGTGGCGCGGTCAATCCGGGCTGCTGGCGGACGTGCCGGCGACCTCGTACATATCGCTTACGGCTACGGTCTGTTCACCGGTGGGCTGGGAGCTCATTACGGAGCCGAAAAACTCGGGTGCACGGTGATACCCATGTCCGGTGGCCAGACCGAGAAGCAAGTGCAGCTGATCGGTGATTTCGGTCCCGATATCATCATGGTGACACCCTCGTACCTGCTGAATATCGCTGACGAATTCGAACGCCAGGGTATCGACCCGGCCGATAGCTCGCTGCGGATCGCGATCTGCGGAGCCGAGCCGTGGACCGATGCAATGCGAACGGAAATCGAGACCCGGCTCGGGCTCGATGCCGTCGACATTTACGGTCTATCGGAAGTGATGGGACCCGGCGTCGCCAACGAGTGTATCGAGACCAAGGACGGCCCCGTCATATGGGAGGATCATTTCTACCCCGAGATCATCGATCCGCAAAGCGGCCAGACGCTAACCGACGGCGCCGAGGGCGAGCTCGTTCTTACGTCACTGACAAAACAGGCCATGCCGGTAATCCGATACCGCACCCGCGATCTCACCCGATTATTGCCGCCGAGCGCACGATCGATGCGGCGCATGGCACGAATCGCCGGACGCTCCGACGACATGCTGATCATTCGTGGCGTCAACGTGTTCCCGTCGCAGATCGAGGAGCTGATTCTGCGTCAGAACGAGCTGAGTCCGCATTATGTAATCGAACTCGAACGCAACGGACAGCTCGACGCGATCAGCGTGCGCTGCGAGCTGCGTCCGGATGCGTCTTCAGCCGCGAGATCCCGAGACGCCAGTGCGCTCATGCTGCAACAACAAATCAAGGCTTACATCGGGATAAGCGCCAGGGTCGAGGTCGGCCAGCCAGGTTGCATCGAAAGGTCCGTGGGCAAAGCCAAACGGATCGTCGACAAACGGACGCTGCTCGCCTGAAACGCCCAAATGGTTGCATACTGACATGGAGCGGAGTCGAATAACCGGTCACGGCGGGACGCTAATCGGACATTGCCTGAGCCAGTTTTCCGGTGTCGAGGGTGTGTCTGCCACATCGAGACGGCTGTCACTGGAGCATGACGATCGTGCTTGCCGGGTGAGTTGTTGCAGGAGTCGGGCATGCTCGCAATAACCTCGTTTTTCTCACGATTCCTCGGCGAATTGCATCGCCGCAAGGTGCTTCGGGTAGCGGCAAGCTATGCAATAGTGGCGTGGCTTCTGCTGCAGGTGGCCGAGGTCACTTTCGAACCGCTGCATGTCCCGGACTGGGTCATGACCATGGTCGTTTTACTCGCAATCATCGGTTTTCCGATAGCACTGGTTCTGGCATGGGCGTTCGATCTTACGCCCGATGGCATCGAGAAGGATGGGGAAGATGCCGCGGCCGACCCGGAGGCCGTATCCGCACCGCATCCGTCGATTGCGGTGCTTTCATTCGACGACATGAGCCCGGAGCAGGACCAGGAATATTTCTGCGACGGTATCGCCGAGGAGATCCTGAACCGGCTGGCCCATATCGACAAACTGGGCGTCGCGGCTCGTACGTCGTCTTTCCGGTTCAAGGGCCAGAACGTCGACATAGGCGCCATCGCGCGTGAACTCAACGTCTCGACGATTCTGGAGGGAAGCGTGCGCAAGACCGGCAACCGGCTGCGGGTGACGACCCAGCTGATAAACGCCAGCGACGGCTATCACCTGTGGTCGGAAAGCTATGACCGCGAACTCGAGGACGTTTTTGAAATTCAGGAAGAAATTGCGGCCAGCGTTGCCGCTGCACTGAAGCTGACACTGGTCGCCTCTTCTTCGCAAGACTACGGGACGGATAACGTGGAGGCCTATGAGTACTACCTCAAGGGCCTTTATTTCTTTCATCGCTGGGGCCCGACCAACGTTCGCTACGGCGTCGAGATGTTTGCAAAGGCGGTCGCCGCCGATCCCGGCTATGCGCTCGCCTGGGCCGCGCTGGCAGACAGCTACGCGATGATTTGCATGTACTGGGATGCCAGCCGCGCCAACCTGGACGGGGCGGACAGCGCCAGCCGCAAGGCCCTGTCGCTCGCCCCCGATCTTGCCGATGCCCATGTCTCACGCGGCCTCTCCTTCACGGTTCGGCGCGAACACGAGGCGGCCGCGGCGGAATTCGACACCGCTCTGAAACTCAACCCGGACCTGTTCGAGGCTTCCTATTTCTACGGCCGTATCTGTTTTCAGCAAGGCAAACTGGAGCGCGCGGCCGCGCTGTTCGAGCAAGCAGAACGGGCGCGTCCCGAGGACTTCCAGGCGCCGATCCTGCTGCGCCAGGTCTACAGCAGTCTCGGTCGCGATAAAGATGCCCTGGCCGCCGCGCAACGCGGTGTCATCCGCGCCGAGAAACATCTGCAACTGAATCCGGACGACACGCGCGCTCTGAATCTCGGTCTCGGCGGCTTCGTCACGCTGGGCAACAAGGAGCGCGCCATCGAATGGGCCGAGCGCTCGCTGGCTATCGACGGCAACAATCCCGACACGCTTTACAACGTGGCCTGCGGCCTGGCCCAGATCGGCGAACCCGAGCGGGCCATGGATAACCTCGAGCTTGCCGGTCTGCGCGGGGTGATGATTGCCGAGTGGGCGGAAAACGACTCGGATCTGGCGTCGCTTCACGAGCTGCCGCGTTTCCGAGCGATCATTGACAAGATCCGGGCGCATGAGCTCGAGCGCCGCAAGGACTCTGCCGATCATCCCGACCGGGACGGCTGAGCGGGCTGCCTAGTACCGCCCGGACACCTCTGCAGCACACTCAGAAGTGGTTCACAGAGACAATTTCAAAAAAAATAAATTATGTTATTCTTCATAGCCTTGGGGAGCGTAGTTAATCTTTAATGAGCCATAGTTCGCAGCAACCACATCGGCAACGCATTCTCGTTCTCAACCCGAAAGGGGGGTCGGGCAAAACGACGGTGTCGACAAATCTCGCGGCCTACCTGGCAAATCAGGGCCACGCGACCGCCCTGATGGACTACGACCCGCAAGCCTCTTCAATGCGCTGGCTCAGCAAACGCCCCGACGATCGGCCGAAAATTTTCGGCGTCGAGGCGCACAAGCCCAATGTCAACGTAACCCGCAGCTGGCAACTGCGCGTGCCGCCCGAGACGCGCTACCTCGTCATCGATTCGCCGGCCGCAATTGCTCCGCACCAGCTCTACGATTTCACCCGTGACGCGGACGCCATACTGGTCCCCGTAGGCACATCCGACATCGATATCCATGCAGCTTCGCGCTTTATTGCCGACCTCCTGCTAAAAGCCAAGGTCAATCGGCGCACCGGCAACATCGGCGTGATCGCCAATCGCGTCAAAACCCAGACCGTCGCCTACCGCAACCTGATGCGGTTCGTCTATCGCCTGGCAATTCCGGTTATTGGCGTGCTCCGCGACAGCCAGAGTTATCTGCACGCCGCGGACGAGGGCCTCGGCATTCACGAATGCAAACGGCACCGCGTAACCAAGGATATTGCGCAATGGCAGCCGCTGACGGCGTGGCTCGAGGCGCGGCTGAGCATGCTGGAAGCGCGCGAATCGGCGATGACGGCGGCAACAATGGAAGAACCCGAAGTTGCCGTGGACTCCAAAATTATTGCATTCGCCCGTCCCGCCGGCTAACCCGCTTTCCCCGGCGCGGGCCGGGACCCATCTTCTCTTATACTGGCGGCCCGCCACGCCATCCGACCCGTCCCAAGCGAGTTGCCGTCAATGTCCCTTCTCCGGTTCGACAAAGTATCCCTCGCATTCGGTCATCACGACTTGTTGACCGCGGTCGATTTCACCATCGACGCGGGAGAGAAAGTGTGCCTGCTTGGCCGCAACGGCGAGGGAAAATCGACGTTGCTGAAGCTCATCAGCGGCGAACTCGCGCCCGATGACGGAACCATCCGGTTGCGTTCTGGAGCCCGGGTTGCCTGCCTCGCCCAAACCGCGGACGCGGTCAGCGGAAACCGCGTATTCGACGTCGTGGCCAGCGGACTGCCGGAAACCGGAGCGTTGATCGGCGAATACCAGGAGGCCGCGGCGACACTCGGCGACGGCTCCGACACCGGGGCCGCCGCCGAGCTGGAACGGTTGCAACATGAGCTCGAAGCCGGAGACGGCTGGCGCCTCAACCAGCGCGTCGGGACAGTTCTCTCGCGGCTTGCGCTGGACGGGGCCGCGCAGTTTGCAGCGCTGTCAGGCGGGCAACAGCGCCGGGTGCTTCTTGCCCGCGCACTGGTCTGCGAGCCCGACCTGCTGTTGCTGGACGAACCCACTAATCATCTCGATATTGAAGCGATCGCGTGGCTCGAGGAATTCGCGAGAGAATTTGCCGGCGCACTGCTTTTCGTCAGCCATGACCGCGCCTTCGTACGCCGTGTTGCTACCCGCATTTGCGAACTCGACCGCGGCAAGCTGAGTTCCTGGGAAACCGACTACGACACGTACAAGAAACGCAAACTCGCGCAACTCGAAGTCGAAGCCCGCGAAGCGCACCAGGCAGACAAGCTTCTGGCACAGGAAGAAGCCTGGGTTCGCCAGGGGATCAAAGCGCGCCGAACCCGCAACGAAGGCCGGGTCCGGGCACTGGAGGCTTTACGCGAGAAGCGCCGCCAGCGGCGCGAGCAACGCGCCAATGTCTCGCTCAGGATCGAAGATGCCGAGGTCTCGGGGCGCGTCGTTTTCGAAACGGAACATGCGACGGTCGGTTTCGATGGCAAGCCGGTAATTGCCGATCTGTCGCTGCGCATCCTGCGTGGGGACAGGGTCGGAATTATCGGACCGAACGGCGCCGGGAAATCAACGCTGATCCGGCTTCTCCTCGGCGAACTGCCCCCGGATTCGGGCCGGGTACATCGGGGCACAAAACTGCAGATCGCCTATTTCGATCAGCGGCGCGAGCAACTCGACCCCGAGAGGACCGTGATGGACAGCGTCGCGGACGGGAACCAGCGCGTCAGGATCAACGGCAGCGATCGTCACGTCGCCGGATACCTGCGCGACTTCCTTTTCCCGCCCCAGCGTTTGCAGTCGCCGGTTAGCAGCCTCAGCGGCGGAGAACGCAACCGGCTATTGCTGGCGCGGCTCTTCACCCGCCCGGCAAATCTGCTCGTTCTCGACGAGCCGACCAACGATCTCGATGTCGAAACGCTGGAGTTGCTTGAGGAACTGGTGGCGGACTTCGATGGCACCATCCTGCTGGTCAGTCACGACCGCGCATTCCTCGACAATGTCGTAACCAGTACGCTGGTGTTCGAGGGCAACGCCACTGTCACGGAGTATGTCGGCGGCTATAGCGACTGGCTGCGACAACGCGGACCCGCACCGGCAGCGCGCGGGCGAACCAAACCCGCGGCCGAACCCCGGGGCGCCGCACCTCGGGCCGGTGGCACGGCAAAGCCACCCAAACTCAGTTACAAGGAAAACCGGGAACTGGAAATGCTGCCGGCCCGAATCGAAGCCCTGGAGACCGAACAGGCGAATCTGCAACGGGCGACGAGCGACGCGGATTTTTACCAACAGGACAGGGACGCCATCAAGATCGCGCTCGGCCGGCTCGAAGAACTGGCTGCGGAACTCGAACTGGCCTATGCGCGCTGGGAATACCTCGATGCAGCCCACCACGCCTCCGCCAAGAGCCCGCGCTGATCGTGTTTACGGCTTCGTTCGATTTTTTTCGGCTTCATACAGCTCCAGGCATTCCGGCAGGTCGTTGAACATTCTCTGCTTCGCGGCGCCCGCCGCGGTGCGACCGCCATTCCCGTAGTCGCGATAGAAGCGCTCGCAACTGGCGCGGTCCTTTTTCTGTTTGGTCACGCACTCGTCTATCGCCGCGGCACGCAGCGGCGCGATCTTCGCCTCGCGGGCAGCCTCGCAACGTTGTTTCAGCGCGCTCAGCGAGGCGTCCTCAGCGGCGGCGATGGACCCAAACAACAGCGATGCCGCAAAAATCGCGTGGATGCTACCTTTCAAAATGGCGTCTCCTTGAAAAAGTCCGGCAGTGACCGGGTCGGCACAGGTCAAGAGGTTACTACAATTCGGGCAGCGGGCCTGTGCAGTCGTTGGCAGATCGGCAATGCGGATCAAAAAGAGGTGAGGAACGAGGCGGCGTTGCCGCCCGGAACCGCGCCACGCCGCGCCCGTTGCAGAAAACCGCCCTCATCCCGCGGCGGCGCGGCCTCGGCGCCGTTATCCCATTTGACGATTCGCTCGACCCGGCCGCGATGATAAATACGAAGCTGGGACGTAAACGGAATTACATTCTCCGCGCCGTTGCCATACAGCTCCCGATGCAGCGCCGGCAGGCGGTACCACGGCGTGGTCGGGCGTGCGTGGTGGGCGTTGTGAAAACCAAAATTCAGGACCAGCCAATTCACCCATTCGTGGCGTAGCGAAAGCGGGTTACTGAATGTGTGTTGCTGCTCCCACTGTTTGTCGCCGCGCCGCGGCGAGGGCGACGAGTCGTAAAGGGTCAGGTTGTAACCGTAGTCGTGCTGGACACTGTCCATGAACCGGAGCACGATCATCATCAGCATGTACGCGACCGCGTACAACGCGGCAGCACGCGGCGCTGCAAATACCAAAACACCGAACACACCAAGGCGAACCAGCAACACCAGCAGGTTACGAATCCGCTGCGGGCGCCGTTGCGGAATCACGAAAGCGTTGCACATCAGCAACCCGTGCATGACGAGCTCCTGCGCCGGCACGTAGCACCATTCGAGAGCACGGGTCAGGCGCAGCACCACGGGATGATCGAGAAAGAACTTCTCATAGTCGAACCACACCACATCGTCGTTATCGACATGATGGCGAAAATGCTTGTAGCGAATGTCCTCATAGGTGCCATAAGATGCGCCGCACAGCCAGGTGAGCGCGCGGCCAAGGCGCGCGTTGTCGGCATTGCGCCTGAAAATCGTGTTGTGCGCGCACTCGTGGACCAGGTAGGCGGCGATTACCATCGCGTGCGCCAGCAACAGCGTTGCCACAAGATTCACCGTCCACGCCGGACTGAACAGCCCGGCGAACCCCACGCCGAACCCAAGCAATGCATAGAGCAATGCAGAGCCATGCCAGATCACGCCAGCGGGGTCCCAGAATTTCTCGATCAGCTTCGACATGTCTCCTCGCCCGGCCCTGCTCGTTCGCAAACCGGCGGTGGCCGGAACTGAATTTTACGCCAGATAACCGGGCGGCGGCGCGTGCCTTTTTGAAAAATGCGCTGTGGCGGCCCGGCGCGCCGGGCCGCGCCCGTGGGCGGCGCATCTGCTATCGTTGCCGTGCGCCGCTACTTGCAGCCGCGGCAGGGGCCGATCGCGGCCCATGTATTGGTCAACCGGGAGTGCGCCCAGAGTGACAGAAGCAGGCTCGACTTTCGCGCTCGGGTTTGTTGCCGAATACCTGATCCAGCTGGCGATCGGAATCGTCGTCGTCATACGCTCCAAAGGAAGCCCGCAGGCGCGAATGGCGTGGCTGCTGCTGGTGCTGCTCCTGCCATTGATCGGGCTCATTCTTTTTCTCGCCATCGGCCGGATTCGCCTCAATCAGTCACGCATCGACCGTTTTAACGACGCCCAGGCGGAGATTCGCCTGCTAACGTCCGGCGAGAAATCGGTTGCCACCACAACCGATCTACTCTCGCCCGGGCGGCGCAAAATCGTCCATCTCGCCGGGGCTGTCAGCGGCACGGACCTGCGCACGGGCAATCTCTGCGCCCTTTTCTCCGAAACGGATCATCTTTTTGACGTAATGATCCGCGACATCGATGCCGCGCAGTCGAGCTGCAATTTCCTGTTCTATATTTACCTGCCCGACAACACGGGCACCCGCGTCGGTGAGGCGCTGAAGCGCGCGGCAGCGCGTGGCGTCGAGTGCCGCCTTCTGGTGGATTCGCTCGGCGCCAAGCCGTTTTTGCGATCACGGCTTAGAAGGGACATGGAGAAAGCGGGCATCCGTATCGGTGAGGCGCTGCCGGTCGCCCCGTGGCGTGCCGGTTTCAAAAGAATCGACCATCGCAATCATCGCAAGATTGCTGTAATCGACGGCCATATCGGCTGGACCGGCAGCCAGAATGTCGCCGACGCGGCGTTCGCACCAAAACGCCGTTATGCGCCGTGGATCGATCTGATGATGCGAATCGACGGACCCGCAGTTCACGACCTCCAGGCACTGTTCATCGAGGACTGGCTGCAGGACTGTAACGACACCGTCGAAGCGTTGCTGACTCCGGTACCGCCAGGACACGATCAGGGCATCCCGGTGCAGGTTCTCGGAACCGGGCCCCTGTGTTTCAACCAGGCGCTGGAGGCACTGGTCCAGGTCGGATTGTCACAAGCCGAGCACGAACTAATCCTGACAACGCCGTACCTGGTTCCCGACCAGACCACATTCTCATCGTTGCAAACGAGCGCGCGTTCCGGCGTTTCGACTTCGCTTATCGTCCCGGCGCGCAACGACTCACCGCTGGTTGCCGCCGCGAGCCGCAGCTTCTACGAGGGACTGCTCGAGGCGGGCGTGGAAATTTACGAGTATCAGCCTGGGCTGTTACACGCGAAGACCATCAGCATTGACGGCCACACGAGCGTCGTTGCCACCGCAAACCTCGACCGGCGCAGTTTCGAGCTGAATGCCGAAGTCAGCGTGATCGTATTCGACCGGCTTTTCACGCAGCGACTGCGCGCGGTACAGGAGGTCTATATCGACGATTCGCAAAAAGTGCATCTGGACACATGGCGCCAGCGCGGCCTCCATCGCCAATTGCTGCAAAACGGCGCGGGCGTCCTCGCGCCGTTGCTCTGACCCGGCTGAGTTTACTCCCGCCGCACAGGTTCGCCACGTCGGGCTCAGCGGGCGTTCTTCAGCTTTTCGAAGGCGGCAATAAAGGCGAGCGCGTCCTCCTCACGGAATGTCTCGAGCGCCATGTCGCCGTCCACTGACACCTCGCTGAACGAGATAAAACCCTCGCCCTCGACGTCGATAACGATCTCGCCGTCCTGCCAGTTCATCGCATTTATCGCATCGAGCGGGTAAATCAGCTGCTGATTCAACATTTTCTCGACACTGTCGAGGACGAAAGTCTTGAAGTCGGCGGCCAGGCCAGTTTCGTCTCCGGATTCACGTTCGTCCTCGAACTCCGACTCGATTTCCTCGAGCTTCTGATCGGACAGTTTCATCGCCAGACTTTCCTCGCTCAGCACGAGGTCAATCTCGCCGGTTCGATTGGTAATGACCATCACCGTCTCGGCGTCGGACCAGTCGGTCTTCGCCTCTTCCTTCTTCTTGCTGCATGCAGCCGTCGAAAAACCGGCCACGGCCACGGCCACTATCAGCGAATTCACCAAAGCAGTTCGTTTCACGGCATTCCCCAGGCATTTTTGACTCCGGCGAAGCCCAAGCACGCGATACCGCGCCGGACAGGTGCTGTTTCCCTGCATGCATGCAGGGAAACAGGGCTGCATGTATACCATGCAACCGGCGCCGCTCGCAGCCCCCTTGCGACCCGACCGTGATTGGAGCAGCCGGGCGATTGAGCGCGACCGTGGCTCTTCCGTGTGCCGCTGGCCTGCGATCTCGAAACAGGGATTCAGAGCGAACCAAAGCATTCGGGCCGGAACAATCTCCCACTTTCGACCCGCCAGTGGTTCAACCGGCAGCGGACAACCAGTGACCGGGGAGCCCGCCTACGTAAACCTCGACGGCACGGCGAGACGCGTGAGAGACATTCCGGGAAAATACGGATTGACCCGGATGGCCGTTGCACGGATGGTATGCATAGTCTTTGGGGGATCATGCCCGCGATGCGGGGTGGGGTATTGCAGATGTGACACTCACCACGGAGAAGTGAAGACACGAACCAAAAGCAAAAACGTACTTGCCTAATGCCCCCGCCACGGCGGGGTTTCTTTTGCCCCAAATTTATTTCGCCTTTTTCATTCTCCCGCGGGCCGGCCGCCACTTTCGAAGAACCGCAACAGGCTTACCATCGCAAGCGTATCGAACCGGCAATAGTCCCTCAGTTGCTGTTCGAGACGGGCGCGTTCTTCGTTTGTCGTCTCCGCCGAAATAGCGCAGAGATAGGCATCCGCCGCCGCCGCGCCATCCCGAATTCCCTCGAGCTCCGCGTAATCGAGGTCCGGTGCGATTGCCGGCAGCACCGACTTTATCGACCAGGATCCGAGCATGTCCGGGTGATAGTAGTGATTCCGCGTTACCGGCAGCAGATCCTGAAGCCTGGCGGCGATGGCCGCGAGCGCTTCAGCCAGGTCCGGGAAGCGGTTCTGGAGTATGCCGATCACACGCCGCTCATAGCTCGAATAGGTCAGAATCGGACCCGTCTGCCGCAACGTCCGTATCAGCGCCTCCGCCAGCGCGCGAAGCGGCGGATGTAGCGAGAGCTCGAGAAACTCCTCGTGCGTGAACTCGCCCGGGGCCTGCTCGATATGGCAGGAATACTGCACCGGCAATGTTTCGTAGGGCCTGGTACCCGGCCAGACCGGCACCGCTGGCGAAATGGTCTCGAAGTCGAGAAAAAATCGAGGGTATGCAAGGCCACGGGCAAACGTCACCGCAGCCTCGTCGAGCCGCGCGGCGCCGCGACAGGTTGCCGCCCGGATTCGTTGCTGCGCGGCACCCGCAAGCCGTTCGGCCGGAACATCGCGGATATCGCGATAGCCGTCGTTGACCAGCGCCGCAATCTTCGCCTTGCTGCCACCGAGCCCGGTAACCGGGTAGCGGGCCCCGGCCGACCAGCAGGACTGCTTGAACGGGCACGCATGAGGC
>Ga0102956_1000341_pt1 | contig 16663 bp, 15 predicted proteins | sample SalPonF2_A_D2_MG_FD_84515 | JGI IMG/M metagenome (GOLD analysis project Ga0102956, IMG submission 84515) | Salt pond soil microbial communities from South San Francisco under conditions of wetland restoration - Salt Pond MetaG SF2_A_D2_MG ...
ACCTACCACGGCCCGGGCCAACTGGTGGCCTACGTGCTGGTGGACATCGCCCGCCGGGGCCTGGGCGTGCAGACCCTGGTGCACACCCTGGAGCGCGCGGTGGTGGAACTGCTGGCCGGCTACGGCATCGACGCAATCCCCCGCCGGGACGCCCCCGGCGTCTACGTGCACGGCAGCAAGATCGCCTCCCTGGGTCTGCGCATCAAGCGCGGCCGCAGCTACCACGGACTGGCCCTGAACGTGGACATGGACCTGGAACCCTTCGGGCGCATCAATCCCTGCGGCCATCCCGGCATGACCGTCACCCAGCTGCGCGATCAGGGCATCTCCCCTGATTTCAACGAGGTATCGGAGCGCCTGCAGTCGCACCTGGCCGCCCTTCTGGGCTACACTGTGGCGCCCTGAAGCGCAGCGGCCACGGCCGGAGCGGGCCGCACGAGGCACACAGCACCATGACCGACACCGATCTCAAGCACCAGCGCGGCGCCGCCAAGACGGCGCGCATCCCCATCAAGATCGAGCCCACCGCCCGCCCCCGGCGCAAACCGAGCTGGATCCGGGCCCGCTCGCCGGGCAACCCGGCGGTGGGACGGCTGAAGAAGATCCTGCGGGAAAACCGCCTGTACACGGTCTGCGAAGAGGCCTCCTGCCCGAACATCGGCGAGTGCTTCGGCCACGGCACCGCCACCTTCATGATCATGGGCGACATCTGCACCCGTCGCTGCCCGTTCTGCGATGTGGCCCATGGCCGCCCCGAACCCCTGGACGCCGACGAGCCGGAAAACCTGGCGCGCACCATCCGGGCCATGGGCCTGAGCTATGTGGTCATCACCTCGGTGGACCGGGACGACCTGCGCGACGGGGGCGCCGGCCATTTCGTCGAATGCATCCGCGCGGTGCGTGCCCACAATCCCGCCACGCGGGTGGAGATTCTGGTGCCGGACTTCCGGGGCCGTATGGACCGGGCCCTGGACATCATGCACGCCGCGCCGCCCGATGTGTTCAACCACAACCTGGAGACGGTGCCGCGGCTGTACCGCCAGGCCCGGCCGGGCTCGGACTACCAGTGGTCCCTGACCCTGCTGCAGCGCTTCAAGGCCGGGCACCCCCAGGTGCCCACCAAGTCCGGCCTGATGCTGGGGCTGGGGGAAACCCTGGACGAAGTGAAACAGGTGATGGAGGATCTGCGGGCCCATGACTGCGAGATGCTGACCCTGGGCCAGTACCTGCAGCCCAGCCTGCACCACCTGCCGGTGGAACGCTTCGTGCACCCCGACGAGTTCGACGAACTGGCCCGCTGCGGACACGCCATGGGCTTCACCCATGTGGCCAGCGGCCCCATGGTGCGTTCCTCCTACCATGCCGACCAGCAGGCCAGGGACGCGCTGGCCCGCTGAGCGTCCCGCGGCCGCCCGCGCAGGAGTTGCCGTCGTTCTCAAATCCCTGCTCCTGCCCCCCGGACTGCTGCTCTGGCCGCTGGCCGCGGGGCTGATCCTGCTGGCCTTCGCGCCGGGCGCGGGGGTCGCGCTGACAGCCGCCGGCGCCGTGATGCTCTACGTCGGCAGCACGCCGGCAACCGCCCGCTGGCTGGCGAGGCGTCTGGAAACAACGCCCCCCGTAGCGGCGGACCCGCCGGCGGAGCCGGCAGCCGGCGCCATCGTGGTCCTGGGTGGGGAACTGCGCTGCCCCGCACCGGAGTACGGTGGCGACACCCTCGCCCCCACCACCCTCGAACGGGTTCGCTATGGGGCGGTCCTGCACCGGGCCACCGGCCTGCCGGTGCTGGTCACCGGCGGGCGGCCGCCCGGCTGCCAATCCAGCGAAGCGGCCCTGATGGCGGGCGTACTGGAGCGGGAACTGGGCGTCGAGACCTGCTGGCGGGAAGAACACAGCCGCACCACCTGGGAGAACGCGCAGCAGGCGGCAGCCGTGCTTGGCGAGCGGGGTATCGGGCGGATCCTGCTGGTGACCCACGCCATGCATATGCAGCGGGCCGCCCGCGCCTTCCGCCGCGCCGGCCTGGAGGTGGTGAGCGCCCCCATGGGATTCACCGCCGGCCACCTTTACCAGCGCGGGGCGGCGGCCTGGCTGCCCAGCGCCACCGCCCAGCATCTGATCGCAGACCTGGCCTACGAGTGGCTGGGCGGACTCCATTACCGCCTTCGCAGCCGCTCAAGCGCGACCTGATCGTTCCCGCTGGGCGAGGATCAGCCGGGCCGCCTCATCGACACCGGTAGGCGCAACAGGCGCGGGAGACGGTTGTTCCCAGCAGCGCGCCAGGGCGGGCCCCACACGACCTTCCTCCAACGCGTCCCGCTCCAGGGGCGCACAACGGCCGTGGCGGGTCAGCCAGTCGGCGAGATAGGGCTCCTCGGGCCAGTCGGGACGGGCCGCGTAGACCATGGGCGTGCCATTGCACACGCACTCGGCCACCGTGCCATAACCGCACTTGCCCACCAGGGCATCCACCGAGCGCAGTACGTCGATGAAGTCCATCTGCAGGGACTCCAGGTCGGTGGTGTCGGGCCGCCGGCTTTCCCAGGCCGCCGGTACCAGCCAGTGCACATCCTCCGTCACCGGCCAGCGCTCCATGGGCGAGCGGGTGGGGACGCCGCCGGGGGCCAGCAACACCAGCCGCTGTCCGTGGGACAGTTCGAGCCGGGACCGGATGGCATCCCGGCAGTCCCGGCCCACCCGGGCCAGCGGGCCGATGGCGCGCACATTGGACAGCTCGGGCATGGGCATGGAAGGTTCGGGGCACAGGAACAGCCGCGCGGCATTGTAGGCCGCCTCCATCTGATCCAGGATTGCGGGCGCCTCGGGCCGGTGCCCGAACAGCTGCCGATAGACCCCGGCCCAGTTCAGGGAACACAGCGCCACGGCGGGCACGCCGGCACGCCCGGCCGCGGCCAGGGACAGGTAGGGCACGTCCGCCAGCAGCAGGTCCGGAGCGAGCGCCTCCATGGCCGCCGCCTCGGCGCTCACCCGATGCTCCCAGTCCCGGTGCTGCTGCCGATAGCGCGCTGCGCTGGCTTCCATATCGATGTGCAGAGCCGAATGCATGAGCAGTCCGAAGTCGGTGGCCCGCGGCACATAGTCGAACCCGCCGTCGATACGCCCCGCGAGAAATGCCCTGGGCAGGCTGGTCTGCACCGTGACGCGCAGGTCCGGTTGCCGCCGGCGCAGGGCGTTGAGGACCACCGACGCCTGGGCGGCATGACCGAAACCGTGAGGGGACAGGGCCACGAGCAGATGCATGGCGGGAAACGCGGGTCAGTCGGCGCGGGCCAGATCGAGAGGATAGCGCTCCATCAGATAGCCCACGCAGTCCTCGCGAATGATGCGCGGATCCAGCGTGAACATGGAGGGCATCACCGGTCGCGCGGTACGGATCTGACCATCGTCCAGCGCGAAATAGCGGCCCCCGACGTCCCGGCCGCTGTCGTCCCAGGCTTGCAGACGGCCGGCAACGCTGCCGGTCTGGGCCAGGGTGGTCCCGGTGGGCAGTTCCCGGAAATTGAGATGGTCCAGGTCGTCGATGAAACGCAGGTCCGTGTCGGCAGCCCCGAAGCCGATGGTGAGGCCGGCGGGCACCGTGACGGTGGCGACGGTGTGAAACACGTCGATATCGTGGGACGCAACCGGATGGTCGGGGATCCGGGTCAGATGCAGAGCGGCTTCCACGTACTCGCGGGCGTGGCTGACACCCAGGCTGTCGCCGGTGCGGCCGCACTCCACCGTCACGGCGGGACACAGCGGCGCGAACGCCAGAGACTGCACGCCCCGCGGGCGGGTGAAGTAGACCACCGTACGGCTGAACAGCGCCGCAAGGTGCAAAAAGGACTGCCCGGTCCGGTTGACGCAGGCATAGTGGGGATTGATGCCGGAATTGTTGTGCAGGTCGATGCTCGCGAACAGCCTGCGCTCGGCCATTTCCCCGACCACCCGGGTCATCATGTCGTGCTCCGGTGTGCCGCCGCCCTCGCCGCCCGGCCACACCCGGTTGTAATCGGGCTGCCCGGGAAGCGCACGCAGGCCGTGACGCGCGGCGGCGGGGTTGCCGATGAACACCGACAACGGCCGCGGCAGCTCCCGGTCCCGGTAGTCCCGCAACAGCGCCCGCAGCGCAAAGAAACCACCGGTCTCGTTGCCGTGCAGCAGCGTGGACACGAACAACGGCCGTTCCCCGCGGCCCGGCAGGTGGATCAATGCCGGTCCGCCCAGCACGTCGGCCAGCTCGGTGACATCGGCCTCGAGCAGGCCCTCGGGCAGCTGTTGGAAAACCTTCAACATGGTTCGAGTCCGGTTGCGGTGGCTCCGTCCGCGAGCGTGTCTCGTGGCATTCAAAATGGTACTACACAGCCAGCCGCCCGGGGTTCCGCAACGATGGGACGGCTTGACGGCCCTCGGGCCGAAGCCTATAGTGAGTTAGCGAACTAACTAAAGCATCCACTGCACCCCGAGTCTGCGGGAGATCACAAGTGAGCGCGACCGACACCTCCTCTGCGGAACCGCCATCAAATCTGCAGAAGGAATTGGACACTCTGCTGACCCGATTTCTTGCCGAGGTACCGGAGGAAGTCGCCGGCACCGTACGACAGGCGACCCGCGAGATCGCCGAGTCGGGAGTCGCCGAGCAATGCCTGCAGGCAGGCATGATCGCACCGGACTTCACCCTGCCGGACCAGCACGGCAAATCGGTGAGCCTGGCGGCGCTGCTCGCGGAGGGACCGGTGGTGGTGTCCTTCTACCGTGGCGGCTGGTGCCCCTTCTGCGGTCTGGAACTGGACTGCCTGCAGTCGTATCTGAACGACATTCATCGCCTGGGTGCGCAGTTGCTGGCGGTATCGCCCCAGAGCGCGGCTCAGACCCGCTCCACGGCCGAAACCCATGGGCTGATCTTTCCCGTGCTCAGCGACGCGGCCAACAAGGTGGCGCGCCAGTACGGCCTGGTTTATGCGCTGCCCCAGATGCTGCGCCCCATCTATCTGAGCTTCGGCATCGACCTGCCGCTGCACAATGACGACGGCAGCTACGACCTGCCCGTCCCCGCCACCTACGTCATCGACACCGACGGCGTCATCCGCCTGGCCTATGCCAATGCGGACTACAGCAAGCGCCTGGACCCGGCCCGCATTCTCGACAGTCTTCAGTCAATGGCTGCCGTCGACAGCTGAATACCGGCGCGGCGCACACTTGCCGCGCCCCAACCCGTTGCGAGCTACATGCCATGACCGATCAAACGTCCCTGGAGCTGATCAGCTTCGCCCTGTGCCCCTTCGTGCAGCGTTCCGCCATCACCCTGCTGGAAAAGCAGGTACCGTTTTCCACCACCTACATCGACCTGGCCGACCCGCCCAAGTGGTTTCTGGACATCTCACCGTTCGGCAAGGTCCCGGTGCTGCGGGTCGCGGACACCGTGTTGTTCGAATCGGCGGTGATCAACGAATACCTGGACGAGACCCATCCGCCCTCCCTGCACCCGGCGGACCCGCTGCAGCGCGCCCGCAACCGCGCGTGGATCGAATTCGGCTCCGATCTGTTGTTCACCCATTACCGGCTCTATACCGCCGCCGACGAAGAGGCGTTCGAGAAGGAGCATGCCGAACTCACCACCAAGCTGGCCCGCCTGGAAAAGCAGTTGGGCGACGGTCCCTATTTCAACGGGCCGCAGCTGTCTCTGCTGGATACCGCCTACGCCCCGCTGTTCCAGCGCATCGACATCCTTGAGCGACAGCGCCCGTTGGGGCTGATCGAAACGCCCCGCGTACAACGCTGGAGCGATGCCCTGCTGGCGCGGGAGTCGGTCCACAAATCGGTGCGGGACAGCTTCGCAAAGGACTTCGTCGGCTATCTCACCGGCAAGGACGGCTACGCCGCCCGCTGGTATCGCGAGGCGGCGTAACGCAAGGCACCGGCCGCCGGCTCGGGCGCGGGAACGCCGTCACGATACAGGGCGGAGCGGAAAAGCCAGTTCGTGGCGCGCACGCCATTCGTCCTTCACGTAATTGACGATGAGGGACTTGCGCACCCCTTCGATGGGACGGCGCTCGAATCCATGCCAGGTGTCGGTCCCGGGAACGAATATCAGGCCGCGGCCCAGGCCATAGGGCGCCCTGCCCAGATGGGCGCCGTCGGCGGTGTAGATGTCGGTGCCCCAGTCTTCCGAGCCCGGCCCCTCCGACAGATACACCAGCAGGGTGAACAGCTTGGCACCGATGTCGGTGTGGGGCTCCAACCAGAAGGCGCCGGTGTCCTGGCAGTACTCGATACGCAGATAGCTGCCCTGCAGATCCACACCGCACTGACGGGACAGACGGCTCACCGTGGGCTCGCTCTGCAGCGTTTTTGCCAGCGCATCACACACCGCAAAGCGGCTGCGATTCTCGGGCGAGAAGAAGGTCCGGGTGCTGTTGTGGGTCTCGCGCTTGCCCAGGGTATCGTCCACCGCCGGCGGTTCGAACGGCAACCGGCTCACCGTGCGACAGGTCGCGGCCGGAAACACATCCTCCAGCAGCCAGTGGCGAAACGGTTCCGATTGCGCTTGCGCCCGGTCCAGGGATCCTAGAAACGTTTCCTGTATGTTGTCGGTCTGATCCATCGCCAATTCCAGATTGAGATCAGGCCGCCGTCCAGCGCTTGAGCCGCGCCGAAATGCGATGACGGGCGATCTCCCGGGCGGCCACTCTCCGGTCGGTCATCCAGTTGAACATGACATAGCGGCGCACCCCCTCGTAGGGCCTGTGGCCGTGATAGGAACGCTCTCCCCGGCGAAATGCCACCAGCGTGCCGTTGTTCGGGGGCACCTCGGCAATCATGTCCTCAAGATCGTCGGGGCCGCGCAGCAGCCGCAGACGCCCGCCGTCGGCCTCCCATGGATCGTTGAGATACAGCAACCCGGTCACCAGCTTGCTTTCGGTGTCGGTGTGTATACGTCCGTCCTTGGCCTGACAGCGGCCGCGCACGGTGATCATCAGCGGCCGCCCGGCAAGATCGATGCCGAACTTCTCGGAAAACGCCGCCGTCACCTGCGGACTGCGCAGCTCCTCGATGAGCGCTGCAAAACCCGGCCCGTATTGAGTCTCCGCCAGGGGCAGCAGGCCGGGATAGGGAATGACAGGGAAATCCCGGCGCACCGACACCACCGACTCGGCCCGCAGGAAACCGGGCACCACCGTGTAGTCGAAGGGATCGACGACCAGCGGGGTTTCCGCAAACGCGTTCAGATCGAGCAGACCCATGAGACGTTCCGGGTTGTGGGCACAAACCGCTATGGTGCGGCAATCGGGCTGAGTTACATTGACTCAGGTCAACGGGAACGGACTTGGTCTGGGTCGGGCGGTCGTGCCAAGCGCAGCTGAGCGGACAGTGATGCCAGCGGGAAGACCGGCGGGAATCAGATATCCCATTCATGCACCGGCAGGCCGCTGTCCTGGCGCAACCGGTACGCCGCAGTCAGCGCCGCCATGTCGCGGCCGTGCCTGGCGACGAACGCCCGCTGCCAGGCCGCACCGTTGCAGGCATTGCGGACCCGACCTTCTATGACCTCCAGGTAGCGGTCGCGGTCGGCCTGCTCGATGCGCAACAGATCCAAGCCACGACGGGCCAGCGGCAGCAGCCGGTCGAGCACCAGCGACTGCATGCGCTGCCGGCGCCCTTCCAGCCAGACGATATGGGCGTCCAGCCCGTCCCGTGCCGCCCAATAGAAATTGTCCCGGGCCTGCTCGAACGGCAGCCGCAGCTCGGGAGCCACGTCGGCATCCATCAGCGCGCGCAGCAGGCCGAAGAAAAAGGCTGCGTTGGCTATTTCGTCGATGATGGACGGACCGCCCGGCACCACGCGGTGCTCGATGCGAAGATGCGGCGTGCCATCCTCGTCGAAACCGATCAGCGGCCGGTTCCAGCGCCAGATGGTGCCGTTGTGCAGCCGCACGTGGGCCAGCCGCTCCGGCCGTTCGTCCTCGAAATCCGTGGGCAGCAGGACCGGGTAGTGTTCGAGGTTTTCCAGAAACACTTCGAACAGGGATTCCCGTGCGTAGCCGGTACCGAACGTCACCCGCCGGGTGGGTCCCTGGGCGGCATCGGCATACCCCCCCACGGCCACGGCCTGCTCGAAAAGGGGAATACGCGTCTCATCCCACAGATCACGGCCGAACAGATAAGGCGAGTTGGCCGCCACCGCCACCAGCGGCGCCGCCACGATATGAGCGCTGTTGTAGCAGCGCATCGCGTGGGCCAGGGGCACCTGGAAGTGAATCTGGAAAGAGGTCGCGGCGGATTCCAGCATCACGTCGCGGTGACCGGAGTGCAGTTGCTCGCGGCCATGAATTTCCAGCTGCAGCGCCCTGCCCTGCCGTTGGCGGAACACCTGCTCGTTGAGGGCCCGGTAGCGGCGCAGGCGCGACATGTTGCGCAGGATGAGGTGGACGTCCTCCAGCGTGGGCAGAATGCCGATCATGACCAGACCGACCCCCATGGTCTGCGCGGCCTGACGGCAACGCTGCCAGGTGCCGTCCAGAGAGGCGTGCAGCCTGCCCAGAGCCGCGCCCCGCAGGGGTTCGGGCGGACCGTTCAGCTCCACATTGAAGAGCGCCAGCTCGGGAACCACGAGGGGATCGTCGAGGGCGGCGAGATAGGCTTCGTTGACCGGCGCCGGCCGGTTGTGCGCGTCCACCAGCCACGCTTCCAGCTCGAAGCCGGCCACCGGTTCGCCGTGGGCAAAACGCCCATCGAGAAACCATTGCCGCAACAGCCCGGTCTCGACCTCCAACCGGCGCCGGAAGCGCACGAAGTCGTCGTCCGTGAAACGGCTGTCGGTGATTTCCCGGCCCATGACGCGCCCCCACGTCCACGGTCCCCTCCCGTGCAGGAAAGACTACACCGCTTGACGCACCGGCAACAGTCCGGACGCATGGGCACTGATTGCGTGCGGTAGATTGGGCGGGGAGAGTGTCGGGCTTCGCGGCGTCCGGTCCAACAGGTGGGCCTCGGCCGTCGTGGGCTACTCCGGGGGCTCGTCGTACTGCGATTCCAGCAGCTGCGCCCACCGCATCTCATGCTTTTCGACGAACTTCAGCAACTGCTGTCGGAACGCCAGCAGATCCCGCTCGAATGTCTCGAAATCCCGACCGCCGTCCACCAGCTTGGCCGAACGCTCCAGATTCAGGAGCGCATCGCGCAGGTTCAGGCTGGCCGCCATGGCGCCCTTGACCTGCTCCCGCGGGTGGGGGATCCAACTGCGGTCGGAGGTCACCGAGCGCAGATTCTCGCCCACCTCCAGAACGCGCTTGCGCAGGCGTGGCAGTGTGCCGATCTTGGCACTCTTCAAATCCGCCCAAACACACAGGTCCAGCAGGTCCCGCCACCGACGGCGCAGCTCGGCAACCTGGTCGGGGTCGAATGCAAAGGATTGAGCGACGACTTGTTCGTCAAAGGCCATGATGGTTCTCTTGTGAAGCCAGTGGATCCGGCATCCGGCGGATTCAGCGCCGGCTCGCAAGCAGGGCATCCAGCTCCGCCAGGCGCTCGGGAGTGCCCACGTCGATCCAGCGGCCGCGATAATGCTCGCCGGTCACCTCACCCCGGTCCATGGCAGCGCGCAGCAACGGTGCCAGGGCGAATCGTCCCGGCCGGGTGTCGTCGAACAGGGCCGGCCGATACACCCCGATACCGCTGAAGGTCAGCCGCGGGCCGCCGTTCTGTCGGACCCTGTGGCCGTCGAACACGAAATCGCCGCTGCCGTGATGGTCGGGGTTGTCCACCAGAACCAGATGCGCCAGACCCTCGGGGGAAATGGGCAGGCGGGTGAACGGATAATCGGTCCACACGTCGCCGTTGACCACCACGAAGGGTTCCGGTCCGAGCAGGGGCAGCGCATTGCGGATACCGCCGCCGGTCTCCAGCGCCCCGTCGGGCTCCGGCGAGTAGCGGATATGCGCCCCGTAACGGCCGCCGTCCCCCAGGCAGTCCTCGATCGCCTTGCCCAGATGGGCATGATTGACGATCAGCTCCCTGATGCCCGCCTGCACCAGCGCCGCTATGTGGTACTCGATCAAGGCGCGCCCCCCGGCCGGCAACAGCGGCTTCGGGGTGTGGTCCGTCAGCGGTCGCATACGCTCGCCACGGCCGGCTGCCAGAATCATTGCTCTCACGGCGTTCTCCGAACAGGCGCCCGTCAGGGCCCGGGCAGCGGCACCAGCGGCGCACCGCCTGACTTGCCTCCGTCACCCGCCGACGTTCGCTGTATCCGCGCAGGACAGGGCCGGCGGGACGCATCCCCCGGCGCCCGCAGATGTCCGCGCCGGGAAAGCTCTGCACAGGCCGTTTCAGCAGTCTGTGCAGACGGGTTCCCTGGAGGCTATCCGCCGCGTGCGGCCCGTTCCGCCTCCAGGGCGGGAACCACCCGTGTTTCGACGAATTCGTGCAGGTTCGCCAGCTCATCGTAACGCCCCGTCACCTCGCGCAGATAACCGACGGTACGCGGGATGTCCGCCAGGTAACCCGCCTTGGCATCGCGGTGATAAAGGCGCGCGAAGATACCCGCCACTTTCAACTGGCGCTGCACGCCCATCCAGTCGAACCAGCGCAGGAAACGCGCCTGGTCTGCGGGGCTGTCGGTGTCCCGCAGGACGCCCGACTGCGATGCCAGATCGTGATAGCCAAGCGCCCAGCTCTCCACCTGCTCCCGCGGCCATGCGATGTAGGCATCACGAAGCAGGGAAACCAGGTCATAGGTTACCGGCCCGATGACCGCATCCTGGAAATCCAGAATGCCCGGGTTCTGGCGCTCGGTCACCAGCAGATTGCGGGAATGAAAATCCCGGTGCACACACACCTGGGGCTGGCTCAGCGCGGCGTCCGCCAGGTGCTGGAAGGCGTCGGCCAGCAACTGCGTTTCCTCGGACGAGAGCGCCAGACCAAGATGCCGGGAGAGGAACCAGTCGGGGAACAGCCGCATTTCCCGCAGCAGCAGTTCGCGGTCATAGGGCGGCAGCTCGTCGGCACAGGGCCCGCAGGCCTGCATCACCAGCAGAGCGCCCAGCGCATCCCCGTACAGCCGGTCTGCCGTATTCTCGTCCAGCGCCGACAGGTAGTCGCGGGTGCCCAGATCGGTGACCAGCAACAGGCCCCTTTGCAGGTCGGCCTCCAGAACTTCCGGCACGTTCAGCCCCAGGTTCGCGAATCGACGGGCGATATCCACGAACGGCCGGCTGTCCTCGCGCTCGGGCGGGGCATCCACGGCAATGTAGCTGCGCTCGCCGGTCTGTACCCGGAAATAGCGCCTGAAACTGGCATCACCGGAAGCCGGCACCAGCGCGACATCGCCCAGCCGCAGCTCGTCCTGCAGCCAGCTCTTCAACAATTCCCGTCTTTCCGGCACCCGAATTGCCCCGTATCCGGTGGCGACAAACCACGGTAACAAACCGTGCATTATACGCATCCCGGCCGGGGGCGAACATGCGCGCCGAACAGCCTGTGCCCCTCGGGCGGACCGCCGCCGCCCAGCCGGACAATTGAAGCCATGCCCATTCTGTGAGACTTTACGGGGCGCCTGCCAACGGCTCCGACCGCCCGCTGGCGCTGACGCCGGGCTTGGGCACCGCCCCGGCGACACGGAACGCAAGACACTACCCAGAACAACGGCCGTACCACCCGGAGGCTGCGGGGCGCCGGTCGCCTCGCTGGCGACTTGCCGGACGGGGAGACCGGACTGCGTGACTTACAGACGATTGACCCTGTCGATGGCGGGCGGGCTGCTCGCCGGCTGCTGCGGAACGGCATTGGCGGCCGTCTCTCCGTGGCACTGCCGTCAGGGTCCGGATGGCCACTGGGTGTGCGTGCCTGCCGAGTCCACGACCGCCACCCGGGCCGCAGGCGCTGTGCCTGCGCAGATTCCGCAACAGGAAAGCGCCGCCGGAAAAAGCACTCCGCCGGCAAAGCCGGCCACAGGCGCGGTCCCGCCAAGCGCGGCCCCGGGCACCGCCGCTGCGGCCGGCAAGGGTGCACCGCAGGCCGCACTGACCGGCGGCAGCCGGCAATGGCACTACTGCCGGGTGCCGGCGCCCACCAGCCCCATGCCGCCCCTGTTGCCACCGGGAAGCCCCACCCAGCTGACGGCCAACCAGGCCAGCATCCGCGGCAACCGCATCTACGAGCTGCACGGCAACGCGGTCATGAACCGGCCGGGCGAGCGGCTCACGGCAGATCATCTGTCCTACGACAAGAGCACGGACGTCGCCAAGGCCAGCGGCCGGGTGCATCTGGTGCAGCAGAATATCCAGGTCACCGGCACCCACGGGCACCTGGATACACATTCCGACAAGGGAGAGCTGCACAGCGCCCACTACAAGCTGCCGGCGCGCCATGCCCGGGGTTCGGCGAAGACCGTCTTCCTGGAGGGCCCCGGACTCAAGCGGCTGCAGCATGCCACCTACACCACCTGCGACCCCGGCCATGACGACTGGCTGCTCAGGGCCCGTCAGGTCAACCTGTTCGAGCAGCAGGGCATCGGTGTGGCCCGCGACGTCAACGTCGATTTCAAAGGGGTGCCGATACTGTACTGGCCATACCTCAGCTTCCCCATCAACGATCGCCGCAAGTCCGGCTTTCTGATTCCCAGCATCGGCAGCTCCGGCAATTCCGGTTTCGACCTGCGGGTACCCTATTACTGGAACATCGCGCCCAACAGGGACGCCACCTTCACGCCCCGTATCATGAGCAAGCGCGGCATCATGCTGGGCACCGAATTCCGGTATCTGAACCGCCACGACCGGGGCCAGTTGAACCTGGAATACCTGCCGTCGGACAGGCAATACGGGTCGGACCGCTATCAGGTGGCGTTCCACGACGCCGCTTCGCCGCTGCCCCATCTGGCCACCGACGTACGGTTCAATCAGGTATCGGATTCGCAGTATTTCCAGGACCTGGGCAACAACCTCTCCACCGCCAGCACCACCGACCTGGAGCGCCACGCCCAGGCCACCTATTACGGGTCCTGGTGGTCATTGTTCGGTCAGGCCCAGGACTACCAGACCATCGACCCGACCATCCCGCTGGCCAGTCGCCCGTACCAGCGCATGCCCCGGCTGGTGTTCCGGGCGACCCCGCCGCTGCACGCCGGCGGCCTGAACTATCACCTGAACGCCGAGTACGTCCGGTTTGCGCGCACTGACAATCCGCCCGGCAGCCCGGTGGGCACCCGGGTGAATCTCAAACCCCAGGTCAGCCTGCCGTTGGGGGGCTCGGCCTATTTCGTCAAACCGACCCTGGCCCTGGACTACACCCGCTACCAGCTGCATGACACCGCCGCCGGGCAGCCCACCGACCCCAGCCGCACCGTGCCGCTGTTCGACGTGGACAGCGGCCTGTTCCTGCAGCGCAACGTCACGCTCGGCGGGCACCGCTTCGTGCAGACCCTGGAGCCGCGGGCCTACTACCTGTACGTGCCCTACCGCAACCAGTCGGACATCCCCCTGTTCGACACGGGCCTGTACGATTTCAACTTTGCCCAGATGTTCCAGCCGAACCGGTTCAGCGGCACGGACCGGGTGGGCGATGCCAACCAGCTCACCGTCGCGGTAACCAGCCGCCTGCTGGATCCGGACACCGGTGTGCAGGCGGCCAGCGCCAGCCTCGGACAGATCTACTACTTCCGCAACCGCAAGGTCACTCTCTATCCCAACCAGACACCCGGAACCCGGAATTCCTCGGATCTGGTGGGCGAAGTCACCCTGCAGCTCTCCAACGACTGGCAGACCAGCGCGGACCTGCAGTGGAATCCCCACACCCGCCGCAGCGACCTCGCCCGCTACCAGTTCAGCTACCGGCGGGACGACCGGCATATCGCCAACTTCGCCTACCGGTACCGGCGTAACCTGCTGAAGCAGACCGATCTGTCCTTCCTGTGGCCGCTGGCCGGACCCTGGTCCGCGGTGGGACGGTGGAACTATTCGCTGCTGGACCGTCAAACGGTGGATGCGTTCCTCGGCGTCGAGTACGACAGCTGCTGCTGGGCGGTCCAGGTGGTCGCGCGCAACTACATCAACGGCATCGGCGGCGCCCGCAACCACTCCATCTACCTGCAGCTGGTGCTCAAGGGGCTCGGCGACATCGGCAACCCCGTCGGGACCCTGCTGGAAAATGGTATCCTAGGCTATCGACCCAACTCCTGAGCAATTCGTCCATGAAAGTATTCCGTGTCCTCTTCCTGCTGCTGGCCTTCATCGGCACCGCGGCCCACGCCAAACCGGAAACCCCGCCGACCCAGGAGATCAACCGCATCGTCGCGGTGGTAAATGACGACGTCATCGTCCAGAGCGAGCTCGATGCCAAGATCAAGCTGGTACGCGAGCAGCTGCAGGCCCAGAAAACCCCGCTGCCGGCCCCCAAAGTGCTGCGCCGCCAGGTTCTGAATCGCCTGATCACCCAACACCTGGAACTGCAGCTGGCCTCCAAGAACAACATCACGGTGGACGACCACACCCTGGATGCCGCCATGCGCCGGCTTGCCAGCCAGAACGGCATGAACCTGACCCAGTTCCGCGGGGCACTGGAACGGGACGGCTACGACTACAAACAGTTCCGGGACGAAATCCGCAAGCAGATCATCATCCAGCGTCTGCAGCAGCGGATGATCAACGACAAGGTCCAGGTCACCAGCCAGGAAGTGGACAACGAGCTGTCGCGGATGGCCGCCAGCGGGCAGAGCCACGAGGAGTACCACCTGGCCCATATTCTGGTGGCGGTGCCGGACGCCGCATCGCCGGCCCAGATCCAGGCCGCCAAGCGCAAGGCGGAAGGGATCCTGCAGAAGCTGCACAACGGGGCTGACTTCCGGGAAATGGCGGTGGCCCAGTCCGATGGGCAGCAGGCCTTGAAAGGCGGGGATCTGGGCTGGCGCAAGGCGGGCCAGCTGCCCACCATCTTCGCGAACATCGTCCAGAAAATGAAAACGGGCCAGATCAGCGGATTGATTCGCAGCCCCAGCGGCTTTCACATCATCAAACTGGTCGCCAAACGCGGCGAACAGCAGCATGTCGTCACCCAGACTCTGGCGCGCGAAATCGTGATCAAACCCAATCAGCTGATGTCCAGCGCCCAGGCCCGCAAGGAGCTCGGAAAGCTGCGCCAGCGCATTCTGGACGGCGATGACTTCGGCGCCCTGGCGCGCGCCCACTCGGACGACAAGGTGACCGCCGCCAACGGCGGCAGCCTGGGCTGGGTCAATCCGGGCCAGCTGCCGCCCCAGTTCCAGCAGGTGATGGACAAGACCAAGGTGGGGCAGATCAGCCAGCCCTTCCAAACGCGGCGTGGCTGGGTGATCGTACAGGTGCTGGACCGGCGCAAACACGACAGCACCAAGGACTACCGGCGGGCAAGAGCCCGCAACCTGGTACACAAGCGCAAGGCGGAGGAAGCGCTCAATCTCTGGCTGCGCCAGTTGCGCGACGACGCCTACGTGAAGATCGAGCCGCACGACAACACCTGACCCGAGGTCCGCTTGCGTCCGGCCGGGCGCGGTACACGGAGTCCGGCGCGGGCGGCATCGGGCCACAGCACCTGGACCCATGGGAAGAACCGTACGCATCGCGCTTACCCCGGGAGAGCCGGCCGGCATCGGCCCCGATCTGTGCGTGCAACTGGCCGCCCGGGGCGGCGAAGCCGAGCTGGTCGCGGTCGCCGACCCGGTGGTGCTGGAACAGCGCGCCGCCGCTCTCGGGCTCGCGCTCACTCTGCGACCCTGGGACCCCACGCACCCCCCGGCGCCGCGCCCGCCGGGAGAGCTCACCATCCTGCCGGTGCCCGCCTCAGCGGCCGTGCGGGCCGGCCATATCGATACCTGCAACGCACGGTACGTGCTCGACACCCTGGATCACGCCATCGACGGCTGCCTGGACGGGCGCTTCGACGCCATGGTCACCGGCCCGGTCCACAAAGGCGCCATCAACGACGGCGGCGTACCTTTCACCGGACACACCGAGTACCTGGCCGAACGCACCGGCGCCTCCGATGTGGTCATGATGCTGGCCGCGCCCGGGCTGCGGGTGGCGCTGCTGACCACCCATCTGCCCCTGTCGGCCGTGCCGGGCGCCGTCACCGCCGGGCGCCTGCAGCGGGTGCTGGCGGTGCTGCACCGCGAGCTGCGCACCCGCTTCGGCCTGTCCCGACCGCGTATCCTGGTCTGCGGTCTCAATCCCCACGCCGGCGAGGGCGGGCACCTGGGTCGGGAGGAAATCGACATCATCGCACCGACCCTCGAGCACCTGCGCACCGCCGGCATGAACCTGCTCGGCCCCCTGCCGGCCGACACGCTGTTTACTCCGCGGCACCTGGAGCACGCAGACGCGGTGCTGGCCATGTACCACGACCAGGGCCTGCCGGTGCTCAAGTACATGGGCTTCGGCCGCGCGGTCAACATTACCCTGGGGCTGCCCATCATCCGCACGTCGGTGGACCATGGCACGGCGCTGGACCTGGCAGCCACGGGACGGGCCGATGCCGGCAGCCTGGAGGCGGCAGTGGCGACCGCCATCCACATGGCGCTGGCCAGCCGGGCCGGCGCCGCATCCGCATCCGCTTCCGACACCCCATGAGCCACGTCCCGCGCAAACGGTTCGGACAGAACTTCCTGCACGACCCCAAGGTCATCGCGCAGATCGTCCAG
>Ga0102956_1000346_pt1 | contig 16621 bp, 13 predicted proteins | sample SalPonF2_A_D2_MG_FD_84515 | JGI IMG/M metagenome (GOLD analysis project Ga0102956, IMG submission 84515) | Salt pond soil microbial communities from South San Francisco under conditions of wetland restoration - Salt Pond MetaG SF2_A_D2_MG ...
TGTAAATCGTGTCATAATAATCCGGTGGCTCTGGGATATGGAAGGGGCAAGCTGGAATATGTGAAGAAAGGCAAATTCGGGAAATGGGTTTTCACACCACGTTTTCCACTCATCAAATATGACAATCTACCGGAAGATGCGTGGATCGGTTTCCTGAAAACACGGTCGAAAGATATGGCCACGCGAACAAATGTACGTCCGTTTAATGTGGAAGAGCAGAAAAAAATCCTAACCGCAGGCGCCTGCCTCACCTGTCACCAAGGCACCTCCCAACCCATGCAACAATACCTAAACACCGGAATAATGCCCAACCCAAGTGCCAAATGCCTCATACCAAAATGGAATTAAAAAATGGAACGCGGACGACACGGACGACGCGGATTTTCACGGACTTTAATAATTATTAGTGAAAATCTTTCGCTTGAAATCTGCTTTTTTACCGAAATTTAATAGCAAGCCAATTTCTATTTTGGTTGATCTAAGATAATTTATTAATTGTACTTCATGTTCTTTAGATAAAATTTCGGCTGCTTTAAGCTCAACAATAACAAGATTATTAATAATTAAATCTGCATAATAGTCTCCAACTTCATGTCCTTTATAATAAACTTTGATATTTTTCTGTTTCTCCACTTGAAGACCTTTTTCTCTTAGCTCAATAAACATAGCATTCTCATAAACTTTTTCCAGAAACCCATAACCCAGTCTGTCATTGACCCGATAAAAAGCCTTTATAATTTTAGATGTCAATTCCCTATGTATCATATGGTCCTCCAAATAAAAAATAATTAGTTGTTAAAAATATAGATATCGTACTTAAAAGGATTCGAAATTGTACGATTCCTTACATTTTTAAAACCACTAAATTATTTCTAAATATAGTCCGTGAAAATCCGCGTCGTCCGTGTCGTCCGCGTTCCATAATCTTTTTTGATTTTTATAAGATTTGGAGTTAAAATTGGAAGAGAAATTACTATATAACTATTAATCAAAATTATTTAGAGAGATGCCCATTCCTAAAAGATTTAAAAAATTTCAGGAAGATTACCCTGATGTCGCTGAAGCCTATCAAGCCCTTGGTGACGCTGTTCATGCGGCCGGTCCGTTAGATGAAAAAACACGCGCATTGATCAAATTAAGTATTTCCGCGGGTGCCCGTTTAGAAGGTGGCTTCCATTCCCATGTACGCAAAGCCCTCAAAGCAGGTGTAACCAAAGATGAAATGGTCCACGCCGTTCTGCTCGCTCTGCCCACTATCGGATTACCTTCCATGATGGCAGCTTTGAGCTGGATTGATGACATCGTTGAATAAGCGGGAGATTCACTTTCCTGTAGCATCGTCATGGGGATATTAAAGGATAAATATGGCAGAGTTCATGATTATCTTAGGATATCACTTACAGATAAATGTAATCTAAATTGTCTGTATTGTAATCCTGTGCATGCACATGCCAGAAAATCAAAACAGGATGAACTCCTTACGTTCGATGAATTGTTGCGGCTGATTCGGATCTTCACCGGCGAACTGGGATTCAAAAAAATCCGCTTTACGGGTGGTGAACCCTTGGTACGTAAAGACGCCCTGAAGTTTTTCAAAAGGATGCAGCCGTTGAAAGAAAAGTACGGCTTCGAAACAGGTTTGACCACTAACGGAACACTTCTTGAAGATAAACTCCCGGATCTGAAACGAGCCGGACTGGATCGGCTCAATATCAGTATCGATTCCCTCAAATCGGAACGTTTCGCATTTATTACAGGAAAAAACAATTTAGAATCGGTCATTCGGTCCATCAAAAAAGCATCTGAAATAGGTTTTAATCCACTCAAAATCAACGTCGTGGTCATGAAAAATCTGAATGATGATGAACTCATCGATTTCGTGGATTTTGTGAAAGATACTTCGTTGAATATCCGGTTTATCGAATTTATGCCATTCGGCAGTAATCAATGGAAACAGGATGGGTTCATCAGCTCCGAAGAAATCAGGAATATTATTGAAAGCCAATATCCTTTGATTGAATTACCCGATGGGATGCATAATGTGGCTCATGATTTCCAAATAGCAGGGCATCGTGGGAAAGTCAGTTTCATCAGTTCGATATCCAGACCTTTTTGCAGCACGTGTAACCGGCTGCGTATCGATGCGAAAGGGAAGATGAGATTATGCCTGTTCTCGAACGGACAAAATGAGTTGGACCTTAAAGAGTTATTAAGCACACATTATTCCGATGATGATATTTGTGAATTCATTGAAAATACGCTACAATTCAAAAGAAAGGCGCACCCTGAAGTTGGCGAGTTGATGAATGCAAATAATAACATGTGGAATATTGGTGGTTAGATGGATAAACTGAGTCATATTGATTCGGCAGGCAAAGCCAAGATGGTGGACGTTTCATCCAAAAAAGAAAGCTTGCGAACGGCCACGGCCTATGGTGAAGTCATCGTTTCCGAAAAGGTTTTCAGGAAAATCAAAGAAAATGATATTGAGAAAGGCGATGTCCTTTCCATCTCGAAATATGCCGGGATACAAGCGGCCAAAAAGACCTCCGAACTCATTCCGCTATGCCATAATATCTTCATCACTAAAGTGGATGTCGATCTGAAGTTGAACGATAAAAAACAAATCGTAGAGATCACATCCTTCGCCAAAACCACCGCTAAAACAGGTGTGGAAATGGAAGCCCTCACCGCCGTATCCACCGCAGCACTGACCGTCTACGATATGTGCAAAGCCCTAGATAAATCGATCCAAATAACCAACATCAAATTACTAACAAAAACCGGCGGCAAAAGCGGCGACTATAGAGCGAAGAAATAAAAGTCCGCGAAAATCCGCGTCGTCCGTGTTGTCCGCGTTCTATGAAACATTCAACCACGAAACAATCCGGTATCCTGCATCTTGCATCCGGCATCCAGAACATGATTAGTTACAACGAAGCATTAAAAATCACTCAAAAAGCATTTAAGAGCCTTAATCTTCAAACCGAAGAATTCGATTTGCTCGATTCGGTTGGGCGAATACTTGGGGAAGATATCTATTCCGATATCAATCTCCCGCCTTTTGATAATTCGGCGATGGACGGTATTGCCATCAAAATGAATCCCTCTATTAAAAAGTGGAAAGTCATTGGTGAAATACCGGCCGGTAAATTCAGTGAATTTGAGATAGATGAAGAGAGTGCCGTTAACATCATGACCGGCAGTATGCTTCCGCCGGGTTGTGATACGGTGATTCCCATCGAAGATATCGACGCCGACGATCATCAGGCGGAATTAAAAGACGGGGTTCGTTTTGTGGAAGGAATGAATGTCCGCAGTCAAGGTCAGGACCTGGAAAAAGGGAAGATCGCTCTTGAAAAAAATACGCGGCTTCAATCGCACCATATAGCCGTAGCCGCTTCCTGTGGGAAAACGTCGGTACAAGTTTATAAGCCATTGAAAATCGGAATATTAGCCACCGGAGACGAATTGGTGGATATCGACGAAAAGCCCCAAGTCGATAAAATCCGCTGTTCTAATCTCTATTCATTATTGGCCGCGGTGAAGGGAATGGGGATGGAACCGGTGAATCTGGGAATCGCCCGGGATGATAAAAAGCTGATCTACGACCGGATGAAAAATGCCCTGGAAAACAAAATCGATATCCTGATTACGACCGGTGGCGTCTCCGTTGGGAAATATGATTATGTAAAAGAGATTCACGAAAAACTGGGAATTAATATCCAATTCCATGGAGTATTCATCAAACCGGGAAAGCCGACGTTATTTGGAACTTATGAAAAGAATGGTCACACTACCTTAGTATTTGGTCTGCCGGGAAATCCCGTTTCGAGTTTGGTGAATTTCATCCTTTATATCCAGCAAAATGTAGATGAATTGTTAGGCTCCAGCGACTTAAAAAGATTTACCGGAGTTCTGATGGATGATCTATCCAAAAAAGATGGTAAACGTCATTTTATGCGGGGTATTTATACTTATAATGATAAAAATGGAACATTTCAGGTTCGAAAAATGGGATCACAATCATCCGGTAATCTGGCCGAAATGGGAAAATCGAATTGTTTGATTATTATTGAAGAAGAACGAAGGAATCCAAGGAAAGGAGAACACGTCGAATGTATCATGATATAACAGGAATCATTTTATCCGGTGGGAAAAGTACCCGTATGGGCGAAAATAAATCCTTATTAAAAATCGGAGATCATACCATCATTGAGAAAATGGTCGATTTAATGAATTCTCTTTTTGATAAAGTAATTATGATCACCAACGACCCGGAAGAGTACGCGTTTTTGAATATTCCGATGTATCAGGATATCTATCCTCATTTGGGGCCGCTTTCCGGCATTCACTCCGGATTGGTTCATTCATCAACAGAACATAATTTTTTCATTTCGTGCGATATGCCCCTGATGAGTGCGGAAATGATTAAATATCTCATTGATTATCCTACTCAAAAACCGGTGACCATCGCCAAAGCCGAAGGGTTCATCCAACAATTATGCGGTCAATACTCTAAAGCTTGTTTGGAACCGGCCGAACACATTTTAAAAACGCGTCAGGATGAAGAAAAAAGAAATCCGGATCAGAAAAAACGTGGCTGCAAAGTGCTGCAACTTGTACGTGAGATTGATGCCGAAATCATCGACGCCGAAACTCTTCCGTTTTACAACAGCGATCTGTATTTCAATATGAATAAGCAGGAAGATTATCAATATGTGATTGATCAGCTTAAGGCAAAATGGGTTTGATTTTTGGACGATGGACGACTGACCACCGACCACCGACCACAGGGGCTGTGAAAAAACTATAAATCAAATTTAATTACCTTAAATAATTTAAGTGCTTCGCATGATTTCGCTTTGCTTACCCACTCTCAATCTCCCGAAAGTATGCGGCACAAGTTCTCCCTTTCTCAGATAAATCCGCGACATGGAGAGAGGCTCATCAATAAAACTCGAAAACAATTAAAAAATTTAGGTATACAGTCGCTTGCATTGCTATTTTTTCACAGCCTCGACAGAGAAACGCTCTGATAGTAATTAAACATTATTTATGCTGAATAACCGCATCATCAACGTGAGTTTGAAATCGGAATCATGATTTATGCATCAAAACAGCTCTCTGTCGCCGATGGTCAGTCGTCCGTCGTCAAGATAGGTCATATTCTCAATGCAGTTATTACAACTCTGCGATTCTTATCCAAACCTCACTTTAATATCATTAACCGTAATTGCAATTATGCAATAGGTATATGCTTTTTCATGCAATTATGCAATAATGTAAAAATAATAACCAATTGTAAGTATCTGTATATTTTAATCTAATACAATGTGGATTGCAATGATTATAAATAATTGTTTATAAATGTAATACCAATTATTAATAGTTTTTAATGTTCTTATGAATGGCATAGGATTTGAATAAATCCATTTGTAACAATAAGCCAAAACTATCACAAGGAGTAAAAGATACTTTATTTCTAAGAGCTGCGACAAGAGAGAGCTAAGTTTGTAATAATATGTCAAGTACAAGAGAGTAACTGCACATCAAGAAGGGACTCGTAATCTTACTGAGTCCCTGAGAAAAAGATGTTAAGAAATACAATAAAATCATTTGAACTAAAAAAACTATCTACCAATGAAAACTCTAAAACAAGTATTTGGAATATCGATCGTGTTATTGTTGATGGGAGGTCTTTTAAATACATCCCAAGCGCAACTAAAAAAGGAATTGCAATATTACCGTCCAATAGATCAAAGTGGCACGTATATGTTTATGCCTAATAAACAAGATATGGGTGCTTCTTTTAATGGTATTAAATTATATGCCGGCGTTGGTTTGACATCACAATGGCAAAATCTGAATGAATCAACTGCGGGCATCAATCCATCATCAGATCAAAATTATAATTTAACACCTATTGGAAGTGGCTTTAATCTTCCGACTGCGAATTTGTATTTGGATGCACAAATGGCGGAAGGTATTCGACTGCATTTAACTTCGTATTTATCTTCGCGGCATCACAATGAAACATATGTTAAAGGTGGTTACTTGCGAGTAGATGCCCTTAAAATGTTAGGTAGTGATGCAATCGATAATCTGATGCAGTATATAACGATCAAAGTTGGCGATATGGAATCCAATTATGGGGATGCGCACTTTTTACGCTCCGATAATGCTAATACCATTTATAATCCATTAGTTGGTAATTATTTACTGGATTCATTTACAACTATGGACGGAGCGGAACTTTATGTCTTTAACAGTGGAATGATCGCAATGTTCGGATATGCCGGCGGTATGGCTGCAGAACGACCAACAGTTGAAAAGCCTGATAAACGCCGGCCGATTATTTATGGTAAGTTAGGTTATGATAGCAAAATAGGGGATAATATGCGTTTCCGTTTAACCGGATCTCTGTTACATAGTAATCGTTTTACCGATCTGTATTCCGGTGACCGTTCCGGATCTCGATACTATAATATTATGGCTGACGGCCTTGATGGTTATGGTAGAGGAGGGTCAGGTGATGCCTGGAGTGGTCGTGTTAAACCAGGGTTTAATAATGGCTTTACATCCTTTATGATCAACCCCTACTTAAAAATGGGGGCCTTTAATTTGTTTGGAATCATTGAATCATCCAAAGAAATGAAAACGGATCATAATGTTCAACAATATTCAATTGAGGGTCAGTATTTCTTGACAAAATCGGTCTATATCGCAGGTCGTTACAATTATGTCAAAGGTTATCTTGCTGCAGCCGGTTTGCCGGGCGATGTTACTCCGGTCAATAGTGAAAAAGTAAACCGGGTACAGATTGGCGGTGGCTGGTACCTTACAAAAAACATCCTTGCCAAACTTGAGTATGTAAGTCAGAATTACAACAATTTTCCAGTCAATTCTGTTTACGATGATGGAAAATTCCATGGTTTAATGGTTGAAGCTGCCATTGGACTTTAACCCGAATTATTCACGTAACCAATAAGAAATAATACAAGCCTTATTGTAAATTAATAACTTATAAAAAATAAACCGATGCTCGATTTTGAGGACACTAAAAAAAGCTGCGGAATTTGGCCGTGCTCTGCGTTGAAATTAAAAATGCTTACTCAAGGCATCAGAGTGCCTCTCATGCACATTTTTACATTCGCCCTGATCACGAAAATTTCTTCGTGAGTAACCCGGGTTAAGCTCCTTTCCAATGTATAGTTGGTTGTTACAAAGGGCTGCAGCTGTTTGGCTTGCAGCCTTTTTCTTACCCTAAGCATTCTGAATCAAACTAAATATTAGAATGGATAAATTACAGAGCAAATCTAATCAAGGTTTATTAGTCGGAGGCATGGATAAATAAAACTTAATATATTCTTTTTTTTGTAAGCAATATGCTTTATTGATTTTTAAGCATAATCCAATGAATAAGCAAAATATGTTAATAAAAGGACAATCAAACAGACCTTAAAATTTGTTATATTTAAATAACTAAATGGTTATGTATGGTAATAGGTTTGACCCTGTATAATGACCGTTGAAAGTTAAAAATCTTCAGTTATGAAGAATTTAACGTTTCCTTATATATTTGTTCTTTGAAAAGAAGTGAGTTAAGAGAATAATCTGAGGTATAGGTAACTTTTATAGCAATACGTTTATCAAGTGTTTGATGATAAAAAAGTTATCATAAGGTAGAGTTGATATACTTAAAAATAATGAATTCTAAAAATATCTGGATCGGATTAATCTGTAGTACTATTAAAAATTATTTCTATTAAATCAATGAGTTAAACAACTATATTCAATTCAAGAGAGTTAATAAGTACATTAATGAGTTAAACAGTTTTTTATAAAATTATTAATAAATATCTCACTGCAGTTTTTTCCAGAATCTTCTTTCAAAATGGTTTATGTTTAGAGATGAAAACTAGGATTCTTATTTCAGGAATCTAAATTCCCAATTCTATTTGTTATCAAGCAGACGTAAAAGCTTATCTATATAAAAGGTCACGATTAATTGGTTTCAATACAGTGATATTTTTTTCGGTTCTCAGCTGATAAAATGCTGTAAACAATTAATAGTAAGTGGCATACATCAACTAATCCTATGCCCAGGGACTGTCATTAGTCCGTTGATTTTTAATTAAATAGGAATACAGGGCTTACCGTGTTTATCAAATATTTTTACGTATAAAAGAGAGTAAAACTAACACCTCGAGGATAAAATGAATTCTATTTCAAGACGTAAATTCTTAAAGATATCAGGCGCAACTATTGGAGCGGCTATGTTCTCCGGTTCGATAGGCTCAATTGTGAAGGGCGCTAATAAAATTAGTAAGAAGAAAGTTAAAGGGATTCAGACGATACCCACCTATTGTGCTATGTGTTTCTGGCGTTGTGGCGCCATCGCCCATGTGAAAGATGGAAAATTGTGGAAGATCACCGGAAATCCCGAAGACCCACTCAGCAAGGGTCGGCTTTGTCCAAGGGGGACAGGCGGCGTTGGAGCTCATTACGATCCAGATCGCCTGCGTTCACCCCTGATTCGTAAAAATGTACGTGGCGAAGAACAGTGGGTCGAAGTCACCTGGAACGAAGCGCTCGACTATACAGCCAAGCGGATGCTTGAGATCAAGCAAAAATACGGACCCGAATCGATGGCCATGTTTCATCACGGTATCGGTGCCACATTTCTCGAGCATATGATGAAAGCATATGGAGCTATTAATTTTGGTGCTCCATCTTTCGCCCAATGTAAAGGTCCCCGTGATGTGGCATTCAATTTAACTTATGGGGAAACGGTCGGCGGACCCGAACGGACTGATATAGAAAATGCAAAATGTATTGTTTTGATCGGATCTCATCTCGGTGAAAACATGCATAATACACAGGTGCAGGAGTTTTCCAAAGCGGTTGCCAATGATGCATCGATCATTGTAGTGGATCCGCGTTATTCGGTTGCGGCAAGTAAAGCGAAATATTATCTGCCGATTAAACCGGGTACCGATATCGCGTTACTTTTGGCATGGATGAATGTTATCGTGAATGAAAAATTGTATGATGAAGATTACGTCAAAAAATACGGATTCGGATTCAAGCAGTTTGCTGCTTCTATCACCTCTTATACCCCGGAATGGGCGTATCCTGAAACTGGTATTGAGCCGGACATCATTAGAAAAACAGCTCGTGAAATGGCTCGTTACAAACCCGCCACACTCGTTCATCCAGGACGTCATTCAACATGGTACGGAGATGACACCCAACGTAGTCGCGCTCTGGCGTTGTTAAATGCTTTGCTTGGCAGCTGGGGACGCAAAGGTGGTTTATTCCAACCTACCTGGTTGGATATTCCCGCTTATCCGTATCCCGATTATCCAAAATCAAGCAAGAAAAAACTGGATAATCCGGATGAAAAATATCCCTTTGCCATCGAAGAGATAACCACTGGAGTCCGGGAAGCAACTATTACCGGTAAACCGTACCCAATCAAAGGCTGGTTTGTGTACGGGACCAATTTACCTTATTCCTTGCCCCAACCTGATAAGACAATCGAAGCGATCAAGAATCTGGATTTTTTGGTTGTTGTCGATACGATTGGAAGCGAAATCGCTGGCTGGGCGGATGTCGTCCTGCCCGAATCGGTTTATCTGGAACGGTATGATGAGCTCAATAATCCCAGTTTTAAAGTTCCATATGTAGCTTTAAGACAACCGGTTGTGGATCCCCCGGGTGATCAAAAACCAAATTATTGGATCGCCAAAAAGCTGGGTACACGTCTTGGTCTGGATAAATACTTCCCATGGAAAAATATTGAGGAATACCTGGATTACCGCTTGAAGAAAGTCGGATTGAGTTTGGACGAGATGAAAGAAAAGGGGGTGGTCGTCGCTCCCAAACGACCCATTTATTATGAAGATGGGGTCAAGCCCTACTTCGATACACCATCAGGTAAGATCGAATTCTATTCTTTACAATTGGAACAAAAAGGATTTGATCCGGTTCCGAAATATACCAAACCTGATGAACCGCCAGCGGGTTATTTCCGGCTGTTATACGGCCGTGCGCCTGTTCATACTTTCAGCCGAACCCAAACTAACCGGATTCTGGATGATATGATGGATACCAATAAAATATGGATAAATAAGGATGTGGCTGATCATTATGGTATCCGGAACGGCAGTTACATCAAACTAAAAAATCAGGACGGTGTAATTAGTAATAAAGTGAAAGCATTTGTAACCGAAAGAATCAGACCGGATTGTGTATATATGGTTCATGGATTTGGTCACCGATCGAAAATGCTCACAGGAACCTATATGAAAGGAGCCGACGATTCACGTTTGATCACACAGATTAAAACAGATCCCATTATGGGCGGAACCGGAATGAGAGTGAACTTTGTAACTTTTGATTTGGAGGCATAACATGGCAAAATTCGGAATGGTTATCGACACCACAAAATGCGTAGGTTGCATGGATTGCGTTGTTGCCTGCAAGACAGAAAACAATGTTCCCGAAGGTTATAACCGTGCGTGGATCGTAGAAGACGTCATGGGCAAATTCCCTGAAGTCAGTATGGAAATCAGGAGTGAGCGGTGTAATCAATGTGAGGAAGCACCGTGTGTGGAAGTATGTCCGACCGGAGCCAGTCATTATTCCGATATCGGCGATATCGTGCTTATCGACCACGATGAATGTATCGGATGTAAAGCGTGTATCGCCGCCTGTCCGTACGACGCCCGGTTCATTCACCCGGATGGTTACGCGGATAAATGTGATTTCTGTTATCATCGAACTTCGAAAGGAGAAAATCCGGCCTGCGCGGATGTGTGTCCTACACATAGTATTCATTTCGGCGATCTGGATGATCCGGACAGTGAAGTGAGCAAATTATTGAAATCACGCAAATATCATGTCAGAATTCCAGAAGCCGGAACCAAGCCAAAAATCTTTTATCTAACATAGAGGCAAAAATGCACGAATTATCAATAACACGTCAAAATCCATTAATTGATCCGACGCTCCACATCTGGAGCTGGCAAATTCCGGTCTATCTGTTTATTGGTGGATTAGTTGCCGGAATGATGATTATCTCAGGATATTTCCTGTTGAAAGGAAGAACCAAAGAAGCTAAATGTGCCTGTTATCAACTGCCGATTCTCGGTATCATCATTTTATCGCTGGGCATGCTGGCCTTATTCCTGGATCTGGAACATAAATTATATTTCTGGAGACTATATACCACTTTTCAGGTAACATCCCCAATGTCATGGGGAGCCTGGATTCTTTTGCTCGTGTATCCTGCATTAATAATGAATCTGTTGTTGCGGGTACCCGATTTTCTCCTGAAACGCTTTCCAAAACTCGGAGATATCTCAAAAAGATTGAATGCGCATCCGGCTACGATACGTAGTGTCGCTACAGTAAATATCGCATTAGGTTTAATGCTGGGCGCTTACACCGGTGTTCTTTTAAGCACATTAACCGGACGGCCATTATGGAATAGTTCGATTTTAGGTTTTTTATTCCTGGCATCGGGACTTTCATCTGCCGCGGCGTTTGTTCATATGATCGCCAAGGATGCTCATGAACGTGAAATACTTACGAAAGCCGATAATGGTTTCCTAACTCTCGAATTGGTGATTGTCGCTTTCTTCTTCATCGGATTGCTGACGTCATCCGCTTCCCATAAAGCGGCGGCTGCATTATTACTAACAGGTCCGTTTGCGGCGGTTTTCTGGGTATTTGTGATTGGTTTTGGTATGGTTATTCCATTATTCATACAGTTATTGGCGGTAAGACATAAAATTAAACATACCGTAATAGCCCCGCTCATGGTATTGGTCGGTGGTATTCTATTACGTTTTGTATTTGTTTATGCCGGACAATACAGTCATTGGCTAATTCATGCGGGGCTTTTCAAGTAACTTCATAATATTTGACTATTAAAAATCATTAAGGGAGAATATTTCATGGATTCAACATTAGACACGTTATCCGTTCCAAAAACGGAGACGAAAAAGAAAACGAAAGAAAGAACGGCACAGCCGTATTGGAATCCGTACCTGTCAGGTTTTGGATTGGGTCTGGTTCTTCTGGCGGCTTTTGTAATCATGGGACGTGGCTTGGGCGCTTCGGGTGCTTATAGTACGGTGGTGGCATCAGGAGTAAACGCTATTGCTCCACATCATGCAGCAGGTAATGCGTTTTATGAAGGATATCTTGGCAATGGTACCACGAGTCCTTTTAAAAGCTGGCTGGTTTTTGAGGTCTTGGGACTGCTTGTCGGTGGTTTCATATCGGGTGCTTTAGCCGGCAGGATAAAGAAAACGACTGAAAAAAGTGAACACATATCATTTAAGATGCGATATGTTTACGCATTTATCGGCGGCGCGCTGATGGGAATCGGAGCCAAACTTGCCCGTGGTTGTACGAGTGGTCAAGCCCTGACCGGCGGCGCTTTGTTAAATGCCGGTAGCTGGATATTCATGTTAATGGTATTCGCGGGTGCGTATGCTGCCGCGTATTTCGTAAGGAGGCAATGGTTATGATGGCACCTTTTTATAAATTCGGATTATTCGGAAGCGAAGTAAGTCTGATCGTCGCTTTTATCATCGGAATCGGTTTTGGTTTTTTCCTGGAACGAGCCGGTTTCGGAAGCGCACGAAAATTGGCCGCGCAATTTTATTTTAGAGATATGGCCGTTTTCAAAGTTATGTTCACGGCGATTGTTACCGCTATGATCGGTTTATTCTATTTCGCATGGATTGGCTGGTTAAATCTTTCGTTGGTTTACTTAACACCCACATTTCTTTGGGCTGATCTCGTTGGAGGTTTAATACTGGGAGTTGGCTTTGTCGTCGGTGGTTATTGTCCCGGTACCTCGGGTGTCGCTTGCGTGACCGGTAAAATTGATGGTTACATTTTCGTTTTGGGTCTATTCTTTGGCATCTTTGCTTTCGGTGAAGCTTTTCCGTGGATTGAAGGTTTCTTCAATGCCGCACCAATGGGACAAATTACTCTTTCGCAGCTTTTGGATATCCCTTACGGAGTGTTGGTATTCATTGTTGTGTTAATAGCACTTGGTGGTTTCCTGTTGGCTGAAAAAGTTGAAAAATATTTTGCACGTAAAGACGCGGAGAAAGCATTATGAGTAAATTATTCTCAAACATGACGACTCAAAAAAAACTCGGATTATTAGCTCTTATTCTTGGATTCTTTGCCGTTTTCGCAGGGAGTCCATACGAGACGAATAAAATTACCATAAACGCTAAAGATCTGGCTTTAATGGCACAGAAGGATGTGGATAATGTATCCGTACAACAAGTAGCCGACTGGATCATCAAAGGCAACTTCGATTTCCGGATTATCGATACCCGGAGTCCGAAAGAATATGCTGATTATCATATTCCGATGGCACAAAATATTCAGTTATCCGCGTTGCTGAATCAAAATTTTTATCCGACTGATAAGTTGATCCTTTATTCGGATAACAGTGAAAAAGCAACCCAGGCGTGGCTTCTTTTAAAAGCGAAAAAATTTAAAAATGTATACATCCTGAAAGATGGACTAAATGCCTGGAAAGATAAAATTCTGTTCCCGAAGATGCCGGCAAATCCTTCTGAAGGCCAGATGGCTGAATTTAATAAAATTAAGGAAGTCAGTAAGTTCTTTGGTGGTACACCCCAGACCGGGAAAAGAGGAGAGCAAGAGCAAAAGAAGGTTAAAAAAATGCCGAAGCTCAAGTTACCCGCAGCTATCCCACAGGGCGCTCCACATAAAAAACGCCGTGAAGGTTGTTAGTATAGTTGAGTGAAATAGACGTCACGGGATCTCGTTGTATCTGATTCCACCTCGTTCCCAACGTTTCGTTGGGAACGACCCTTGTGAAACTCTGTTTCACCTGTATATCATAAAATATTTTTGGGGTTGTATTCTTGCCCCAAAAAGGAAGCAGAGCTTCCGGCGTAGCATTCCCAAAGGGACTTTGGGAACGAGGAAAAATGTAACGAGGATAAAGAAGTAATTTCGATTATTCCCATTCCACTACATCATCTTCAACGCCCTGATATACGTCATCAATTTTCTTCTGCATTTCAATGGTATGATATAACGCCGTTACGACTTTACAATAATGCTGGATTTCTTCATTGGAGAGATGGCGTTCGCGGCGGTCGTATAGCCATTTGTCTAATACCTGATACCCGCCGATTTGGTAATTCCATACCTCTTCAGGAATCCCTTCGAAATATTGTAAGTCCTGATTAATGTACACACGCTCTTCTTCGGGATGATAATCGCGTCCGACTTTTTTGGATTTGTCGATGACATTGTTCCCTTCTCCCTGAAAACGGGCGATCGGATCATTAAGTTTATCCGATTTCATGAGATGAAGAGCCGTGAGTTCTTCTCCCAAATAAGCCATTTCTCTAAAAAGTTTATAATCTTTCGTGAAAGGAATGCGCGGAAAATCACTTTTTAAAAACTCGGCATAAGTCTGACGATAGGTTGGCGCGTAGAGAACAGCATAAGTATAATAGAGAATTTGTTCCGGGGTGGGACGTTTTTTAAAAGTGCTTTCCAGAAGATTATAAAACTCTTTGTTGATATTCGGCTTACGATTGGCATATTCTTTTTCCTCATCAAACACCATCATCATGGTGCCGCCGCCTTTGTTATGATTTTTGTTTACAGGGGAATGTTGAATGTATAAAGGAAGCACATACATCGAATCTCTTGCATTATCTAAAGCATGAACATCAACTATCTCATCACTAATAAAAAAATAATTTAGACTACTTTGACGATTCATTCTAGTTACTATCAGACCTAAATTATTACCATTAACCAGATTCTTCATTATGTTTTCTCTGCTAAAATCAATGGCATCTTTATGAAAGAATATGAAGCGATTATCGAAAGGTCTATAAAGTATTTTAGTGATGAAATCTTTCCAGTTATTTACCTTCTGAAGAGCTTTCCTTTTTTCTGATAATTTCCAATCTCGATTATCCTTTAAATCAAAATATAATCTGATTTCTTTATTATTTCTTTTAGGATTTAAAAAAATAGAAATACGCTGATTTAAAGCTTTAAGCTTTAAATCAATAACAAAATGATCTCTATGTGTTTTTACACCAGTTGAATATTCTGGAAATAGATCGGTTACTTGAATATACCTTTTATAAATCCTTTCAAGGTCATAATTGAATTCAGTAAAGAAATAAAACGGACTTTGTGGTTGAATTTTGGTATACCCATTATTTCTTAAATTATGATTATCCAGCCAATCATATTTATCATTTCTTAAGCCGTAGAGATCACTTCTTTGTATAAGTTTTGATAAGTTTTTCTTTTTCAGCATCAGGTTAATAGCGACACCTTGCTGAATATCAAATACATTTTCATCTTTAGAACCATCTGGTGCTGTTTCTCTTTTACGATAATTTCCATGTAGATCTAAAATGGAAATTTCATCAAAACTCTTCATCAAAGACTCCCGCATTCCACGAAAGGTCGGATTATCAAGATATCCATGATTCGTGATCATACTCACAATGCCCTGTCCGTTTTGATCGATTTTCCATTGTGTAAAACGAAGAAATTTCACATAATCATCCTGTAACATTTTGGGATTCCATTCACCAAGTGGTTTCCCATCTACTTTATAATATCCATCATCTTCAAATCCCTTACCGTTTTTATATCCTTCCTTCAATAAGCTGTCGATCCATACTCCTTTATTAAAAGAATTTCCCGAATAAGGCGGATTTCCCAAAATCACCAAAACTTTCTCATCCTTTTTGATTTTTCCGGCTTCGTGACTTTCTTCGCTTAAACTTGCCATCCCCGGCAATTCGGTTTGTTCCAGTTCTTCCATTTCAAGCGTATTGGTCAGATACAATTTGAGGCGTTCGTCATCTTTTAGATGGTACCCGAGTTCATCGAGTATAAAACCTATTTTAAGATGGCCAATAGCATACGGAGCCATCATCAACTCAAAAGCAAAAAAATGGTTTAAAATATGATCTCGTATTAATTCGGAAACCCCACCGCTTCCGAATTTCATTTTGTATTCATTTACGGCAAGTTTAATGGCTTCGGCAATAAATGTAAGCGTTCCGGCTGCCGGATCAAGCACGGTTACGGAACTATCGGCTAATCCCAAAGGCTTCCCAAAATCTTCTTTAAGGATCTGATGAACCGATCGTACGATATATCCGACAACGGGTTCCGGAGTGTAATAAACGCCGCGCTGTTCCCGAAGCCTGGGATTATATTCGCTCAAAAACGTCTCGTAAAAATGGATGATGGGATCGGCGCCTTTACCTTCATCATAATAACGTTTCAGAATTTTATTGATATTGGCCGCATCCAGTATTTCGGCAATATCGTCAACAATCCAACCGATACTTTGGGGCAGATCATGATAGGAGATAAATTCAAACACTTCACGGAGAATTCCGATGGTCGCTGGGATTAATTCACGGGCATTTTTCCGGGTAAAAGTGTCGTTCGTTCGGGTCCGGGCGGCAAATAAACCATAGGTAACCGTCTGAGCGTAAAGATCGGCAAAATCGACTTTACTCAAACCATTAATAAGATATTGCTGAAAAGCTTTATAAAA
>Ga0102956_1000347_pt1 | contig 16618 bp, 10 predicted proteins | sample SalPonF2_A_D2_MG_FD_84515 | JGI IMG/M metagenome (GOLD analysis project Ga0102956, IMG submission 84515) | Salt pond soil microbial communities from South San Francisco under conditions of wetland restoration - Salt Pond MetaG SF2_A_D2_MG ...
ACCAGCAGCGCACCCACCAGCCCGAAGAGCCCCAGCCCGGCCATGATGGCCAGCAGCACGGTGACGGGGTGGAGGTTGGTGGAGCGGGACAGGATCAGCGGCGAGAGCACGTGGCCCTCGAGCTGGTTGGCGAGCAGGAACACCACGATCGCCAGCACGCTGGTGAGCGGACTGACCGTCAGCCCCAGCAGCACCGCCGGCAACACGCCGATGATCGGCCCCAGGTAGGGCACCAGGTTGAAGATGGCAGCCAGGAAGCTGATGGCGGTGGCGAGCGGCACGCCGATGATCGTCAAACCCACCCAGATGAGGATGCCGAGCGTCAGCGTGATCAGGAGCTGGCCGCGAAGGTAGCCTCCCACCGCGCGGTCGGCCTTCTCCGTGAGGTCCTCGTAGAGCGGTCGCCAACGCACCGGCACGAAGCGCCGGAAGTTCGACGTGAAGCGCGGGTAGTCGTACAGGAAGTACGCGCTGGCGATGAAGATGAGCACCACCTGGAAGGTGGTGGAGATGACGGCCGTGGCGCCGCTAAGCAGCAGGCTGGGGCCGCCCGTGATGATGTGCTGGAGCAGGCGGTTGAGGCTCTGCGCGAGCTGGGTGGTGAAGTTCACCAGCTCCTGACGGATCTGCTGGCTGAGCTGGGTCTGGTTGGCCGGCACCCCCAGCCGGCTCGAGATGGCGTCCGGCAGGTTGGTCACCACGCCCGCCAGCCACGCCTGGACGTGGGTGGACAGCGAGGTCAGGTTGTCGATGGCCTTGGGCACCAGGTTGACGAACCGCCCCATCTCCGTGACGACCTGGCTGACGAGCACCGAGCCCAGGACCAGCACGTTCAGCAGCAGGAAGAACACGATGACCACGGCCACCGGGCGGCGGATGCGCAGGCGCTCGAGCGCCTCCACCACCGGATTGAGGATGTAGGCGATGATGAACCCGACGACCCCGACCTGGAGCGCGAAGCCGTAGCCCCCGCGCAGCCGCCATAGCGCGTAGACGATGAACGCGGCCAGCGCCACGTAGCTGCAGGCGCGGACCCACACGTTGCGCCACACCACCTCGATGGCAGTGACGCGCTGCCCCTCCGGCGCGCGGGAGTCCGGGTCGTCGCTCACGGCCCTACGGCCCCACGAACAGCGAGGCGGCCTGCATGCGGACCTCGTCGGGCTTGAGGCCCTCGCCGAAGAACTGATCGCCCTGCCAGATCTCGAAGTGGAGCCGGGGGTGGAGGGTCGTCTGCGCCACGCCGTCCCCGGTCCCGGAGTTGCCCACGTAGCCGATCACCTCACCACGGTAGACCGCGATGCCGGTGGTGATGCCGTCCCGGACGCCGGACAGGAACCCGTAGCGCAGCACGCGGCCGTCCGGGAGCCGCTCCCACACCTGACGGCCGCGCAGCTTGTCGAGCTGGCCGGCGTCGGCCCCACCGCTTCCGACCTGCGTCAGCAACTGCTTCCACGCGTCCTGTGTCATCTCCACGTAGTTGGTGTCGGCACGGACGATCTCGCCGGCGGCCGCGGCGATGACCGGCTGACCGTAGGCGATGGGGATGCCGGCGTCGCCATCGACGAAGTCGAAACCCTGGCTGACGCCGTGCCGGTAGGGGCGCTGCGCGCCGGGGAGGTCGTTCGCGTCCTTCGGCACGCCGGCCCCGGGCAGCGGGAACCAGAGGCCGGCCGGCGCGCTCGCACCGGCCGCCGCCTTCCCCGACGAGCGCGGGGCGGTCGCGGGGAGCGGGCTCGACGGGGATGCCGTGGAGGACGCGGAAGCCGCCGACGTGGCAGACCCGGGCGCGGGCGAGCCGGACGCCGCCGGCGTCGCCGCCTGGGCGCGCAACCGCTGCACGTCGGCCTGGCTGCCGCGCAGCAGGAGCGTCACCACCAGGGCGTAGAGCGCCAGCGCGACGAGGACGTACCAGCCGGGCCGGATGCGCGACAGGCGGCTCACGAGCAAGCCGTCCCCGGCCGCGCACAGGGTCCCAGAGCGCGCCACCCGTTCTTCACGCGGCGAGTCTATCACGCGCCCCGACGGCGACTCCATTCCGTGAGGCGCGCGCCTCACGTGCCTCACGGGCCATCGTCCGGTCAGCGCCGGCGCAACACGTAGAGGTGGGGGTAGTGCCCTCCGTGGGCGACCCTGCGCTCCGACGCCACCCGCCACCACCCCTGCTCCGCCAGCACCCGGCGGAACAGCTTGAGCTCGTGGTTCAGCAGCACCACGCGCGCCTCCGGCCCCCCCAACCGGTCGGCGGCCTCGAGTACGGCCGGGTGGAGGGAGCGATTGTCGGCGTGGCTTCCCACGGCGTCGCCCCAGGGCAGGTCCGCCACGATCACGTCGTACGCGCCGCGGTCCAGCGGCGCTTCACGGATGTCGCCGTGCACCAGGCGGCACGCCCCGGCCGCGCCCGCAGCCTCCAGGTTGGCGCGCGCGCACGCCAGCGCGTCGGCATCGACGTCCAGGCCCGTGAGCCCGGTGGCGGCTCCCGCCAGGAAGCGTTCGGCCAGCAGGGTTCCCGACCCGCACATGAGGTTCAGGAAACGGTCGCCGGGTCGCGGCCGCGACGCGGCCACCATCGCGGCGGCAAGGGTGGCGTTGAGCCCCCCGGCGCGGTTGCACACGCGCCAGGAGCGCGCCGACAGGGGCCTGGGCGTGAGCCGCACCAGGACCTCCCAGCCCGACCCTTCCGGCACGGGCCGCACCCTCAGGAGCAGCTCGCCCCCGTCGGCGTCGAAGCGCAGGCCGGTGGCCTCCTGCAGCGCCCGCGCCAGTCTGCGGAACACCGCGGAGTCGGCGCCTGCCGCGGCGAAGCGAAAGCCGTCGAAACGCCCGCGCCCGGCGACCTCGCGGACTCCTGCGAGCAGGCGCCGGAAGTGACGGTCACCGAGGAGCGCCTTGGGGCGCGGCACTTCGAAGTGGAGACGAAGGTACACCGCGCTGGCGAGCCGGAGCGCCAGCAGGGCATCGGTACCGACAGCACGGACCGTCAGACCGTCGTCGTGTTCGGCCATGACGGTCGCGCCCAGCGCCTCGACCTCGCGCCGGGCGTAGGGCACGAGGCCCTCGAGCACCTCGATCTCGAACGCGGCGACACCGTTGGCGGCGGGTCCGTTCGCGGCGGGTCCGGTCACGGCGGGCACGCTGCACTCTACCGTCCGGCCGCCGGGGCCCGAGAGCCGGGACGCTCGTCCGTGCGTCGCGGGGAGGAGCCGCCTATACTTGAAGCAGTAGCCAAACCCGCACGTCGTCGGTGGGGCCCGCCCCACGGTGGCTCGAACGCGCCGACAATGCCCTGACGTGCGGCCGGTAGGGTTGCGGAGCCGTGCTGCGGACGAGAGCCTCAGACTTGCTGTGCGTCGCTTCCCCGTCGCCGGGGCCGTGCTTCTCGCCGTCCGTGGTGGACCGGGAGACCTCGCGGCCGTGACCGCGGAGCGCGCCACCCGCCGTGGCCGGCCGCGCCGGGCCTGGCGCGAGTGGCTCACCGGTTACGCCTTCATCCTGCCGGCGGTGGTGGTCATCGCCATCTTCGGGCTCTTCCCCATCGCCTACGCCGTCTACATGAGCCTGTACAGCTGGCGGGTGCGCCAGGGTGCGTTCATCGGGCTCGAGAACTACAGCCGGACCCTCGGGCACGCCGGCGGCGCGCTGGCGTTCTTCGGCGGCCTGCTGCTGGTGCTGGTCGCGCACGGCCTGTGGACCGACGCCTTCGGCGGCGGCCGCGGCGAGGCGAGGCGCTACCTGCAGGCCGGCGGCGCCCTGCTCCTGCTGGCCAGCGGCGTGAGCGTCGCCCTGGGGTGGCATCTTATGGCCCAGAGCGGCGACCGCGCCTTCCTGCAGGGGCTGGTACGCACCGTGTACTACGGCTTCGGCTCGGTGCCGATCCAGATCGCGCTGGCTCTGGTACTCGCCAGCCTGCTGTTCCAACGCATCCGCGGGCGCGAGTTCTTCCGCATGCTCTACTTCCTGCCCTACGTCGCCCCCGCCGTCGCCGGCGCCGCCGTGTTCAGGGCCATCTTCAGCCCCCGGCCCGAGTTCCTCGCCAACACCGTGCTGTCGCTGTTCCACATCCCGCCGCAGCGCTGGCTGTTCGAGACCAAGCCGCTCACCGAGGTGCTGTTCGGCGGGGTGCTGCACCACCTGGGCGTCGCCCACATCACGGGCTTCTGGGCCGGCCCCAGCCTGGCGCTGGTGACGATCATCCTGTTCGGCATCTGGACGTTCACGGGCTACAACGCCGTGATCTTCCTGGCGGGGCTCGGCAACATCCCCCAGGACCTCTACGAGGCCGCCGCCATCGACGGCGCCAACCGCGTCCAGAGCTTCCGTCACATCACGGTTCCGCTGCTCTCGCCCGTGACCTTCTACCTCACGGTACTCGGCTTCATCGGGACCTTCCAGGCGTTCACCCACATCTACGTGATGCGCCAGCCCGCCGTGCGGGATGCGGTCGATACGGCCAGCATCGTGATCTTCGATACCTTCTACAAGCGCAACAACTGGAGCCTGGCAGCGGCCCAGTCGGTGGTGCTGTTCGCCATCATCCTCATCCTCACCCTCTACCAGAGCCGCTTGTTCGGGCGGAGCGTGTTCCGTGGCTAGCCTGCCGTCGGAGTCGAGTCGCGCGGCGAGGGCCTCGCGTGCGCCCTCCGGCGCCGGCCGACGGGCACGCACCCGGAGCGAGCCTTTCGAGTTCAAGCTCTCCCAGCTCCCCGTCTACTTCCTGCTGCTGGTCGGCGCGCTGGTGTCGTTCACGCCGTTCTTCTACATGGCGTCCACCTCGCTGATGACGCTCGGCGAGACCATCAACCGGCGCCTGGTGCCCGCCCGTCCGCAATGGGTGAACTACCAGCGGGCGTGGACCGAGGCGGACTTCGCCCTCTACTTCCGCAACAGCGTGGTCATCAGCGCCATCGTCATCCTGGGCGTGCTCGTCACCTGCACGCTGGCGGGTTACGCCTTCGCGAAGATCCGCTTCCCCGGCCGCGAGATCATCTTCATGGTGCTGCTCGCGACGCTGATGATCCCGAGCACGGTCACCTTCATCCCCAACTTCCTGCTGATCCGGGGCGACGTCATCCCCTGGGGCTCCTGGATCAACAAGCTGCCCGCCCTCACGGTGCCGTTCCTGTCGACGGCGTTCATCATCTTCCTGTTCCGGCAGTTCTTCCAGGGGATCCCCGACGAGCTGTGGGACGCCGCGCGCATCGACGGCGCCGGGCACCTGCGCTTCCTCACGGCGGTGGTGGTGCCGATGAGCCGCCCGGTCATGATGACCGCCGCGTTGCTCACCTTCGTGCGCACCTGGAACGAGTTCCTGTGGCCGCTGCTGGTCACCACGACGCCCACCTGGCGCCCGCTCGGCGTGGGCCTCTACACCTTCATCACGGAGGCGGGCCCCCAGACGCACTACCTCATGGCGGGCGCCGTGATCACCATCCTGCCCGTCATGGTGGTCTATTTCTTCACCCAGCGTCAGTTCACCGAGGGGATCGCCACCTCGGGGCTGAAAGGATGACCGCCATTCCTCAGGAGGGAAGGGAGACACCATGAAGCGAGGTCTGCTCGTCCTATTGGGGGCCGTCTGGCTCTTCGCCATCGCGGCCACGGCATCAGCCCAGGTCGACTACGAGAACGTCGACCCCACCGGCCAGACCATCACCTTCTGGCACCAGCACACGCTCGACCGCGAGACGGTGCTGCAACAGATCGTGGCGGCGTTCAACAGCTCGAACCCCTACGACATCACCGTCAAGGCCGAGTACCAGGGGGGGTACAACGACATCTTCCGCAAGATGCTCCCCGTGCTCGGCACCGCCGACGCGCCCAACATCGTCGTCGCCTACCAGAACCAGTCGGCCACGTACGCGCTCGGTGACGGCGTCACCGACATGCGGCCGCTGGTCGACTCGCCCAAGTGGGGCCTCAGCGCCGCCGACAAGGCCGATTTCTTCCCCGGCTTCTATAGCGCCGACGTCTTCCCCAGCTTCGGGGGCGCGCGCTACGGGTTCCCGCCCAACCGCTCGATGGAGGTCCTGTACTACAACATCGACTGGCTGAAGGAGCTGCGCGCGGCCGGCCACATCGGCTTCGACGGCCCTCCCGCCACCCCGGAGCAGTTCCAGCAGGCCGCCTGCGCCGCCACCGAGAACGCCTATGGCAAGGCCACCACCAGCGGCGCCATCGGCTACGAGCTCTCCATCGACGCCAGCCGTTTCGCGAGCTGGACATTCGCGTTCGGCGGCAACATCTTCGACGACGCCGCCAACCACTTCACCTACGACTCGGACGCCGCCATGCAGGCGATGACCTTCCTGCAGGGACTGTTCGACCAGAAGTGCGCGACCATCGTCACCGAGAACTACGGCGACCAGACCGACTTCGGCGCCGGCCGCACGCTCTTCACCGTAGGCTCCTCTTCCGGCCTGCCGTTCTACAAGAGCGCGGTGGACGAGGGCGCCAAGTTCCCCTGGAGCGTGGCCGCCATCCCCCACACCACGCCCGACCCGGTCATGAACATCTACGGCGCCAGCGTGAGCATCCCCACCGGCCACTCCAAGGAGGCCGACCTGGCGTCCTGGATCTTCATCGAGTACTACACCAGCCCCACCGTGCAGGCGCAGTGGGCCAAGGCCAGCGAGTACTTCCCGGTGCGCAAGAGCGTCGCCAACGAGCTCACCGACTACTTCGACGCGAACCCGGCCTACAAGACCGCCTTCGACCTGCTGCCCTACGGCATCGCCGAGCCGCCCGTGCCCGGCTACGACTTCGTGCGCGACGAAATCGCCAGCGACATGGCCGCCATCATGGACGGCGCGCCCGTCGCGGAAACCCTGAAGACCGCCAACGCCACGGCCAACGAGATCCTGGCCGACCAGCTCAAGGGGCTGCCGAAGAACTGATCATCCGCAGGACCCGATGACCGACGCGGCGGAAGTGGCCCGAGCCACTTCCGCCGCGTGTCCCAGCACGTTCAGTGTCGTCAGCGGGTGGTGAAGGTGTGCGTGTCGCCGCTCGTCTGCGTCCCGGCGTCGACCCGTGAGCCCGGATAGCCCGACCGCATCATGAGGGCCGTCTCACTGTCCCCGTACCAGTGGGCGGCCGCATCCTCAGCCGTCGGCGTGGTCGGAGTGACGTACACCCCCCAGTCGTAGGCGGTTGTGGCCGGCAGCGTCCACCCGAAGGCGCTGAGGTCGGCGATCGTCGCCTTCGACGCGAGCGTCGTCACGATCAAGAGGGGCGCCGCGCCGGAGGGCGAGGAAGGAGCCATAACGAAGGTGAGGGCGTTTCCTCCGGCCCCCGTCACGCTCAGCTCGTCCCCGGTTCCGACGCCGGTCGCCCCGTCGGCGGGCGCCACCTGCGTGGGCGGAGCAGTCAGGGCCAGGCTCGCCGTACCTCCCGCCGCGAGTTTCTGCTGCCAGCCGTAGGCGACGGCGCCGCCCGTGGACGGATCGGCCTGAGCAAGCACCGCGTAGGTGCCTTGGCCCAGGACGGGGACCGGCACGGAGCTGAAGCTCTGCGACGGCGGCGTGTCGATGTCGAAGACCGGGAAGCTGAGGGTCGGGCTGATCGCCACCGCGACGGTCAGTTCCCGGAGGAAGAAGCCCGAGGGCACGGTCACGCCGCCCGAGAGGGTCGCGGTGCTGGGCGCGGCGCCCAGCGGCACGTCGATGACGGCGGACCCGGCGTTCGTGACCGTGCCCGTCGCCGTTCCGTAGGCGTCGTATCCGGTCGGGTAGCCATTGGCGTCCACCTGGGCCACGAGCGCGTGAAGCGTGACCGACGCGCTCGAGCCCGACTTCCACTGCGGCTTCAAGGTGTAGCTGGTGCTCCCGGACATCACGGTGGCGCAATCGTTGGCCGGCTGCGTGGCCCCTTCGACGCACACCGTGGCGAGCGAGCCCGCGGGAACGGCCGACGAAAGGTCGCCCGTGATCGTGCCCTGGTTCATCGTCGCCATGCTGCTCGCCACCGCTCCCAGCGCCTGCAGTTCCGGATCGGCCTTGGTCAGGCCCTCGAACACGTGGATCACGGGCCTGAGCCCGGCCACGTACACCGCAGCGTCGTACGGAGTGCTCACGCCATCGATGGTGAACGAGCCGTCGGCACCGCTCGCCGCGCTGGCGCTGCCGATCCGGACGGTGGCCCCGCTGAAGCCATGTCCGAAACCGTCGACCACCGTGCCGTGCACCGTGATCCCGCTCGGGCCACCCTGCGAACATGCGGCTAGCGCGGCGACGAGGAGGATGAGCCCCGCGGCCAATCGTAGGCGTTGCTTCACGTCGTGCTCCCTTCTCCCCAGCCTGCGGGGCCGGAACCGCTCCCAGGCGTACCGGGACATTCGTCCCGATCATCGACCAAGGGTAGGTGGAACTCCCGGCCCGGCGGGCACGAATCCTCACACGTCACATGAGGCCCCAGTTGCCGTAGGGATCCGCCCTCGCGGTCGCCCACCCGCAGTCCCCTCGGGCCCTCACACCGCCGCACGCCCACGGTTGCGCCGCCGGACCGAGCCGTCCGCCGATCGTCCGCATCGCCGGCGCGCGTCGTGCCCGCCCGGCGGTACGCCGGCTCCGTCGACTACGCTGGACCCGTGGTGCGCTCCCTCTACCTGCACGTCCCCTTCTGCCCCAGCGTCTGCCCGTACTGCGACTTCCACAAGATGCTCCGGCACGAGGGCCTGGTCGCGCGCTACCTCGAGCGGCTCGAGGACGAGGCCCGCGCGCTCGCCGAGCGCTACCCCGGCCCGTTCGACACGGTGTACTTCGGCGGCGGCACGCCCTCGCACCTGAGCGACCACGAGCTCGAGCGCGTGACCACCGGCCTCGAGCGCACCTTCGGCTTCCCGGGCCGCCTGGAGACGACGCTCGAGGCCGACCCGCTCACCTTCACGCCCGAGCGCCTGCGACGCTTCCGGGATCTCGGCTTCGACCGCCTGTCGATCGGGCTGCAGTCCACCCAGGACGCCGTGTTGCGCTTCCTCGGTCGCGTCCACGACGGGAAGCAGGGCATGCAAGCGGTGGCGTGGGCGCTGGCCTCGGGCCTGCGCGTCAACGCCGACGTGATCACCGCGGTGCCGGGCCAGGACGCCGCGCTCGACCTGCGGCGCGTCGCGGACACGGGAGTGGGCCACATGAGCGTCTACTCGCTCACGATCGAGCCGAACACCCCCTTCGCCCTTCGCGGGGTCCGCGTCGACCCGGAGCGGGAAGCCGACGATTTCGAGGCCACCGCCCCGCTGCTCGCGAGCTACGGGCTCGCGCGCTACGAAGTCTCGAACTACGCCCGCCCGGGTGACGAAGCGCGCCACAACCTGGCCGCGTGGCGCGGAGCGTTCTACCTGGGGCTCGGCCCCTCCGCGTCCTCCCACCTGCCGGAGGGCGGGGCGTTCGGCACGCGCCTGCGCAACCCGCCGATCCGCGCCTGGCTCGAAGGAGCGCCCCCCGAGCGCGACGTCCTCGACGCCGAGGGCGTACTGCTCGAGCGCCTTCTCACCGGGCTTCGCACGCGCGAGGGCGTCGACCTCCGCGGGCTGCGCTCCCTGACCGGGCTGGGGCCGGAGGACGTGGCGCCCCGCTGGCTCGACGATGCGCTCCGCCACCGCCTGCTCGAGCGCGACGAAACGCACCTCCGCGCCACCGGCGACGGCATCGCCCGGCTCGACGCCTTGCTGCGGGCCTTCGTGCGCGCGTCCTGACGCCCGCGCCGCGAGGCACGCCTCTCCGGTCAGCCCGCGCGCGCGGCCGCGCCGTTGATGCCCGTGCGCTGAGCCTGCGCCAGCAACCTGACCAGCACCGCACCGCCCGCTAGCGTCAACGCTCCGGGGAGCTTGAGCTCCTCGAGCGCCTCGTCGAAGCGCTCCAGCAGGTGCGGGTGGCGCTCCAAGAATCCCTCGGCGGACAGCCCGTCCTCCTGCTTGCGGGCCTCGATGAAGGCGGTGGCCAGCTTGCGCTGGGCCTCGCGGAGGTCCATCACCAGCCCGACCGCAGCGATCTTCTCCCAGCTCCCCTGGGTGGGCAGGTGTGCCAGGCCGTCGCGCAGCCAGCCCAGCGACAGCCGCTCGCCCAACGCGTAGAAGCGGGTCGCGGCCTCCTCCAGCCCTACCTCGGTGCGGCGGCTCACCTCGATCACGCCGACGCTGCTCGGAAGGTAATCCAGGCTGGCGATCTCGGCCGCCAGCTCGACGCCGAAGCCGAGCTTGCCGAGCTGCTTGCTGCGGCGCTTGAAGCGCCTGCGCTCCGCGGCCGGCAACATCCCCTCGATGCCGTTGCGGAGCAGGTGCAGCGGTTCCCGGTAGGTCCCGACGAAGGCGCCCACGTCGCGGCGCGTGAGGTCGTTGAACAGCATCCAGCTCACCACGCCCTCGACGGCGTGCACGAGCTGGTGCAGGGCCTCGTAGTGGGCTTCGGCGGGAAGGCGCGGCTCGTGACGCTCCAGGCGCTCCGCCACGCCACGGGCGTCGAGGACTTCGAGCGCCATCAGGGCGGCCTTGACGACATCGACGTCGGCGGCCCCGCTGTCGCGCGCCGCGCGGTGCACGAAGCTGGCCCCCAGCAGGTCGACCACGGTGTTGGTGAACTGCGTCGCGGTGATCTCGCGGCGCAGCGTATGGCGCCGGATGACGTCGGCGTAGCGTTCCTTGACCGCGCCGGGGAAGTACTCGAACAGGTAGTGCTCGAAGTCGGGCTCGTCGGGCAGCCGGGTCTCCAGCAGCTTCCGGTACAGCCCCATCTTGACGTAGGCCATGGTCACGGCCAGCTCGGGCCGGGTGAGCCCCTCGCCGGCACGCTGCCGCTCCTGGAGCTGCCGCCGCGTGGGCAGGAACTCCACCCGCGGGTTGAGGCCACCGCGCACGGAAAGCTCCTCGAGCAGCGAGTCGAACAGCGCGAGGTCGTCGACGCTGCGCCGCTCGGCCAGGCTGAGCGCCAGCGACTGCTGGTCGTTGTCGCGCAGCACCAGCCGCGCCACCTCGTCCTCCATCTCCTTGAGCAGGCGGTTGCGCTGCTTGAAGTTGAGCTCGCCCGAGCCAAGCAGCGGCTGCAACAGGATCTTGATGTTGACCTCGTGGTCGGAGGTGTCCACGCCGGCGGAGTTGTCGATGGCGTCGGTGTTGATGCGCCCCCCTGCGCGCGCGAACTCGATGCGCGCGAGCTGGGTCAGGCCGAGGTTGCCGCCCTCTCCCACCACCTTGCAACGGAGATCGGGCGCGGTGATGCGCACCGGGTCGTTGGTGGCGTCGCCTACGTCGGCGTCGCGCTCGGTGCTGGCGCGCACGTAGGTCCCGATGCCACCGTTCCACAGCAGGTCGGCCGCCATGGCCAGGATGGCGCGCACCAGGTCCTGCCCGCTGAGCGCTTCGTCGTCGACGCCCAGCATCTTGCGGACCTCGGCTGTGAGCGGGATGCTCTTGGCGCCGCGTTCGAACACGCCGCCTCCGGCGCTGATGAGCTCCGCGTCGTAGTCGCTCCACGAGGAGCGCGTCAGCTCGAACAGCCGCTTGCGCTCCGCGAAGCTCGCCTCCGGGTCGGGGTCCGGGTCCAGGAAGATGTGCAGGTGGTTGAAGGCCGCCTTGAGCTGGATGCGGTCGGTGTAGAGCATGCCGTTGCCGAAGACGTCGCCCGACATGTCGCCGATCCCCACCACGCTGAAGGTGTCCTCGAAGACGTCGACGCCCAGCTCGTCGAAGTGGCGCGCCACGCACTCCCAGGCCCCGCGCGCGGTGATGCCCATGACCTTGTGGTCGTAGCCGTGCGAGCCGCCCGACGCGAAGGCGTCGCCCAGCCAGTAGTCGTACTCGGCGGCGGTCTCGTTCGCCAGGTCGGAGAACGTCGCGGTGCCCTTGTCGGCGGCGACGACCAGATAGGGGTCCTCCTCGTCGTAGATGACGAGCCCTTCGGGGTGGACCACCCGGTCGTCGACGCGGTTGTCCGTGAGGTCGAGCAGGCCGCGGATGAACACCTGGTACTGCTCGCGCACGTAGGCGCGCAGGGCGTCGCGGCCCGCCGGCGCCCGCTTGAGCACGAAGCCCCCCTTGGAGCCGACCGGCACGATGACGGCGTTCTTGGTCATCTGCGTCTTCATGAGCCCCAGCACCTCGGTGCGGAAGTCGTCGGGGCGGTCGCTCCAGCGGATGCCGCCGCGCGCAACCTTGCCGCCGCGCAGGTGCACGCCCTCGACGCCGAGGCCGGCCACCGCGATCTCGAAGAGCGGCCGGGGGTCGGGCATGCTCGCCACCCGCTGCGACGCCAGCTTGAAGGACACGTAGTCCTTGCCGAGGAAGTAGTTGGTGCGGACCGTCGCCTCCATCAGGTCCAGCAGCCCGCGCAGCGTGCGGTCCTCGGGCAGCGAGCGGACCGCGGCCAGGCCGGCGAGCACCGCCTCGCGCGCCGCCTGCATGCGCTCCTCGCGCCCGCCCCCCAGCTCGGGATCGAAGCGGGCCTCGAAGTACGCGACCAGGTCCGCCGCCACCGACGGGTGCGCCAGCAGCGTGTCGTTGATGAACCGGCGGCTGGTCACCGCGTTGAGCTGCGAGAAATCCATCTGGTAGGCGCGCAGCAGCGCCACCTGGCGCACGGTGAGCCCGGCCTGGAGCACCAGCCGGTTCAACCGGTCGTTCTCGGCGCGGCCCAGCAGCAGGCCCTCGAGGGCGTCGACGAGACGCTCGCGATGGCGGCGCACGTCCAGCGCGCGACCCTCGGCGTCCCGTACGCGGAACACCTCGATGCCCCGCTTGCCGTCTCCGAGCGTGAGCATGTAGGGCACCTGCTCGATCACCCGGAAGCCGACGTTCTCGAGCACGGGCAGCACGTCGGAGAGCGCCATGCCGTGCCCGTGGTGATAGATGCGCACGAGGCTGGCGGCGGCCTCCCCGCCCTCGTCGGGCGGGTTGAGCACGTCGGCCAGCACCGTGCCCTCGCTCAGCCTCTCGAGGTTGGCGATGTCGCGCACCGCCAGGGCGGCGCCGGTGTCGGCGGTGTAGCGGGGGTCGAAGGCCCCAGCGTAGCGCTCGGCCAGCTTGCGGCCCTCGCGCGCGCCGTGGGCCCCGACCAGGCGCTCGCGCAGCTCGTCGCTCCAGCTCCGCGCGAGCTCGGCGACCTCGCGCTCCAGGGCCTTGAGGTCGATATCGTCGGGCCGCAAACCCGTGGTGAAGAAGAAGTGGAAGCGGACCTGCGCCTGGTCCTCGCCCATCGCCAGGTTGTAGTCGACGTGGTCGGCGGCGAGCTTGCGCGCGAGGAAGCGCTGCACGTTGCGCCGGACCTCGGCGTTGAAGCTCTCGCGCGGCATGATCACCATCACGCCGATGCCGCGACCCAGCGGGTCCGGCCGCAGCGTCACGCGCACGCCACGCTCCTGCTCGAGCCCGAGGATGGTGCGGATGTCGCGATGCAGTTGCTCGGCGTCCGACCAGAAGAGCTCCTCGCGCGGCATGGTGTTGAACACCGCCACGATCCCCTTGTAGTCGTGCGAGCCGGGGAGCGCGTCGTCGAGCTCGAGCACCTGCCGCAGCTTGCGCCGGAGGATGGGGATGTCCTCGACCGGGGTGGAGTGCGCCTTGGAGGTGAACAGGCCCAGGAAGCGGTGCTCGCCCATCACCTGCCAGCTGTCGGAGAGCTTCTTGATGCCGATGTAGTCCATGCGCGCGGGCCGGTGCACGGTGGCCTCGGCGTTGGTCTTGGTGACCACGAACACGCGCCCGCCGGTCACGCGCTCCCGCAGCCCCTCGGGGAGGTCGGCGATGGGCACCGGCTCGTCGTAGGCACTGGTCCCGATGTTGCGCAGGATGCCGAGGCCGCTGTCGGGCGTGACCTGCAGCGAGCGCACCTCGTCGACCGCCTTGATGTCGTACTCGCGGTAGCCCAGGAAGACGAAGTTCTCGTCGTCGAGCCACTCCATGAAGGCGCCGTACTCCTCGAGCTCCTCGCCGCGATCGCGATGGTATCCCTGGGCACTCTTCTTTCGCAGCCCGGCCACGTACTCGCGCATCGCCAGCGCCCGCTCGCGCATCGCCTGGTAGTCGCCGGTCGCCAACAGGACATCCTGCAGCACGCGGGTCACCGCGCCCTCGAGGTCCGCCCGCTGTTCTTCGTCCTCCAGGCGCTCGATGAAGTACATCTCGATCGCCTCGCGCCGCTCCCGTTCGCCCTTGACGTCCAACTCGACGACGGCCCCGGAGGGGTCGCGCACCGGGCTGACGATCGGGTGCAGCAAGTGGAACAGCTCCACGTCGTGCCGGCCCAGCTCGGCCCGGACCGAGTCGACGATGAAGGGCCGGTCGTGGAGCAGCAGGCGGATCACGGTGTAGGGCGCGTCCCAGCCGTCGTTCTCGAACTGCGGGTTGAACACCTGCACGCGCGGGCCGTCCTCGAGCCCGCCCTCCAGGAAGCGGAGCCCGCCCACCGCCATCGCGAAGAGGCTGTCGGAGTCGAACTCCTCCAGGAAGGCGTCGTCGGCCTTGTCGAAGAGGATCTCGGCGAACCGCGTCAGGAGGGGGCCTTCCTGGCTGGCGGAGCGCTCGATCCGCTTGCGTACCTGTTCCAGGGTTGCTGGCATGTGCTGCCGCCTCTCAACGGCCCGTCGGCGCACCAGGGCCCGGGCCGGCAAACGCTTGCACGTATGCGCCCCACTATAACGAAGGCCCCAGGAGCGGGCCCAGGGGCTCCCGGCCGGGCCGGGACACCGCCCCCGGAGTCCGTCTGCCGGCGCATCGGAAGTGCGTGGCACGCCTTCCCGCTCAGCGGTTTCGACGCGCTTATACTGTCGAGGATGGCATTGCTCCTAGCGGCCCTGCTCGTCGCAGCGGACCAGATCAGCAAGGCATGGGTCGTGACCGCGTTGCCGGTGGGGAGCCGCGAGGTGCCCGTGGGCCTCGGCTTCTCCGTCGTGCACATCCGCAACAACGGCGCCGCTTTCGGCATGCTCCGCAACGTCCACCTGCAATTCGGGCCGCTCACCGTCGACGGCACGGTCATGCTCGGCATCCTGTCGGCGCTGGTGGCGCTGGTGATCGCCGTCTACCTGCTGCGCAACGGACGGCGCCTGGCGGCGCTCACCCGCATCGCGCTGGCCCTGGTGCTCGCCGGCGCCGTCGGCAACATGATCGACCGTTTCCGCCTGCACTACGTGGTGGACTTCATCCACTTCCACGTGCGCGGCTTCGACTTCGCGGTGTTCAACGTTGCCGACGCCAGCATCGTGATCGGCGCCGTGCTGCTGCTGCTGGCGAGCGTGCTCGTCCCGGGCCGCTCCGAGCGCGCGCACGCCCCGGACCGGCGCGGCCCCCGCCACCCGCGTTCCGAACCCCCGCGCGACACCCCGCCGGACTTCCCCGAGATCCCGCCGTTGCGACACGGTCCCCGCGAAGACTCCGGGCGCGACCGCGCCTCACGCGACCCCGACACCTCGAGCGTCGGCACCGACCCCTCGGGCGCCGGCCGAGGCGCTTGAGGCGCCGGCCGAGGCGCTGAGCGGCGGCGCACGGTCGCCACCCGAGGGCCTCAGCGACGGGCCAGCAAGAAGCGCTCCCGACCCGCCAGGTCCCGTTCGATGCGCGCCTCACGCCACGCGCCGGCCTCGCGAAGCGCCACATGCACGTTGCGCGGGTCGAGCTCGAGCCCGAGCAGCGCGCCGCTCGGGAGCAGGCGCGCCGCCTGGAGCAACAGGCGCCGGGCGTGGCGCAGCCCGTCCGACCCGCCGTAGAGCGCCAGCGCGGGGTCGCGGTCGGTTTCGGGCTGCAACGTGCCTTCGTCGGTATCGGGCAGGTAGGGCAGGTTCGCCACAAGAACGTCGCATCCGGCCGCGAAGGCAGCGACCTCGGCCTCGGCCAGCAAGTCGGAGCGCAGAACGCGCACCTCCAGCCGCAACCGCGCCGCGTTGCGCCTGGCCAGGGCCACGGCCTCGGGCGCCACGTCGGTGGCCATCACCACGGCGTCGGGCCGCTCCGCCCGGACGGCCAGCGCGATCGCCCCGCTGCCCGTGCCGACGTCGAGCACGCGCGGGCGCTCGACCGCTTCCAGCGCCTCCAGCACCCGCTCCACCAGCCTTTCCGTCTCGGGCCGCGGGATCAGGACGGTGGCGTCCACGGCCAGATCGAGCCCGTAGAAGGGGGCGGTGCCGAGGATGTGCTGCAGCGGCTCGCGCGCGACCCGGCGGCGCAGGCCGTCGAGCAGGCGCAGCCGCTCGCCCTCGTCCAGCTCGCGCTCGGGGCGGAGCATCAGCTCGCTGCGCTCGAGCCCGGTCGCGGCCTCCAGCAACGCCAGCGCCTCCGGCGCCGGCGTGTCGATGCCGGCCGCCTCCAGGCGCCGCAACGCGATCCGCCGCGCCACGCCGATCGTCATCGCACCGCCCGCCAGGGCGCTCCTGTCGCCGTCGAAGGAGTCCGTCATCGCGAGGCGTAGTGTACGCCGCGCACCCGCCTGCGCCGGTCGCCGGCGGCGGCGCGCACCGGCGGGCGCAGCCACCGCAGGCAAAGCAACCGCAGGCAACGCAACCGCAGGCAACGCAACCGCAGGCGGGGCCACCGCACGAGAGGCATCGCTACGCGGGGCGTCAGCACGCGGGGCGTCAGCAGGCGGGACGTCAGCAGGCGGGGCGTCAGTAGGCGGGACGTCAGCAGGCGGGGCGTCAGTAG
>Ga0102956_1000348_pt1 | contig 16618 bp, 18 predicted proteins | sample SalPonF2_A_D2_MG_FD_84515 | JGI IMG/M metagenome (GOLD analysis project Ga0102956, IMG submission 84515) | Salt pond soil microbial communities from South San Francisco under conditions of wetland restoration - Salt Pond MetaG SF2_A_D2_MG ...
CCGCAAAAGCCCGGTCACGACCATGACCGAGCAGAGCTTCGTCATCAAGAAGTTCTTCATCTCGGTGGTGAGCCAGGCCCGCAACGTCCTGTTCAACGCCAACCGCGATGCCGAGATCTGGCTCAAGGAAGTGATGACGCCGCTGATCAGGCAGATCAAGGAACACAAGCAGAATATGGAAAAGCGGCTGGATACGCTGCGCCGGATCAGCGAGTCCAGGGAAACCCTGGAGGGGAAGATCAAAGAGCTCGAACGCATGCAAAAGGATCTGTCCAGGGATATGGAGGTGCTGGACGGAATCCATGTGCGCCTGCAGCATCCCGTGTCCGAACAGAGCGCCGATTACCAGGAACCCGCTGCCGACCTCGCCGCCGTGTAACGGGACGCGCCACGGCGGCGCCGCCCCGGCATCGCAACCCTGCGACGCCTGGTCTATAGTTCTGGGTAAACGCGGAACACGGGAGGTGGGCCATGGTGAGGGTTGCATCCCTGCTGGCGCGGTTCGGTATCCCGGCCGTGCTGGCGCTGCTGTCCGGCCCGGCGCTTGCCGACAGTTCCCGGGACTTCGGAAACTACGAGGTCCACTTCAACGCCTTGACCACGGACATGCTCTCGCCCGCCGTCGCCAGGCAATACGGCATTGCCCGCAGCGGCAACCGCGGAATGATCAACGTGGTGGTACTCAAGAAGACGCTCGGTACCCCGGGCCAGCCGGTCAAGGCCGACCTGCAGGCGATGGGCACCAACCTCACCGGTCAGATCAAGGACATTTCCCTGCGGGAGATCGACGAAGGCAATGCGATCTATTACCTGGGGGAGTTCTCGGTGATCCACCAGGAAACCGTCGACTTCGACATCAGGGTACGGCCGGCGGGATCGAACGACACCTACCACGTACGCTTCCGGCACCAGTTCTTCGGTCCTTGAACACCGATCTCAGCGCGCCAGCAGCATGCCGGCGCGGGCCAGGGTCAGCAGGCCGAAGGCCATCACCAGGACCCCGGCAAGCCGGCGCGTCCAGGGGTTGCGCACCAGCCTGGCCAGGCGCGCCGCGAACAATCCCATGGCCAGCAGATTGGGCAGGGTACCAAGACCGAAGCTCAGCATGAGCCCGGCACCGCGGGCCGGATTGCCGGCCGCAATGGCCCAGATCAGCACGCTGTAGACCAGCCCGCAGGGTAACCAGCCCCAGACCAGCCCGAGCCCGAACGCCTGCCCCGGATGCCGCACCGGCATGAGACGCCGTCCCAGCGGTTCGATGTGCCGCCACAGGTGGGCGCCGGCATGCTCGACCCGGGTCAGACCCTGCCACCACCCGGCCAGAAACAGGCCCAGGGCCACCATGAACAGCCCCGCCAGCACCTGCAGCGCGGCCTGCACCTGATGCACGTCCGCCAGGTGCGCCGCCAGCAGCCCGATACCGCCCATCAACGTGCCGGCCGCGGTGTAGCTGAGGATGCGCCCGCCGTTATAGGCGACGAGATAGGGCAGCAGCTTGCCGTGGTCGCGGCGCACGGTCTCCGGCAGGCCGAAGGTCAGCGCACCCACGATACCGCCGCACATGCCGACGCAATGCACGCCGCCCAGCAGTCCGACCAGGAACGCGCTGATGAAGGACGTGTCGACGGGCATGGCGGCAATGGGCCCTTGCAGGACGTAGCGGGGGTCACGGGATGCGGTGAGTTAGCGTACCATACTGGGCCGGCAGCCCCCACTTGCGGCACCGCTCGCGACCATCTCCGGGAAAACAGCCCATTCCATGACAGCACACGGCCTCCCTCCGCCTGCGCCCGCCAAGCAGGCTCTGCACAAGTCCAAGATGTTCTGGATAGGCGTGCTGTATGTCGCCCAGGGCTTCCCCCTGGGCGTGTTCTACGACCTGTTCCCCGTGTACTTCCGCCAGCAGGGCGTCGACCTGGCCCAGATCGGGGTGCTGAGCCTGCTCGGACTGTCCTGGAGCATCAAGTTTCTGTGGGCCCCGGCAATCGACCATTTCCGCCACCACCGACGCTGGATGCTGGGCGTGGACCTGGCCATGGGCAGCGTTTTCCTCCTGTTCGCCATGCACGCCGGCTTCGGCCCCTGGGTGTGGGTCGCTATCGGGTTGTTCACCCTGCTGTCGGCGACCAACGACATCGCCATCGACGGCTACACCATCGAACTGCTGGACAAGCACGAGCTGGGGCTCGCCAACGGCCTGCGCATCGGCTTCTACCGGGTGGGTATGCTGGGGGCGGGGTTTCTGCTGGCACTGACGGGGCTCGTCGGCTGGTTCGGCGCATTCGTCACCGGCGCCGCCCTGCTGGCGGTCGCCGGCATTGCATGTTTCAGCGCACCACGCGAGAAGCAGCGCGCCGCCGCCCCGGTGTCGGCGTCGGGGGAGCTGCGCGGGCTGATGCGCCATCCGCGGATATTCGTACCGCTGGTGCTTTTCATGGGTGGGCTGCTGGCCGGTGCCCTGCGGTCGCCCCGCGTTGCCGCGGTTCTGATCGGGGTGGCGGCGGCCATCGTGCTGTGGGGACGGGTGCGCCGACGCCGGCACCCGACCGCCGGCATACCGGAAGGGCCCGTGTTCGGCGCCCTCCTGGAAATGCTGCAGCGTCCCTACTTTCTGCCGGTCATGCTGTTCGTGCTCACTTTCAAGCTGGCTGACAGCGCCATGGGGTTCATGGTGAAACCCTTCTGGGTGGACGCCGGATTCAGCGCGGCCCAGATAGGGCTGGTATCGGTCAACATCGGTCTGGTGCTGTCCATTGCAGGCGGGCTGGCGGGCGGCTGGTTCACGGACCGGGCGGGCATCTTTCGGGGACTGTGGATTCTCGGGCTGCTGCAGGCACTTTCCAATCTGGGCTATGCATGGGCCGCCCATGTGCTTCCCCTGGCCGGCGCCGGCACGCCCATTCCGCTTTCCCACGAACTGCTCATGTACTCGGTCAGCGCGCTGGAGTCGTTCACCGGCGGGCTGGGCACGGCGGCCTTCCTGGCCTTTCTCATGGTGATCGTCAACAAGAAGCACTCGGCCACCGAGTACGCCCTGCTGTCCTCCATCTTTGCGCTCAGCCGCTCGGTGGCCGGCTGGGCAAGCGGCTATGGGGCGCAGGACATGGGCTACTCCCATTACTTTCTGTTCACGTTCTTTCTCGCGTTTCCCGCCTACCTGCTGTTGCCCTGGGTGAAGAAGATGCTGGCGTACGTGGAATCCCGCAGGGACTGGGACGCGCAATAGACGCTTGCCGAGAGGGCGATTCACCGATCCCCGCCCGGCTTGCCGCCGGATGCCGCCGGAGTGCGGCGCGGGCCGCTAGATGTCGTAGTCGTAGTCGATGGTCAGGGGTGCGTGATCCGAGAAACGCCGGGCCGTGTAGATGCGGGCTGCGCTCACCTTGTCCTTCAGCCCCGGGGTGATCACCTGGTAGTCGATGCGCCATCCCACGTTCTTCTCCCAGGCGCGCCCGCGGTTGGACCACCACGTGTACTGATCGGGTGCCTGATTGACGACCCGGAAAGCGTCCACGAACCCCCGGCGATCGAACAACGCATCCATCCAGGCCCGCTCCTCCGGCAGAAAGCCGGAGTTCTTCTGATTGCTGCGCCAGTTCTTCAGGTCGATGGGCCTGTGGGCAATGTTCCAGTCCCCGCAGATGATGTATTCGCGGCGCCTGCGTCGCAGAGCGCCGAGCCGCTCCATGAACCGGTCCATGAAATCGAGCTTGACGGCCTGGCGCTGCGGCCCGGAAGTGCCCGAGGGCAGATACAGGGATACCACGCTCAGCGACCCGAACTGCGCCTCGATGTAGCGTCCTTCGGCATCGAACTCGGGCCAGCCCAGGCCCGTGATCACTTTGTCCGGTTCCCGGCGACAGAACACGGCTACGCCGCTGTAGCCCTTTTTCAGGGCGTCGTGAAAATAGCTGTGAAAGACACGAGGACGGTGGGTGCCGTCCAACTGGTGCTCCTGGGCCTTGGTTTCCTGCAGGCAGACCACATCCGCCCGCTGGCGACGGAGCCAGTCAAAGAAGCCCTTGCGGGCGGCGGCGCGGATACCGTTCACGTTGGCAGTGATGACGCGCATGCGCGGACCTCGATGTCGCTCAACCGGGAGGCACGGGCCGGCAACGCGCAGCCGCCTCTGCCGCGGACAACAGACCCGTGCCGCGTGTATCATACCTGAGTTCGTTCCGGTCCGGAGCGACGGAGCCTCCGGTGCAACCATGAAAGACTACCAGCGGGAATTCCTGAGCTTTGCCATTGACGCCGGCGTGCTGCGTTTCGGCCGGTTCACTCTGAAATCCGGGCGCATCAGCCCCTATTTCTTCAATGCCGGGCTGTTCAATACCGGCCTGCGGCTGGCGCGTCTGGGGCGCTTCTACGCCCGTGCGATTCACGACTCGGATATCGAGTTCGACGTCCTGTTCGGTCCCGCCTACAAGGGCATACCGCTGGCGGCCGCGGCGGCCATCGGCCTGGCGGACAGCTTCGGGCGGGACGTGCCCTACTGCTATAACCGCAAGGAGGCCAAGGATCACGGCGAGGGCGGGCAGATCGTGGGCGCCGACCTCAACGGCCGGGTGCTGATCGTCGACGATGTCATCACCGCCGGTACGGCGGTACGCGAATCGGTGGACCTCATACGCGCGGCCGGCGCGGTCCCGGCAGGGGTGGTGATTTCCCTGGACCGCCAGGAGCGGGGCCGCGACCGGCGTTCGGCCATCCAGGAAGTGGAGGATGATTTCGGCATGCCGGTCATCAGCATCGTGGGCCTCAAGGAGCTGATTGCCTATCTCGCCGACCAGCCCGGCCGGGAACAGGACCTGGAGCGGATCGAGGTCTACCGGAAGGACTATGGCATCGACTAGGGAACCTCTGCACAGGGCGCTGAAGGGGCGCTCACGGCGTTGCAAAGGCGCTCGGAATGCTCATTTACCTTTGTAAACTGCGCTTCCTCGCCCCTTTGCGCCTTGTGATCATCCCCTTGATCGACCTGTGCAGAGCCTCCCTAGGAACCTCTGCACAGGGCGCTTGATCGAGCCGTGCAGAACCTCCACTAGCCCCACATCAGCTTGGCGCCGATCGCCAGGGTCAGCACTTCGAAAATGCGCTTGATCCAGCGGTTGCCCTTGACGATGGACAGGTGTGCGCCCAGGTAGCCGCCCAGCAGCGAACCCACCACCAGCACAGGCACCCAGGACCAGTGGATGTGGGCCAGCATTCCCAGCGTCAGGGCGCCGGTGCCGTTCCAGAACAGGCCCACCAGCACCAGCGTGTAGGCCACCGCCCGGCGGTAGTCCAGCCCGAACCAGCGCACCAGCCACAAGGTCACGAAAAGGCCGGTACCCGAGGTGAGCGAACCGTTCAGCACACCCAGGCCGAACAGGGCGATGCCGCCGGCGACAAAGCCGAACCGGTCCCGGTGGGCGGGCGCGTGAGTCTGACCCAGGCCCGGGTTGAACCAGGAATACAGCCCCAGCCCGAAGGTCAATGCCCCGAGCGCCAGCTCCGCCAACCGGTCCGGGACGTCCACGATCAGGTGGGCGCCCAGCACCACCCCCGGCAGCCCGGTGGCCAGCATGAACAGCGTGAAATTGCGCTCCAGGCTGTTCTCCCTCAAGTGCCGCAGGGTCGCGCCGATACCCAATGCGACGGTGGCAACCTTGTGGGTGGCCAAGGCAACCACGAAGGGCAGCCCCAGAAAGATCAGCGCAGGCAGCTGGACCAGACCAGCGCCGCCCCCGGAAAACGCCGACAGCAGGTTGGCTCCCAGCGAAATCAGCAACAGCAGCAGCTGGTCTGCGAGATGCATTTCACGGGACCCGAAGCAATGTCACCGGCACGGCCGACCCGAGGTCCTGTCCGGAAAAATTCACAATGGTGAGGCTCATGAGAACTGGCGTCAGTGCAGGCACGTTGCGGATCGTTTCACTCGGATTGCTGCTGGGCGCCGGGCTGGGCTGCGCCGCCCATGCCGGCTCCCTGTACAAATGGACGGACAAGAACGGCGTCGTCCACTACGGCGACCATATCCCGGCCCACGACGCGGGCAAGCCGCGGGAAGTCCTCAATCAGGACGGCATCGCCGTCAAGAACGTCCGGGGCGCGAAAACCCCCCAGGAAATCGCCGCCGAGAAGCGGGCTGCAAAAAAGCGCGCCGAACAGAAGCGCAAGGCGCAAGCCCAGGCCGCCCACGACCGGATGCTGTTGGACACGTTCTCCAGCGTCGACGACATGAAAATGGCCCGTAATGGCAAGATTCAGGCCATCAACGCCATCATCGAGGTCACCCAGGGCCGGCTGAAGAACCTCAAAGCCAGCCTGAAGGCCAATACCCACGAGGCCGCCGGCTACCAGCGCAGCGGCAAGCCGCTGCCCGCCTTTCTGAAGTCGAACATCGCGAACATCCGCAGCCGCATCCAGAAGAACCAGAGCTACATCCAGAGCAAGCGCAAGGAACAGGAAGCCATACGGCAGCAGTTCGCGGCGGATATAAAACGGTTCAAGGAGCTGCAGCACCAGATGCACCAGCAGCAGCAGGAAGCGGCGGCGTCGCCGTCTTCGCCCATATCCCGATGATGCGCCAAGCCGGCGCCGTCAGCCGCGGATCAGCGTACCGACGCCCTCATCGGTGAAAAGCTCCAGCATGACGGCATGCTCGACCCGCCCATCGATGATGTGGGCGGCGCGCACTCCGGACTGGACGGCGGACAGGGCGCAGCGGATCTTGGGCAGCATGCCGCCGTGGATGGTGCCATCGGCGATCAATGCGTCCACCTGGGCGGCGGACAAACCCGACAGCAGCTTGCCCTGGTCGTCCAGCAGACCGGCCGTGTTGGTCAGCAGGATCAGCTTCTCCGCCATCAGCACCTCCGCCAGACGACCGGCGACCAGATCCGCATTGATGTTGTAGGCGTGACCGTCATCGCCGGCGCCGATGGGCGCGATCACGGGAATGACGTCGCCGCCCACCAGCATGTTGAGCACCGAGGCATCGATGCTCGCCACTTCCCCCACGTGACCCAGATCGACGATCTCCGGTTCCTCCAGCTCGGGTAGCCGGCGGGTGATGGTCATCTTGCGGGCGCGGATCAGCTCGCCGTCCTTGCCGGTCAGGCCGATGGCGCGTCCGCCCTGGCGGTTGATCAGGTTTACGATCTCCTTGTTGACCAGCCCGCCCAGGACCATCTCCACCACGTCCATGGTCTCGCTGTCGGTGACCCGCATACCTTCGATGAACTGGCTTTCCTTGCCGATGCGCTCCAGGAGCCGGCCGATCTGCGGACCGCCGCCGTGGACCACCACCGGATTGATGCCGACCAGTTTCATGAGCACGACATCGCGGGCGAAGCCGCGCTTCAGCGCCTCGTCCACCATGGCGTTGCCGCCATACTTGATGACGATGGTCTTGCCGCGGAAGCGCTGGATGTAGGGCAGCGCCTCGGTCAGCACCCGGGCGACATTCATCGCCGACTCGGCATTCAAAGTCATGAGCGTGTCCGTTTCAGTTGTCAGAACGGCAGCGACAGCCCCGCATCGACATCCAGCATGGCCTTGCGGAACGTTTCCTGGATACGCTGCAGCGCCTGCGCGTCGTCGGCCTCGAACCGCAGCACCAGGCACGGCGTGGTATTGGAAGCGCGCACCAGCCCCCAGCCGTCCGGGAAATCCGCGCGCACCCCGTCGATGGTCGCCACCGTCGCGCCGTCGAAGTCCGCGGCCGCGGCCAGCCGGTCCATGAACCGATGCGGCTCACCCTCGGCCATCGCCACGTTCAACTCCGGGGTGTTGACGCTGTCGGGCAGCGCGGCGAACACCTCGGTGGATGAACGGGAATCCTTCGCCAGAATTTCCAGCAGCCGCGCAGCGCTGTACAGAGCATCGTCGAACCCGTACCAGCGCTCGCGAAAGAACAGGTGCCCGCTCATTTCCCCGGCCAGCAGGGCACCGGTTTCCTTCATGCGGGCCTTGATCAGCGAATGTCCCGTCTTCCACATCTCGGGCCTGCCGCCATGGGCGGCGATGGCGCTGTCCAGGTGCCGCGAGCACTTGACGTCGTAGATGATCTGCCCGCCCGGGTTGCGCTCCAGAATGTCCCTCGCGAACAGCATCATGAGCCGATCCGGCCAGATGATCCGGCCTTCCCCGTCCACCACCCCGAGGCGGTCGCCGTCACCGTCGAAGGCGAGCCCCACATCGGCGCCGCGCTCGTTTACCGCGGCTATCAGGTCGTTCAGGTTCTCGGTCTTGCTGGGGTCCGGATGGTGGTTGGGAAAACGCCCGTCGATCTCGCAGTAAAGCTCCGTCACCTGGCAGCCCAACGCCTTGAGCAGTCGGGGCGCGGCTTCGCCCGCCACCCCGTTGCCGCAATCGACGACCACGTTCATGGGTCGGGCGAGGGTGATGTCCGATTCTATACGCTCGATATAATCCGGCAGCACGTCCAGGTGTCTGAGGGTACCCTGGCCGCTGTCCAGGTCGCCGCTTTCGATGCGCCGCCGCAGGCCCTGAATGGCCTCCCCCGAAAGGGTTTCGCCGGCCAGCACGATCTTCATGCCGTTGTACTCCGGCGGGTTGTGGCTGCCGGTGATCATCACCCCGGAACGGGCATCCAGACGATGCGCCGCGAAGTACAGCACCGGGGTGGGCACCTGACCGATATCCACCACGTCCCGCCCGCTGGCCCGCAGTCCGCCGATCAGAGCGTCGGACAGCGCGGGTCCCGACAGCCGGCCGTCGCGACCGACGATGACGGTGGGTTCGCCCCGCGCGGCCGATTCGCTGCCGATGGCCTGGCCGATCCGGTAGACGGCAGCGGGTGTCAGGTTCGACGCCACCAGACCGCGGATGTCGTAGGCGCGGAATATGGAAGGATCCAGGGCCTCTTCAGTCACTGTTTGCTTCTCCCGATGCAGGACCGACGGCAGCATCGACCGGCGGGGCGGCCCGGCTTTTGCGCGTCGCGGTCAGATGCCGCAGCATGTCGAGTGTGCCGCGGCAGTCCTCCAGATGAGCATTGTAGGGCTGGGGAAGAACTCCCGTCTGGCTGCCCTTGACCAGCCCCACGGCGGTCGCGAGGTCCGTGCGCAGGGCGGCGACCAGCCAGCGGAACAGTACCAGCACCGCCAGCGCCCAGAGAACGGCTGCCACCCCATAGGCGACGGCGATATGGGTCACCGCTGCGCCGAACCCGGCATCATTGCGAGCCCAGTAGGCCAGCTGCCAGCGGCTGCCGCCGATGGGAACGCTCGCCGTCGGCGTGCCTTGCCGCGCCGCCGCGGACCCCACCGCCGTGAGCTTCACCGGCGCGCCCTGGCCGGGGATCTGGCGCAATTCCAGATAGCCGCCATGGGTCGCGTCGCCCTTGAGCAGGTCATGGATCAGGCTGGTGGGGAAGCTCACCATGATGTTGCCCACCACCCGGCCCTTGCCGTTCCCCCGCACTGCCTGCGCCAGGTTGACCTGCTGCGCCGCCTGCCCGGGGAAATCCACTTCCACCGGCGCCTTGCCCTGGGCCGCCTGCTGGAGCATGTCCACCGCCGCGTAGCTCAGGCTCTTCCCGTCGGGCGACAGGCTGGCCACCGGCGCCAGCAGACGTATCTGCCGGGCGGAGGGGAAAAGCCGTTTCAGACGGGCCAGCTGGCGGCGCTGCCGGGCTTTGTCCCCGGCTTTCAGCGCCTGCGCCAGGGCGGGATCGCCGGCCACGGCGGCCAGGGTCGCCTGGATATAGGCCAGGCGATTGGACACGCGGTCGGCCAGCGCCTCGGCGGTGGCGGCGGTACGGGCCCGCTGCATGCGCTCCAGCGGCCCCTGGGCGGCGTGATACCCGAACAGTGCCACCGCGGTAAGGACCAGCCAGCCGGCCAGGAATACCGCCACACCCGCCCGCGTGAGGCTCATGGGTACGGTCTTGGTGACACCGCCCGATGCGCCGGTTTTCGGCTTCGCGGGCCGCAGAGTGAACGGTTTCATGAGTGATTCCGGATTCCCGGTGCCCGCAAAGGCGCCGCCCCGTGCAGCCGTGTTCTCATTCGAATTCTCAGCTCCGGCCGGTGTGCCCGAACCCCCCGGTTCCCCGCGGGCTCACCTGAAACTCCTCGACCACGTCGAAGGCGGCCTGCACCACCGGCACGAACACCATCTGTGCCACACGTTCGCCGGGCTGGATGGTAAAAGACTCCGATCCACGGTTCCAGCAGGACACGAACACCTGTCCCTGATAGTCGGAATCGATCAATCCAACCAGGTTGCCCAGCACGATGCCGTGCTTGTGGCCCAGGCCCGAGCGGGGCAACAGCACGGCGGCCAGGCCCGGGTCGCCGATATGGATGGAGATACCGGTGGGAATGAGCCGGGTGTCCCCCGGGGACAGCACCAGGTCCGCGTCCAGGCAGGCCCGCATGTCGAGCCCGGCGGAGCCGTCAGTGGCGTAATGGGGAAGCGGATACTCGCTGCCGATGCGCGGGTCCAGGATCTTAAGCTGAATCTTTTGCATGCTCGTTGAATGTCAGTATGTTGCCGGCAGCCGAAGCGCCGGCTAAACGGGAAGCCACCAGCTCCATCAGCTCACGGGCCAGGCGCGCCTTGGGGCCGTGGCGCAATTCCCGGGAACCGCCTTCCCACAACACCAGCAGGGCGTTGTGGTCGGCATCGAAACCGCTGTCCGGCCGGTTGATCCAGTTGGCGGCGATCATGTCCAGGGCCTTGGCGCGCCGTTTGCCCTCCGCGTGCTCGGCGAGGCGCTCGCTCTCGGCGGCGAAGCCCACGGTGAACGGCCGACGCGGCAACGCGGCCACCTCAGCCAGGATGTCGGGATTGCGCTGCAGCTCGAGTTGCATGGTGGCCGCCGTCTTTTTCAACTTGTGTTCGGACGGATACCGGGGACGGTAGTCGGCCACGGCGGCGGCGGCCACAAAAATATCACAGTCCCCGGCGACGTCCATGACGGCCCGGTGCATGTCGGCCGCGCTCTCCACCATCACGCGACTCACCCCGTCCGGACAGGACAGGGCGACCGGCCCGCTGACCAGCGTCACCCGCGCGCCCGCCTGGGCTGCCGCGGCGGCCACCGCGTAGCCCATCTTGCCGGAGCTGCGGTTGCTGATGTAGCGCACCGGATCGAGGGCTTCCCGGGTGGGCCCGGCGGTCACCACCACGTGGGCACCCGCCAGCCGGCCGGTGGCGAACAGAGCGTCCAGACGCGCCACCAGTTCGGCAGGCTCCAGCATCCGGCCCGGGCCCACCTCGCCGCAGGCCTGCACGCCCCCGGCCGGCCCCAGACAGTGGATACCGCGCCCGGCCAGACGGACCATGTTGTCCCGGGTGGCGGGATTTTCCCACATGACCCGGTTCATGGCCGGGGCCACGGCCAGCGGCGCCTCGCTGGCCAGGCACAGTGCGGCCAGCAGGTCATCGGCCCGCCCCTGGGCCAGGCGCGCCAGAAAGTCCGCTCCGGCAGGAGCCACCAGGATGGCATCGGCCCAGCGCGCCAGCTCGATATGGCCCATGCCCGCCTCGCCGGCGGCATCCAGCAGGCCGGTGCGCACCGGGTGGCCCGACAGGGCCTGCAGGGTGAGCTCACCGATGAACCGGCCGGCGGCCTCGGTCATCACCACCCGCACCTCGGCACCGGCGTCCCGCAGGCGCCGCACCAGCTCGGCGCTCTTGTAGGCGGCGATGCCGCCGGTGACGCCCACCAGGACCTGTTTACCCTTCAGGTGATTCATGGGCGGAAAGTCTACCAGAAGGCCCGCAGCGGCGCGCCGCCGGGTGGACGGACACCGGCCGTCCTGGTTTACTGGCACGGACCCACGACAACAGGGAGGTTGTCCATCATGCCGATCACCGACTGGCCGTGCGCGGAACGGCCCCGCGAGAAGTTGCTCGCCCGTGGACCGGGCGCCCTTTCAGACGCCGAGCTGCTGGCCATTTTTCTGCGCACCGGGATTCCCGGCAAGACCGCCGTGGATCTGGCGCGCGAGCTGCTGGGAACCCATGGCGGGCTGCGCCGTCTGCTGGAAGCGGACCGCAACCGCTTCTGCGCCGCTCCGGGCCTGGGCGTCGCCAAGTTCGTACAGCTGCAGGCCTGCCTGGAGATGGCCCGCCGTCACCTGCACGAGGCATTGACCCGGGGCGACGCCCTGCACAGCCCCGAGGATACCCGGCGCTACCTCACCGCCCGCCTGCGTTCCCGGTCCCGGGAAGTGTTCGCCTGTCTGTTTCTGGACACCCGCCACCGGGTGATCCGCTATGAGGAGCTGTTCCAGGGCACCATCGACGGCGCCGCCGTTCATCCCCGGGAGGTGGTCAAACGGGCGCTGGCCCACAATGCCGCCGCCGTCATCGTGGCCCACAACCACCCATCGGGGGTGGCCGAGCCAAGCCGGGCGGACCGCCACCTCACCGATCGGCTGCGGGACGCCCTGGGCCTGGTGGACGTGCGGGTCCTGGACCATCTGGTGGTGGGCGACGGTGAGATCGTGTCGTTTGCCGAGCGGGGCCTGCTGTAGGGCGTCGGGTTGTTCTGGGAAACAACGAGTTACGCAAGAGCCCAGGCAACACGATCAGCTACCGGGTTGTACCAGGACGGGCGCTCTGGTATAAAGTGCTGCTTCGCAACGCCCAGGTAAGTCCGGAAGAGGGATTTGGTCATGTCCAGAGTATGCCAGGTTACGGGAAAGCGGCCGATTACCGGCAACAACGTTTCCCATGCCAACAACAAGACGCGCCGGCGCTTCCTGCCCAACCTCCATACGCACCGTTTCTGGGTCGAAAGCGAGAAACGTTGGGTGAAGCTGCGGGTGTCCTCCAAGGGCATGCGCATCATCGACAAGCACGGGATCGAGAACGTGCTGGCCGATTTGCGCACCCGCGGCGAGAACATCTGAGGAGCCAGCCATGCGCGACAAGATCAAGCTCGTATCCAGCGCCGGCACCGGCCATTTTTACACCACCGACAAGAACAAGCGTACGACGCCGGAAAAGCTGGAAATGAAGAAGTATGACCCGGTGGTGCGTAAGCACGTGATCTACAAGGAAGCCAAGATCAAGTAAGCACCGGCTTACAAAGCAGGCATCCACAAAAAAACCCGGCAGCGCCGGGTTTTTTTGTGGCCAGACGTGGGTCTCACGCCGCCTGCAGACTGTATCCCCGCAAACGGCGGGCAAAGCTTTCCAGGGCCTGGATCCCGGTGGCCTCGGCCTGCACGCACCATTCCTGAAGTGCGTGGCGCAGGTGCTCATGGCTGGCCGCCGACCGCGCCCAGATGTCCTGCAGCGCCTGTCGATACTGGTACACGGTGCGCAGTCGCTGGCTCACCGCCAGCGCCAGGTCGAGCCGGCCCCGGGCATTGGCATCCATCATGGATATGTCGCGCACCAGCAGACGTCGACCTTGTTTGAGCATACGGCGGCAGGAGGCGTCGGCCCGGCGCAGCTCCTCGCGCATCACGGGCACCATGACTTCGCCGGCGAAATGCGCCATCACGTGGAACCGGTTGAGAATCACGGCGCGCACGGTTTCCATGTCCACATCTTCCTTATAGGGCACAATGACCGGCCGCGGGGCCACCTTCTTGACGCGGGCCAGCCCCAGGGCCGACAGGGTGCGGATATAGAACCAGCCCAGGTCGAACTCCCACCATTTGGTGGAGAACTTGGCCGAACTGGGGAAAGCATGGTGGTTGTTGTGCAATTCCTCACCGCCGATCAGCAACGCCACCGGCACGATATTGGTGGAGGTGTCCTTCGATTCGTAGTTGCGATAGCCCCCCCAATGGCCGACGCCATTGATGACGCCCGCGGCCCAGAAGGGGATCCACATCATCTGGACACCCCAGATCGCAAGCCCCACGGGCCCGAGCAGCGCGATGTCGATTGTCAGCATCAGCGCGACACCCAGCAGGGGATGCCCGGTGTACAGACGCCGCTCCAGCCAATCGTCCGGGGTGCCGTGTCCATACTTATCCAGAGTCTGCGGCTTTTCCGCTTCGGCCCGGTAAAGCTCGGCACCCTGCCACAACACCGTGCTTATGCCCTTTACCTGAGGACTGTGGGGATCCTCAGGCGTCTCGACCTTCGCATGGTGCTTGCGGTGCACGGCCACCCACTGCTTGGTGACCATGCCCGTGGTCAACCACAGCCAGAAGCGGAAGAAGTGTCCTACCAGGGGATGCAGATCCAGGGCACGGTGCGCCTGGTGGCGGTGGAGAAAGATGGTGACACTGGCGATGGTAATGTGGGTGAGGCCCAGTGCCAGCACCACGTAACCCCAGATCGGAAGGTGCACAAACCCGTGATCAAGCCAGGATTGCAGCGAAATTTCGGACATCGTTCAGCCGGGCTCCGAGTGACTGTTGATCGAAGCTTGAGTGTAGCATAGGGTGCCCTCGGACCAAGGCCCGGCGCCGTCATACGCCTTCAGTCCTGCGGACCCTCGGGCGGGGGCTTCTGTTGGTTGCTGACCGCCCAGTCCACCATGGCCTGCCCCCAACGGTAGGCAGTGCCGGGGTCCAGGTCGATGACCTGATAACGCCCCCCTTCACGCAATATCAAGCGAAGCAACCCGATGCCGCTATCATGGAAAACGTGACGCAGTTCTATGGTCTGCCCGAAGGGCGCGGTGAACTGTTCCATAACGGGGCGCTCCGAAACAAGAACGAGACGCATTCTAGCCTCGTAACCGCCCTGTCGCCACCGCCTCCGGACGGGGCACAGGATTGACGTACCAGGGAACGCAGCAGGCGGGCTGGACCGGGGCATGCAAAACATTTTCATCGGAAGACAGCCGATCTACGACAGCGGACTGAAGGTCCAGGCCTATGAGCTGCTGTTCCGCAGCGGCCCGGACAACCACGCGGTGGTTGCCAACGGCGATCAGGCCACCTCCCAGGTGATCCTGAATGCAGTCGTGGACATCGGCCTGGACCAGCTGGTGGGAAACGCGCCGGCCTTCATCAACCTGACCCGCAATTTCCTGGTACGCACGGAACCGCTGCCCCTGCCGCCGGACAGGGTGGTACTGGAGGTGCTGGAAGACATCCAGGTGGACGGCACGGTGCTGGCGGCCGTGCGTCGGCTGGCCGACATGGGCTACACCATCGCTCTCGACGATTTCGTTTTCCGCGAGGAGTTGCGGCCGCTGCTGGAGCTGGCCGAAATCGTCAAGATCGACATACGCAACCTGGGCCGATCCGAGGTGCAGGACCATGTGCAGCAGATGCAGCGCTATCCCCTCACCCTGCTGGCCGAGAAGGTCGAAACCTACGACGACCTGGCGTTCTGCAAGGACCTGGGCTTCCAGCGCTTTCAGGGCTATTTCTTCAGCCGCCCCAAGGTCATCACCGGGCAGCGCATCCCGGCCAACCGCCTGGCCACCCTGCAGCTGCTGGCAAAGCTCCAGCAGCCGGACACCGAGGTCGCCGAGCTGGAGAAGATCATCCAGCAGGACCTGACCCTGAGTTTCCGCCTGCTGCGCTACATCAATTCAGCATTCTTCGCCCTGCCCCGCAAGGTGGAGTCCATCCGCCAGGCCGTGGTGTACCTGGGCACCAACGCCATCAAGACCTGGGTCGCGCTGCTGGCCCTGTCCGGCATAGACGACAAACCCCACGAGCTCATGACGGTGGCCATGGTACGGGCGAAGATGTGCGAACTGCTCGCCCAGGCCATGTCTGCGCCGCACCCGGATGCCTTCTTCACGGTGGGACTGTTCTCGGCCCTGGACGCGATTCTGGATATCCCCATGGACCAGGTGGTGGCCTCGCTGCCACTGTCCGACGAAATCACGGCGGCGCTCCTGCGCCGGGAAGGCCTGTTGGGCAGCGCTCTGGACTGCGCCCTGGCCTATGAACAGGCGCACTGGGACGAGGTCGCCTTCGGGACCATGAACACCGGACATATCACCGAAGTCTACGTGGACGCCCTGGCCTGGGCCTGTCAGGTGAGCAGCGCGCTGTCGGCCCGGGACTGAAGGCGGGCCTACACACGGTCCAGCAGCAGGTTGCCGACCCCGTCCACCACGCACCGCCAACCGGGTGCCAGCCAGGTGGTCGCCACCACATCAGTGACCAGCGCCGGTCCCTGCAGCCGTTGCCCGGCCCCCAGCGTGGCGCGGGACCACACCGGCACCGGACCATCCAGACCCGCCATCTCCACCTGCCGGCTCTCCTGCCCCGGCTGCGTACCGGCCGGCCGCAGTGCCAGCGCCGGCGGCTGCCCGCGCACGCGAACCCGCAGGTTGACCAATTCCACGGCGGCGTCCAGTCGGTGACCGTAGCGCGCCTGATGCGCGGCGTGAAACGCCTGCAGGGTGCCGTCCCGCCCCCGCCAGGGAAGGGTCAGGGTGTAGGACTGACCCAGATAGCGCAGATCCAGGGCCTGATCCACCGATATCGCCTCGCGGCTCACGCCGTCGGCTGCCAGCGCCTCCCTTCCCTGCGCCTCCAGCCCCTCCAGGCCCGCCAGCAGCTCCCCTTCCTCGAAGCCGGCAAGCGGCCCGTTCAGGGTATGCGACAACTGGCGGCCGGGGGCCGCCGCCAGCATCCCCAGGGCCGACAGCACGCCCGCGTGCACCGGCACCATCGCACGCGCCATGCCCAGGGCTTCGGCCAGGGCGCACACATGCAGTCCG
>Ga0102956_1000353_pt1 | contig 16498 bp, 14 predicted proteins | sample SalPonF2_A_D2_MG_FD_84515 | JGI IMG/M metagenome (GOLD analysis project Ga0102956, IMG submission 84515) | Salt pond soil microbial communities from South San Francisco under conditions of wetland restoration - Salt Pond MetaG SF2_A_D2_MG ...
AACCGATTAGGCACAGTTGATAACCGGATTGGAAATGAATTACATTCATTCAAAGGAGTTGAGGAAGTACGTCCACTTATCATTACAGCTGCTCAAATGAAAACACAGAATGGCGATGCGGCTCCAGTCGTTTTAATCGGCGCACAACCCCCGGAGTTTCTTGGCGGTCCCTGGGATATCGTAGTTGGAAGCGATAAAACACTGTTGCAGGAAGGAACCGTATCCGCAGATCAATTTGATATTGATAATCTTGGAGGAATAAAAGTCGGAGATGAAGTGGAAATCGGAGGAAAACTTGTTGTGCTTAAAGTTCTTACACGGGGAGCAAGGGGCTTCGGCTCCAATTACATGTTCACCACACTCGACCGGGCACGGTATCTCGGAAAATTTCCGGTAAATAAAGTCAGTGCCTTTCTGATCAAGACCAAACCAAATGTCCAACAGGATTCTGTTGTTAAGCAAATCAATGCCCGTCTTACCGGAGTTCGGGCATGGACTTCCAAAAAATTTGCTCAATCTACGGTTAACAGCATTTTATCGACCAGTGGAATTGGGGCTTCGATCGGTACACTCATCTTGTTTGCCGTTATTTCGGGAATTGTCATTATCGGATTGACCCTTTATTCATCAGCGATCGATCGCTTGCGTGATTACGCCACCATGAAAGCCATTGGAGCCACGAATAAATACATCACACGATTGATCCTAATACAGGCCGTTATCATTGCAACGATTGGCTTTATTGTCGGAGGTGCTTTGATGATCGGATTTCGGGAAGGGATAAAAAATGCCGGAGTACTTTATCATTATACGACACTTGAGTGGTTCGGATTCTTCGTCGCCACCATGCTGATCTCCCTGTCCGGATCACTATTTGCATCACGAAGAATACGTAAAGTGGAACCAGCCAGAATTTTCAGAAATTAACAGGATTCATATGAGAAAAATATTATTTCAAATTCTGTTTTTTATGACCTTGATTCCTGTCATATCTAAACCATTAAAAGCCCAGAATAAACCGGGTAAAGAGATATTAACGCTAAAAGAGGCGGTTAACTACGGATTACAGCATCGTAACTCTGTTACAAAATCAAGATTGGAAGTCGCCTATTCCAGAAAAAAGACACAGGCAGCCATTAGTAATTATCTGCCGCAAATCAGTGCTTCCACCGATTATCGCAATTATCTCAAACTACCGACCACCATTCTACCCGGAGTCATTGCCGGTAAACCGGGTACGACGATAAGGGCAAAATTTGGCCAAAACAATAACATCTCAGCCGGAATCAAAGCGCAACAAGTGATTCTTGATCCTTCACTCATATCATCCATCCAGGCTTCGAAAGTTGATCAGGATATCGCTAAAAACAACGTGGTCGTAGAAAAGAAAAATGCCATATTACAAATTAAACAGGCTTATTTTAACGCGCTAACGGCCCGTGAAAATTGGAAATTGTCGAAGAATAGTCTGAAGCAATATCAGGAATTAGTGTCCATAAGCAGGCAGCAATATGAAAATAAACAAATTCAGCCCTTTGATTTATCCGAGGTTGAAACACAATTCAAAAATCAGAAACAACAGATCCTATTAGACAGTCTGAGTTATCTGAATGAAATAGAGCAGTTAAAGCTGGAAATCGGATTCAACCGGGATCAACAGATTTCCTTACCGGATTCATCCATAATATCGATGGCCAGGTTATCTACACCCCAAAACGCTTATCGTCAAACGGCCAGTTATCACGTGCCGGAATTCAAAAATATTCAGTTACAGAAACAATTGAATGAAAAGGAAATTCAGCAAAATAACCGTGGTTATCTTCCAAAAATTGATGCTTACGCGTTTGTCGGCTCCGAATTCTTTAATAACCAGTTCACTCCTTTTACATCAAGAACATGGTACGGTTCGAGTTATGTTGGATTGAACATTACGTTATCGATTTTTAGCGGATTACAAAGGAGTTACCAGAATCAACAGCTGCATATAAAAAGGCAGGAACTTTCTGATGATGCTGAGAATTTCATGCAACAATTTCCACAACGGGTACAAATTGCCAAAAGGCAGATTGATCTGGCCATTCGGAAAGCCGGTATTCAGAAATCAAAATACGAACTTGCTAATGAAAAACTGTCGGTTCAAAGAAAACGGTATAAACTGGGATTGATCAACTTGCAGGAGGTACTGAATACCGAAGTGCAGCTCAATGACGCTTTAAATTCCTATGTACAAACACTTCATGAGCTGATTAACGCCCGTCTGAAATACGAAAAACTTGTTGCCAGAGATTGATTATATAGAACGCAGATTACACGGATGACGCGGATTTTCGCGGATATTAAATTGAACCACAGAGTGCACCGAAATCTTGCAAAAGGCTCATAGAGTAAGGTTGAAAACTAAAAAAACCTTCAAGGTCTTTAAGACCTTGAAGGTTAAACTGTTAACTGCTTTATTGCTTACTGATCACTGAAATCACTTGTCCGTTAAAGAAGTAATGCCCGGTAAAGCTTTTCCTTCCAGATATTCGAGGCTTGCCCCGCCGCCAGTGGAGACGTGAGACACCTGATCGGCCAATCCGGCTTTGGCGATAGCGGATGCGGAATCACCGCCGCCAATAATCGTCGTGGCACCTTGTTTAGTGGCATCCGCCATAGCCTGAGCTACAGTAAAAGTTCCTTTGGCAAAATTATCCATTTCAAAAACACCCATCGGACCATTCCATATCACAGTCTTGGCTTCTTTTATGACATCAGTATATTCCTTTTGCGTTTTTGCACCGATATCGAGAGCCATCCAGCCGTCTTCGATGCCATCTTCCCCAACTTCTTTGGATTCGGTATCGTTCTTAAATTCTTTTCCAACCACAGAATCTACAGGAAGCAGCAAATCGATTCCCTTTTCTTCAGCTTTTTGCAGTAATTCTTTAGCCAATTCAACTTTATCCTCTTCCAGTAAAGAATTGCCAATCGGAAGTCCTTTGGCTTTATAAAACGTATAGGTCATGCCGCCGCCGACAATGATGGTATCCACTTTATTAAGCAGATTTTCGATCACTCCGATTTTATCGGAAACTTTGGCACCACCTAATACGGCAACAAAAGGATGTTTAGGATTATTAACCGATCCTTCCAGATATTTGATTTCTTTTTCCAAAAGATAACCGGCCGCTGCAGGTTGCAGATACTTTGTAATACCGGCAACGGAAGCGTGATTCCGGTGACTGCTTCCGAAAGCATCATTGATGAATACATCACCTAAAGAAGCCAGCGCTTTGCAGAAGCCATCTTCACTTTGCTTTTCTTCGGCATGGAAACGAACATTTTCCAGTAATACAATTTCGCCGGGTTTCGCCTGAGCAATCGCCTTTTCGGCTTCATCACCAATACAGTCTGTACCGAAATGAACTTTGGTATCTACTTTAGTTTGGAGGTAGTCGGCTACCGGTTTTAAACTGAATTCCGGAGAAGCTTCTCCTTTTGGCCGGCCAAGATGGCTCAATAATATTAAAAGTCCGCCATGTTCCGTTACATAGTTAATACTTGGAAGTGCCTGAACGATACGATTATCATTCGTGATCTTTCCTTTTTCTATGGGAACATTAAAATCGACCCGCATCACAACTTTTTTACCTTCAACTTCTACATCTTCAATAGTCAATTTTGCCATTGTACAATAGGTTTAATTTATGTGAGTTAAATAATTGCTGTTTATTTTGATTAATACTTATGCTTCAAAATACGGGAATACAATCACAAATTGAATGATTTTTATAGCTTTATCTGTTGGAAGCGATACCATTACAAAATTTTATATCAATACTACCGAAAAATCTGTTATTACCTAATATTTTGAATAAGTTTGGATAAAAATGAATTTAAAATTCGATTGAATCTTATGGCAAAACGAACCGTTTATCTCGATCATTCCGCTACAACTCCGGTAGACCCAAGAGTTCTGGAAACGATGTTGCCCTATTTTGAAAAAAATTACGGGAATGCCTCTTCCATTCATCATATGGGAAGGGAAGCTAATGTCGCGGTGGAAGAGTCACGGGAAAAAATCGCTCACTATCTGGGTGCGGAACCCAAGGAAATTATTTTTACAAGCGGTGGTACGGAAAGCGATAATACAGCAATAAAAGGGGCGTTAAAAGCCACTGACAAAAAGGAAGCCATCAGTTCCAATATTGAGCATCACGCGGTACTGCAACCGTTGGAACACCTTGGACAGGAAGGAATCAAAACAACCTTTATCAAAGTGGATGACAAGGGTCTGATCAATCCCAATAAAGTTGGAAAAGCCATAACCGATAATACCGGTATCGTTTCGATCATGCACGTAAATAATGAAATCGGAATTATTAATCCGATTCCTCAAATTGCGGAAGTTTGTCATAAACATAACGTTCTTTTTCATTCGGATACCGTTCAAAGCACCGGTAAATTACCTTTGAATGTTGATGAATTAGGAGTCGATTTTTTAAGTATCAGCGCACATAAGTTATATGGTCCTAAAGGAGTAGGTGTGCTTTATGCCCGTAATGGCATCGATTTCACACCCTTTATGGAAGGTGGTTCCCAGGAACGCCGTCGCCGGGGAGGAACCTTAAATGTACCGGGAATCGTGGGACTTGGCAAAGCCATCGAATTGGCTTACGAGGAATTGGACAAAAACAAAGCGCATATAATGGCACTTCAACAACGTCTCTATAAAGGACTTCAGGAAAAATTTTCAAATTTAATTTCTTTTAACAGCGATCCTGATCTGGGATTATATAATATCGTAAATATTTCTTTCGAACTGGATGGAGATAAAGCTCTTGATGGAGAAATGCTACTATTAAATTTAGATATTGACGGAATCTGCTGTTCCAATGGATCGGCGTGTACTTCTGGTGCGATTGAGCCGTCTCATGTTCTGTTAGGTATCGGAAGAGATGAAAATACTGCTAAGTCAAGCATCCGCTTTAGTTTAGGTAAAGATAACAATGAAGAAGATATTGATTATACAATCAACAGTCTCGAAAAAATAATGAGTCGTATGTTGAAAATGGTATAAAAATCTATCCTTTTACCGGTATTATTTTTTTATTAGTTAACATCATTTAATTGCATACTTCATTTAATATAGAATATTGTATAATCGAATATATGCTTTCTTCTACTATTACTTTCACTTTCCGTCTTTTAACCCAACCTGTTACCTGATATTAAAAAATTATTATTTCATATATAACGATATGATATAATTCTATTCTTTTTTTCTTATTAAAATTATACAACAAAAAATCAAGCTGCACATCACGTGATAAATTCAATATTTATCCGTATACTAAGCTGATCTATTGTGACATTTTAAATGGAGATTTCCCTGCTACAACCAATAGTTATTCAATAAAATATTTTTTTTGAGATTGATTTGTAGAAGGCTTTGCAAAACCACGGATTTTGTTCAATATCAAAGCCTGAGCGACTTCGAAACCGTAGCGTATTAATTATATTCGAGGATTTTGAAGATGCGAAAATACAGAGATGGGGCAAAAAACGGTTTTGCAAAGTCTTCTTGCATTATTCCTCAACTTTACAAACAGGGAAAAACGAGAGATTATTGAGACATCTGTCAGGTTATAAACCGATTTTTTCGAGAATCGGTAGGATAAGCAAATAAATTATTCATTTACGAAAAGTGTGATCAGAAAATGTGGAAAATATTAAATATTTATATAAATAATTGATCATATAATCATAATGTCAATCTTTAACTAAAAAAATAACAGGGAGTTTTGAAAACTAAAAAGAATCGATTTCTAACCCAAAAAGATCTTTTAACAAAAACTTCAACCTTTTATATTCTTTTAATTTTACTCTTCTCATTTAGCTTGCCTCAAATGGCAAAAGCTGCATACATGCCCGATGGAGGTGGCGGTAAAAAACCAAAATTTGATGTTGGTGGTGCTCTTCGTTTTAATTATCGTTATATGACATGGAAAGACGAAACGTATGCTAAAATCGCTAATGCACAAGGCGGGGAATTTCTTTTAGATACATTTCGTTTTGATATTAATGGAAGTTATAAAGGCTTGAAATTATCCACGGAATATCGATTTTATGCCGGTTATAACATGTTGCACCATGGTTACGTGGAATATGATGTGAATAAAAATAATCGATTTCAATTAGGTATTTCACAAGTACCTTTTAATATACAGCCTTATGCATCACATAATTGGTTCTTTTCTATCGGTTACTATGTTGGTTTAGAAGATAACTATGATGCAGGTCTAAAGTATATTCATTATCATGGTCCGTGGACAATTAAAGCCGCATTTTATAAAAATTCAGGTGGTAATTATACAGGGCATTCGCTGGCAAGTTCACGATATTCTTATGATGTAGTTCCCGCAAGAAAAAGTCTGGCAGGAATGACTTCCAATAATCGTGAGGTTAATCAATTTGATTTAAAAATTGCATATACCATTAAACATGGCAAATTGGGAAGTACAAAATTAAGCTTCTCCGGTCAATATGGTCAGTTGTATAATGATAAATTAAATGAATTTGGGAACCATAATGCATGGGCATTGAACCTCAATGGTTATTACGGGCGGTTTAATGTACAGCTTGGTGCGATTCGTATGGCGCAGAATCCTAAAACTTTACCAGGTATTCCGAACGACCGGGTGGTTATGGGAGCTTATGATTTTCCTTATGAAGTCGCAGCCAAAGGTAATATCTACATTGTTGGCCTTGCATATAAAGTACCCGTAAAATGGGGACCTATTACGAGTCTGAATTTCTATAACGATTTCAGTATGTATGACAAGGACAAAAAAAGTTTTTATAATACATTCCATAATGTTACGGGATGTGCTATCTCTGCAGGAAAGGTATACACCTACATCGATTTTGCAAATGGTAAGAATGACCCCTGGCTCGGACAATTTACCGGCTTAGGTCCCGGGGTAAAAAATGCAAAATGGAAATTACGATTTAACGTAAATATTGGCTACTATTTCTAAGTAAGCTAAGAATTTATTTCATTAATAAATTTCAACTTATATGGGCATAATAACAGTTAAAAATCTGTACAAAATTTTTGGCAATCGTAAAGACAAGGCTTTTGAGATGCTCGATAAAGAGGCATCGAAAGAGGAAATTCTTGATAAAACGGGTTGTACAGTAGCTATCAATAATGCCAGTTTTGACATTCAAGAGCAGGAAATCTTTGTAATTATGGGACTTTCGGGGAGCGGTAAATCTACCGTTCTCCGATGCCTTAATCGTCTTATTGAACCCACGAAGGGTGAGGTTTTAATAAATGGAAAAGACATCTTGAAAGTCGATAAAGAAGAATTATTGCAATTACGACGTTCTGAGATGTCGATGGTTTTTCAGCATTTCGGTTTATTTCCTCATCGCACGGTTTCAAGTAATGTTGAATACGGACTTGAAATTGGAGGAATGGAAAAACCAAAGCGTAAAGAACTCGCTTATCAGGCTCTTGGACGGGTCGGACTCAAAGGATATGAAGAAAGTATGCCCGATGAGTTAAGTGGTGGAATGCAACAACGGGTTGGGTTAGCACGCGCACTGGCAAATGATCCGAAAGTTCTGTTAATGGATGAAGCCTTTAGTGCATTGGATCCATTGATCAGGGCTCAGATGCAGGACGAATTGTTAGATCTGCAGGCAGAAATGCATAAAACTATCGTCTTTATTACCCATGACCTGGATGAAGCACTTAAACTGGGAGATCGCATTGCGATCATGAAAGACGGTATGATTGTTCAAATCGGAACCCCTGAAGAAATATTAACAGAACCATCCGGAGATTACGTACGCTCATTTGTTCAAAATGTTGATCGTACCAAAGTAATCACCGCTTCCAGTATCATGAGAAAACCACCAACGATCATTGTTCCAAAAGATGGTCCGAAAGTAGCAGCGAGAAAAATGGAAAAAGTGGGTGTTTCGACCTTATATGTAATCGACAAAGACCGAAAGCTAATAGGTATTGTGCGTATTGATGATGTTATTAAATTGCAAAAGGGAAATAGCAAAGATTTAGAATCCATCATCATTAAAGACGTTACCCTAACTGCTCCCGATACCCCACTTTCAGATTTATTAGCCCCCGCGCTCATGAATCAATGGCCCATTGCTGTTCTGGATGAAAAAGGAACACTTGTCGGCATTGTAGACCGGGCATCGATTATCGCCGAAGTTGGTGATAATTATGGAACAGATACGACTTCCATAAATACCCTTGATGACCTCAGTAATAATTTAGAATCTACCACAGAAACGGAATAACAGATCAATGATTCATATACCCATAGGAAAAGGATTTGAAATCATCGTTAACTGGCTAACAGCCAATTTTCAACCATTTTTTCATGCAATAAGTACCACGGTTACGGTCACAATTTCCGGTATTGAGCAAGTATTGTTGTTTCCGCCGAGCTGGTTGATGATTATCATTTTAACGGCTTTAGCCTATTTTATTGCCAGCAAAGGAGTGGCCCTTTTCACGCTAATTGGAATGTTTCTGATCGACAGCATGGCTTTATGGCAATCGACGATGGAAACACTGGCTTTGGTTATCACCTCTGCTCTGATTGCACTGATAATCGGAATACCGCTCGGCATTTGGTCATCCAAAAGCGATAACGCGGAAAGGATTATACGCCCAATACTCGATTTTATGCAGACAATGCCCGCATTTGTCTATCTGATTCCGGCCGTTTTATTCTTTCAGTTAGGCGAAGTTCCGGGTGTAATGGCAACGTTAATATTTTCTATGCCACCTGCCGTTCGATTGACAAACCTTGGTATACGTCAGGTACCAATGGAAGTAAAGGAGGCGGCTCAGTCGTTTGGATCCACATCTAAACAAATGCTATTTAAAGTGGAACTTCCAATAGCCATTCCAACTATTTTGGCTGGAGTAAATCAGACGATCATGCTTGCATTATCAATGGTCGTAATTTCCGCCATGATTGGTGCCGGCGGTTTAGGTGAGCAGGTACTTAAAGGCATTACACAATTGAAAATAGGCCTCGGTTTTGAGAGTGGAATAGCAGTGGTAATACTGGCTATTTTCCTTGACCGTATCACTCAATCCCTTGGCTTATCTTCTCAAAACAGAAAATCAAGTTAAGAATTAAAACATAAGGATTAGGATGTTTAGATATTCTCATCATAAAAATATTATTGTTAAGACTATAGCGATCTTAATGTCGCTAATGATTATTGCCGGTTGTTCCTCTAATAAGAAAAAAGGACAGTCCGGTTCAAATGGCAAAAAGACCGTTAAACTCGTTTATGTAAACTGGGCGGAAGGGGTTGCCATGACTAACCTCGCCAAAGCAATCTTACAGGACAAAATGGGCTACAATGTGAAATTAACAATGGCCGATGTTGCTCCTGTATTTACCTCGGTAGCTAATGGTGATGATGATGCTTTCTTAGACGCATGGTTACCGGTTACACACGCTCAGTACATGAAAAAGTATGGAAGTAAGCTGGTTGACCTTGGTTATAACTATCAAGGAGCAAGAATTGGTTTAGTCGTTCCTAAATATTTTAATATCAACAGTATTACTCAGTTGAACAGTGTAAAAAACAAAGTGGATGACAAAATCATCGGTATTGACTCAGGAGCTGGTATCATGCAGAAAACGAGTCAGGCCGTCAAAGCTTATAATCTCCAGTTGAAGTTAATTCCATCAAGCGGACCGGCGATGACGGCTTCTCTGAAACAAGCGATTAGTAATCATAAACCTATTGTTGTTACCGGCTGGAAACCACATTGGATGTTCGCTCGTTTCAATCTGAAATTTTTGAAAGATCCCAAAGGTATTTATGGTAAAGCGGAAAATATCCATACAGTTGCCAGAAAAGGGTTGAAAAAAGATATGCCAAGAGTGGCTAAATTCCTCGAAAACTTTGAACTGAACGATCAGCAATTGGGAAGCCTGATGAATGATGTTCGACTTTCCAAAACAAATGCATTAGATGCCGCTAAGAAGTGGATGAAAAATAACCAAAAACTGGTTAATAGCTGGATTCCTAAAGCGAAATCCAATTCATCAATGTAATTTCAGAAAATAATATTTAAGTAAAAGGGACTTGTTTGTGCAAGTCCCTTTTTTATTTCGAACGGGTGTTATTTAACGATTATCAATTTAAAATAACGTGAGATCGATGTGATGACGCTTTAGAGTGATATTTTTAAATCTTATCATCGCCTGCCGCCTTTTCGCGTCATTTCGTCCGGAGGGAGAAATCTTCAGAGTGAAGTAGTCGTTCCTAAACGCTGTTTTTGAAAGTTTTTATCTCGAATTCACGTTAGCCCGGATTATTCACCAAGAAATGGAGTCGTGATCAAGGCGAATTTAAAAATGCTCATGAAACGTACAAGGGTACTTGAATAAGCATTTTGAACTTCAATACAGAGCACGGCAGCATTTCGCAGCTCTATTTAGACTCCTCAAATTTGAGGAGTCTTTATTTTTTACAAAATATTGTTTTTTCAATATGATATGTATTCATATTTGTAGCTTACGTGAATAATTCGGGTTAAATATTCTCTTTAGAAATCTTTTGCCCGTTCTCCGCTCTTTCTTCCACTTGATACATTTTAGTAAAGCATTCATCTATCGATTTCGCCTGGAAAAATAACTTCATATTCTTTTCCCTAATAAATCCATTTTTATGGGCATGGACTATAAAATCGAATAGTGGTTCGAAATAGTCATCGATATTGAGTATCCCAATCGGTTTATTATGGATTCCCAACTGAGACCAGGTGATAATCTCGAACGTTTCATCCAGCGTACCAAACCCCCCAGGAAGAACTAAGAACGCATCACTTAAATCGGACATGAGAGCTTTACGCTCATGCATGGTTTTAACTACATGTTGTTCTGATAAGTGATGATGTGCAACTTCCGGTTTCGTCAGTACTTCCGGTATGACGCCAATAACTTTACCATTTTGTTTTAAAATCGTATCAGCCACAGTACCCATAAGCCCGATGCTTGATCCACCATAAACCAAATCGATATGATGTTCAATCATTTTATTACCAAGAGCTATGGCCGCATCCTTATAATGACCATTAGCACCACTGCTTGATCCACAAAAAACACAAATACGGGAAATTTTGGACATAAATGTTAAATAACTTGAATTCGAATTAAAATCTCAATAAAACAACGATTTAAAATGAATATTTTACTCGGAAGATTTCTCCCTCTGGTCGAAATGACGCGAAAAGGCTTTGGATGATGAGGATAAAACTTCACTCAAAGGCGTCATCTCGAACCCGCTTTTTGGGTGAGAGATCTTCTAAACGTGGATAAATCTCAATTAATTCATATTTATGCATCTAATTATATCGATCACACGTTAAATATTGATATTCATTTCTTAGTGGTTATTCATCCCAATTTAGTGAATCCTATGGTTGACGTCTAAAATTTTACGTTAAATTTTAAGGGTATATGATATTTAAAAATACAACCGGCATCATTTTTAAAACAAAAGGGATGGTGCATGCAACATCCCTATATCTAAAATCAGTAATTTTTCAAAAATGCGAGCTTAGGAAAAATCTGAAGTTATCATCTCTGTTCTATATGGATCTTACCATTGCTCGTTTCGATATCAAGTATAGAGTCGTGAGTTCCCAGTTTTCCTTCCATAACTTTTTCATCCGTTGACTGATTACTTTTTAAAGATTGTAGTTTCAGGTTGGTTTGTATGATTCCCGATGTTGTCTGAAGATGAACCTTGCCTTTAAAAGGTTTGTTAAGTGTAACTTCTACATTTCCATATACGTTGTGTATTTTAACGAAGCGTAACGTACGAACAGCGTTAATTTTCACATTTCCGGATTTATTTCTGATCGTGATATCGTGGCCTTCATAATCGTTTAACGTATACTGATTAAAATCGCCATTTCCTGTAAAAGCGGCTTTTAATTGTTCACTTTTAACACTGCCCGATTTATTATCCACACTTACATTTCCCTGAATATTTTTCAGCTCGATATTCGCATATTCAGCACTGACCGTGACCGGCCCCTTCACTAAGTTTAACGTATATTTTGCCGATTTTCCTTTGATAGTTATTCCATTTTCGCCATTTACAGATTGTGCATTCACATTTGTATAATCTCCCACCATTCGTAGACTTCCAATATTGGTCGCTCGTACCTTACCACTTTCCGTTTCGACATCCGCGCTTCCTTGAATATCTGTGAGATACAAATCTGAATAATTGCCGCGATGTGTCACATTCCCACTGATATTACTCAAGTGCAATGTTCCGCTTTTATCCTGTACGGTTATATCCCCATTTGATTGATTGATATCAATATTCGAATAATCGGCGTTAATATTAACATTTCCCCCGATATTCTGAAGATTTAAAGTCGCCGATTTCCCTTTAATAGTTGCGCTGCCAGCAACATTATTGAGCAAAATATTACCGTAATTATTTTCTACATACAAATTAGCTCCTAAGTCGTTGGCTATGATTTTACCACTTCGTCCATCTAACCGAACATTTCCGCTTATTGAAGCAATGCTGATATTTGAATATTTCGAGTGAATCGCGAATTGTAGATTTGATGGGATGATGAGGGATAAAGATGCTTCCTTAATAATAACATCATGGTCATGATGATGCTTCGTAAGCAGAGCTTTAATCCAGGTCATGTTATCCTCTGAATTCTGGGTTGATTCCACCGGTCGGAATTTTAATTCCCCCTGATCATTATTTCGATCAAAGTATAATTGTCCATTTCCAAAATTCTTATCGATCGCTCTCTTGCTGGCTTTGATATGAACATGATAAATTATTGAATGAGAGGGAGCATCTCCATTAACAGATACTTTCATTCCCCTAATTTCAAGTAGTTTCAAGCTTTTTAAGCCATTGACAGCGATGGTGTCTGTTTTATCGATCGTCTGAATCTTTTGATTATCCTGAGCAAAAGAGGTCAGTGGAATCGTGAACATCAAAACTGATAAAATGAAATATGATTTCATATTCGTGATCATAGATTAACCTTACCTGCTAATAATAATTCTTTGACATAATCCATTTTCATAGCATAAAGACGTCTTAGCTGGGCTTTTTTAACAGCTGAAGAACCGTTCACTGCCATATCTCTTTGTAATTCTTTAATCATTTTATCTAAATTTCTGATGTTTTGTATTTTTGATTCCAATACCGGTTTTTCGACATCATTTGCCTGTTTTACAATATCCGGCGTTACAGAAACCATTTGCTGCATGGCCGACTGATAGGCTTTGTCGATCTTGTATTGAGTGGAAGTATGTTCTGTTTGAATATGATCATACACTGTATAAGCACCAATTGAAGCTAAAATAATCAAGATTGCGGCTATATTTCCCAATAGGAAACTACGCCAATGAATAATCGATGCCCCGCTCTCTTGCAAGTTTTGATTATTCACAGCACGTTGTATTCCCAACCATATCATTTCTTTTTCATGATCATCGGGTTGTTCGTATGAATGATAGAATTCGTCCATTTTCAGCTTCCTGTTAATATTTCGCGGAGTTTCACTTTGGTTCTTGATAACATCGTACGGGAGGTACTTTCACCCACCCCTAATATTTCGGCAATTTCCCGATGGGAATATCCTTCAATCTCATGCAGTAGAAAAACCAATCTTTTATTATCATCCAATTTCTGAATTGCTGTCCGGACAGAGAGCCAGCTATCGAGATCACGCTCCGGTTCCACCAAATTCAACTGGTTTTCACCAATCTCAATTTTTTCGTGATGTTTTTGTTTGCGTTTGGCTGATCTCATCTCATTAATCCCGATTGAAAAAAGCCATGTTCTGAATTGTGATTTTCCTTTGAATTTATCCAATTTGACAAATGCTTTGATAAATGACTGCTGAACCCAATCGGCTACGATTTGACGATCTTGTGAAAATTGCATCAGGAATCGAAACAAATAATCAACGTGATGGTCATATAAATCCCGATATGCCGACTGATCGCCGTCCAGAGCCCGTTCTATGAGGATTGAATCATTCAAGAAGTGATCCGTTTCAGTGAAAATGAGTGTTGAACAATGGCAACAATCGTAATCCTTTGGGATTATTTCTGACATAATTCAGTATACCGATTTCTACTCCCTTAATACGGCGGGCATAATTATACAGACCAATGGTTATTCCATTCTGAAATCCTTTGATCTGATTATAACCGCTTAAGGCAAAGCCTGTTAGATTATGCGTTTGTACTTTAAAAGCGGCAGCGGTACCTCCTGATATGTTTTGTGCTCCCACCATAATTCCAGCAATCGTAATACCCGATATTTCTTTTGAACCAATACCGACACCCGCTACGGTAAACCCATTGATCGACTGCTTAGCTCCTATCCCAATTCCAGCTACGGTGACATATTTTATCCTTTGAGCACCGATACCTACTCCCGAAACGGTCAAACCGTCAATATTACCCCCTGATCCTATCCCGATACCGCCCAAGGTCATACCAGTTATATCGCCATGACTTCCGACACCGATTCCTCCAAAAGTGAAACCGGTGATCGCTCCGCCGGCACCTAAACCAATTCCAGCTAAATTAATGCCTTCGAAGGAATGACCGCCCATCCCAATTCCGGCTATGGAAATACCCTGAATGGTCCCTTTTGCTCCAAATCCAAGACCTGCAATGGTTACGCCGGTCAGACTTTTCGCCCCCAGTCCAACACCAGCAAGTGTAACGCCTTTAACCGGACCGGATGAACCAATTCCGGCCAAAGCCATCGTAACACCCGTTATGCCTGTTGCGGCACCAATTCCCGCACCGGCTATATTCAGTCCCTCGAGCTTTCCCTTTGTCCCTATGCCTAAACCGGCTATGGTAATACCTTTGATATCCGTTCGTGCACCAATACCCAGCCCAGCTAAGGATACTCCGGTAATTCTGTGATTTGAACCCACGCCTAATCCACCAATGGCCACGCCATTAATGGCATTAACGGCACCCACACCTACGATTCCGGTCGATATCCCATTGATAGTTCCACCGGTTGTTCCAACCCCACCAAATGAAAATCCATTAATAACGGTCGCCTCAGGAGCAACGAGACCAATCGCGAAACCATTTATTTGAGAATTTGGATTATTACCTGGAACCCAAAAAGTTACATTCATTCCCGAAACCTTCCCCAACCCATTGTCAATAACATTAAAACGTATACCCTTAATGCCATAGGTATTTCCAAAACTCAATCCATATCCATTGATGGCCAGATTCACTCCTCTTTCATTGGCATTGTGAACCACTTCCTGAGCACGTGTCGGAACAGTAAAAACCAGTAATATGCAGCTAATAATGATTGGAAATATTTTTTTCATAAAACGGCTATCTTTAATACTTATTCATTTATCTATCGATCTAACCAGGATCGTTATTTTTTATCCTACGAATATCAATGCTTATTGATTCGTTCGTTTCCTACTTTTAATCATTTGATGCCGATTTATGTTAAAACGCTACATATATTAACTTTTTTATTTTATTTTAAAAGGTAGGAAGTGCGTCAACTAACTGACAGGTTTACTTTTACACTATTTATTTATGATCGATAAAATCCATTATGGCAACACAGGGAAACCGGATCTTATAAAACGAAATCCCACAAAACCCTGTCCAGACAGCCCCAATTGTGTTCGGTTAAGTATGGATTATGATCTGGATCTGAATGAATTAAAGACATGCGTTGAAATTACATTGAAAATGATGGGAGCTAAAGATCTCGTATCGGATTATGAAAAAAATTTCTTTTCCGGGGTCTTCCAGGTTTTCATTTTCAAAGACGACATGACCGTTTACTGTGAAGATTATAATTCACATTCACTCTTACATCTGAAATCTGCCAGCCGGGTTGGATATGGTGATTTAGGAGTCAATAAAAGAAGGGTTAAAAAATTTCTCCAAAAGTTGGCTTTGATGATTGAAGAAAGGCAAAAACACTGATTTTACTTTTTATTTTTGAGATAGTACATCTTTTATGTCTCCGGAAACTAGTCTCTAATGTATCCAATTTCTTTTAAATCGTTTGTAAAGTTTTCATCCAGTTTTCGACATTGCTTTTCGCGCAACAGATAAGCTTCATCAGCAACTTGGGTTATATAGCGATAGAGATGATCGGTTACTAAAATTCCGTGTCCTGCTGCCGCTTTTCTTTTAATGCTTTTTATACTCTGATCTATGATATAAGGCTCAACTCCCGTAAAAGGCTCATCCATAAGGAAATAATTACGATCAAGACTGAGAAGAACCGATATTTCAAGAAATCGTCGTTCCCCGACCGAAAGATGTGATATCCGGCGTTGCAGGAAACTTTTTATAAATTCATTTTCCTTGAGATAACTTGCAGATGGTATAGATTTTATCAATCTACTTACAGAGAGTTCATCTGGTAACATCGAATCTTG
>Ga0102956_1000354_pt1 | contig 16488 bp, 13 predicted proteins | sample SalPonF2_A_D2_MG_FD_84515 | JGI IMG/M metagenome (GOLD analysis project Ga0102956, IMG submission 84515) | Salt pond soil microbial communities from South San Francisco under conditions of wetland restoration - Salt Pond MetaG SF2_A_D2_MG ...
CCAGGCGCGGCACGCCAGCGTGCGCCTGGCCGTCGTGCAGATGCAGTGCTCCGACCGGCTGCAGGAGAACCTGGACAAGGCCGAGCGACTGGTGCGCGAGGCGGCCGCCGGGGGCGCGCAGATCGTGCTGCTGCAAGAGCTCTTCGAGAACCTCTACTTCCCGCAGATGGAGCGCGACGAGCTCTTCGCGCTGGCCCACCCGGCCGACGATCATCCGTTCCTGGAGCGCTTCGGGGGGCTGGCCGCCGAGCTCGGGGTGGTGCTGCCGGTCTCGTTCTTCGAACGCGCCGGGCAGGCCTACTTCAACAGCCTCGCGATGCACGACGCCGACGGGCGCCGGCTGGGCGTCTACCGCAAGAGCCACATCCCCGACGGCCCCGGTTACGAGGAGAAGTTCTACTTCAACCCGGGCGACAGCGGCTTCAAGGCGTGGCGCACCCGCTTCGGTACGGTCGGCGTCGGCATCTGCTGGGACCAGTGGTTCCCCGAGGCCGCGCGCGCCATGGCGCTCAAGGGCGCCGACCTGCTGCTCTACCCCACCGCCATCGGCAGCGAGCCCCCCGACGCCGGGGAGCTCGACACGAGGCCTCTGTGGCGCCGCGCCATGATCGGGCACGCCGTCTGCAACTGCACCTACATCGCGGCCGCCAACCGCGTGGGGGTGGAGGGAGCGACCACGTTCTACGGGAGCTCGTTCATCAGCGACTACCGGGGCGAGCTGCTGAGCGAAGCGGGCCGCGCCGAGGAGACGGTGATCTACGCCGACCTCGATCTCGCCGCCGCGCGCAGCTTCCGGGCCGGCTTCGGGTTCTTCCGCGACCGCCGCCCCGACCTCTACGGCGCCCTCCTCACCCTCGACGGACACGAAGGCGAAGCTTGAGGCGGTCGCCACCGCCGCCCCGACCACTACGGCGCCCTCCTCACCCTCGACGGACACGAAGGCGCAACGTAGGGCGGTCGCCACCGCCGGCGATCACACCGTGACGACCGCCACCCCCTCGGGCGGCCACCCGTCTCGGTAGAGAGCGTCCACCACGGGGCCGTACGCGCTCAGCACGGCGTCGCGTCGGATGCTCAGCTTGGGGGTGACGTGCCCGCTCTCCTGCGTCAGCTCGTCGAGGAGCAGCGCGAAGCGCTTGACCGTCGACCAGTGCGGCATGTCGCGGTTCGCGGCCGCAACGAGATCGCGGTAGCGGCCCTGCACGTCGGGGCCTGCGAGCGCCGAGGCGTCGATCGGGCGCCCCGTCGCCTCTTCGAGCGCGGGGCCCGCAACGAACAGCAGGGCGGTGCAGAACTTCTCCCCCTCCCCGACGACCAGGGCGGTGTCGACGAGCGGGCTCGCCTCGAGCTGTTGCTCGATCGGCCGCGGCATGACGTACTTCCCGGTGGAGAGCTTGAACAGGTGCTTGATACGCCCGGTGATGCGCACGAACCCTTCGTCGTCGACGTCGCCGAGATCGCCGGTGTGGAACCAGCCGTCGGCGTCGATGACCTCGGCGGTGAGGCCGTCGCGCAGGTAGTAGCCCTTCATGACGTGGGGGCCGCGGGCCAGCACCTCGCCCTCGTCGGACACCCCCACCTCCGTGCCCGCCAGCGGCACGCCCACCGTCCCCGGCCGGTTGCGCCCGGGCCGGTTGAAGGCCATCACCGGGCTGGTCTCCGTCAGGCCGTAGCCCTGCAGCACGTCGACCCCGGCGGCGGCGAAGACGGTGGCGAGCTCGGCGCGCAGCGCCGCGCCGCCGACGATGACGGTCTTCAGCCGCCCGCCCAGCGCCTCCCGCCAGCGCCGGTAGACGAGGCGGTCGGCCAGCGCGTGCGCCAGCGCCCCCGCCCCGCGCGGAGGCCGCTCGACGTCGAACGCGCGCGCCTGCGCCAGGGCCCAGGCGAACAGCCCGCCGCGCACGCCGCCCAGGGCCGCGCCCGCCGCCTGGATGCGCTCGTAGGCTTTCTCCAGCACCCTCGGGACGGAGGCGAAGAAGGTGGGACGCACCTCGAGCAGGTCCTCGCCGACGCGCGAGGGGTCGCTGAAGTACACGCTCGAGCCGTACCACATCACCCCGTACTGCAGCGTGCGCGCGAAGATGTGCGTGAGCGGCAGGAACGACAGGACGGTCTCCTCGTCGCCGCGGCGGTAGGTGGGGAGGCCGGTGAACGCGGCGATGACGTTGGACGTCAGGTTCTGGTGCGTGAGCATCACGCCCTTGGGCAGGCCCGTCGTGCCGGAGGTGTAGATGAGCGTCGCCACGTCCTCGGGGTCGAGGTCGTCGCGCAGCGCCCGGCCGGCGTCGGCGTCGGCTTCCAGCGCGCGCGCTCCCTGCGCTTCCAGCGCGGCGTAGCTCGTCACCCGGACGCGCTCGGGCAGGGCGCCGCGAGCGGGCCCGGAAGGCACCTCGCCCTCCCACAACGCCACCAGCGTCAGGGCTTCGGCGCCCGGCAGCATGGCGCTCAACCGCTCGAGCAACTCCGGGCTCGAGACCAGCACGGCGCGAGCGCCGGATTCCCCGAGGATGTGGCGCACGGCCACCTCGGCGTGCGTCAGGTAGACGGGGACCGTCACCAACCCCGCCAGGAGACAGGCCATGTCGCCGACCACGAAGGAGACGTCGCTGTGGGTGAAGAAGGCCACCCGGTCGCCGCGCTCGAGACCCTCTCCGCGCAGCCCGAGCGCCAGCGCCTCGGCGCGCCGCCGGAACGCTTCGGTGGACAGCGGCTCCCACCCGCCCTCGACGCGCTGGTTGAGGGCGCGCGGGTTGGGGCGCTGCTCGGCGGCCTCGTCGAGCAGCGACGGAAGGGTGCGGCCCAGGACGACCCGGCCGGAGTCGGGCGGAGGCGAAGCGACGCGAACGGCCACGTTCCCATGCTAGCGAAGGCGCCCCGTCCGTGCCGCGGCCGGCGCGTTCGCAACGACAATGCCCGTGGCAACGTCACGGCGAGCCGACGGGTCATCGAGCGGCGAGCCGGCCGGGCCCGAGCTCCCCGCCGGCAACGCGAGGGCGCGCGCAGCCACGCGTGTGGGGACCGACCCCGCCCCCGAACGGCGCGCTTTCGGCGCCTGCGGTACCATCGACCATCATGAGAGAGGAACCGTCATGAAGGGACTCATCCTCGCCGCAGGTCTGGGCACGCGCCTGCGGCCGATCACCAGCCTCCGCCCCAAACCGACGATCAGCGTGGCCAACAAGCCGCTCATCCACTACGCCGTGGACAACCTGGTCGAGGCCGGCGTGACCGACATCGGCGTGGTCGTCAGCTACCTGACGGTGGAGAGCATCAAGGAGACGCTGGCCGGATACCAGGGCGCACGCTTCACGTACGTCCTCCAGAACCCGCCGCAGGGGCTGGCGCACGCCGTGAAGGTCGCGCGCGATTTCCTCGCCGACGATCCCTTCGTGATGTACCTCTCGGACAACCTCTTCGAGCACGGGATCACCAGCTTCGTGCGTTCCTTCGACCCGCAGAAGGGCATGAACGCCGTGTGCGCCCTGGTGCCGGTGTCGGTGGAGGCCGCCCGTTCGCTCGGGGTGGCGGTGGTCGAGGACGAGCGCATCACGCGCCTGGTGGAGAAGCCGCAGGACCCACCCAGCACGCTGGCCATCGCCGGCGTCTACGTCTTCGACCGGCACATCCACGCCATGATCACAGATCTCGAGCCCGGCGCCAAGGGCGAGTACCAGATCACCGACGCCATCCAGATGCTCATCAGCGCGGGTTACAACGTGGCCCCGGTCGAGGTCGAGGGCTGGTGGAAGGACACCGGCAATCCCGACGACATCCTCGACGCCAACCGGCTCCAGCTCATGCGCCTGAAGGGGTCCGTGCGCGGCGAGGTCGAGAACGCCAAGCTGGTGGGCGAGGTGGTCGTCGAGGAGGGCGCGGTCGTCCGCGACACGACCATCTTCGGCCCGGCCATCATCGGGCGCGGCGCCCACGTCGAGAACGCCTACCTGGGGCCCTTCACCTCGATCGGCGACGAAGTCCGCGTCGTGAACGCCGAGATCGAGTACGCCGTAGTCGGCGCACGCTCGATCATCCGGGGCGTGGGGCCCCGCATCCAGGGCAGCCTCATCGGCGAGGACGTCCACGTCGAGGGGCACGACGGGCGCCCCAGCACGCACCGGCTCATCGTCGGCGACGAGAGCCGCATCATGCTTCAGGAGTTGTGACGGCCCCGGCCTGAGCCGACGGCGCCACCGCCACACCACCCGCAACACCACCCGCAACACCACCCAGCCGACGTCGCCGGCCGCCTCGTTCGCGAGGCGGCCGCGATCGTCTCGGAACTCCGGACCGGGAGGCCCCGTGCGGCGCACACGCCGCCGGAGCCCGGCCGCAGGCCGTGCGGGACCTCGAGCCGCGCCGGGCCGCGAGCCGTGCCGGGCCGCGGACCGCGGTACGCGCGTGCGGGCGCTCCTCGTGTGGCAGCACGTACAGACTAATGTGAACATCAGGCCACTTTCAACGTGACACTCTGCGCCTGACGTGCATCTATCGTGCCGGCTGTAATGCGCGCCGTGGACACCTCGCACATTCTTGCTTGACATCGTGTAGATATGCACCTATGCTTGGCGCACCCCGGTCGCGCCGCCCCGCACGGGGGTCGCCGGTCGGGCGGCGGCCGGGCAGCGGCCGGGCAGCGGCCGGGCAGAGGGCCCGGGACAGTGCGCCCGGCACAGTCCGCCCGGCACAGTCCGCCCGGCCCAGCGCGTCCGGAGCAGAGCCCCCGATCGCGTGCCACGGCCGCACGCGCCGTGCGAAAACCGATCCGCCCCTGCGCCCTCGCGCACCAGCCATGGAGGTGACGATGAAGTCCCGCATTCCGACAGCCACGCCGCCCGCTGCCGGTCCCTTCGAAAGCCCGGCCCCGCTCGCGCCGCCCCGGGCCACGCGCCCGCACGCCGGGCTGCTCCGCCGTACCGTCTACGTGGTCGCCACCCTCCTCGTCGCGGGCCTCGCCGCCGCCCAGTCCCCCGACGCCGCGTCAGCCGACGCCACCGCCAAGGTCACCGTCGCCGTCGATACCCTCTGGGTCCTGATCGCCGGCGCGCTGGTGTTCTTCATGCAGGCCGGGTTCGCGCTGGTCGAGGCGGGACTGCAGAGCGCCAAGAACGTCGTCAACATCCTGATGAAGAACGCCTCGGACTTCATGGTCGCGTCGATCGCCTTCTGGGCGTTCGGCTTCGCCTTCATGTTCGGCAACGGCACCGGGTTGCTGGGGCTCCACGGCTGGTTCCTGAGCGGCCCCGACCTCAGCCCGCTGACCGGCAGCGCCTACCGGGGCGTGTTCGACGCGCTGTCGTGGACCGGCGTTCCGCTCTTCGCCAAGTTCTTCTTCCAGCTCGTGTTCGCCGGCACGGCCGCGACCATCGTCTCGGGGGCGATCGGGGGCCGGGTGAGGTTCCCGGCCTACCTGGTCTTCTCGGTCGTGATGACCACGTTCATCTACAGCATCCTCGGCCACTGGGTCTGGGGCGGCGGCTGGCTCGCCCAGCTGGGTTTCCTCGACTTCGCCGGCTCGACGGTCGTGCACGCCGTCGGCGGGTTCGCCGCCCTGGGCGCCGCGGCCGTGCTGGGGCCGCGCATCGGGCGCTACCAGAACGGCAGGGTCACGGCCATGCCGGGCCACAACATGACCTTCGTCGCGCTCGGCGTGTTCATCCTGTGGCTCGGCTGGTTCGGGTTCAACCCCGGCTCCACCATGGGCATCGTCGGCGACCCCGGCCTGGTCGCCCGCATCTTCCTGACGACCAACATCGCCGCGGCCGCAGCCGGCGTGGCCTCGATGGTCGTGTCGTGGATGCGCTTCGGCAAGCCCGACTTCTCGATGACCATGAACGGCCTCCTCGCCGGCCTCGTCGCCATCACCGCGCCCTGCGCCTTCGTCAGCCCTCCAGCAGCTATCGCCATCGGCCTCGTGGCCGGCGTGATCGTGGTGCTCGCCATCCCGGTGGTCGACGCTCTGGGCGTCGACGACCCCGTCGGCGCCGTGTCGGTGCACGGCGTCGCCGGCGTCTGGGGCACCGTCTCCCTGGGCCTTTTCGGGCTGCCGGCACTCGGCGCCAGCGGCCTGTTCGCGGGCGGCGGCGTGCACTTCCTGCTCGTCCAGATCCTCGGGACCGTCGTCATCAGCGCCCTGGCGTTCGGCTCGGTCGCGCTGTTGTGGATGGCGCTCAAAGCCACCGTCGGCATCCGCGTCGGCCCCCACGAGGAGATCGGCGGGCTCGACGTCGCCGAGCATGGCGCCGAGGCCTACGTGCCCGCGGACGCGCTCCGCGAGCCCGTGATCGTCGGGGCGGGAGACTGAGGCCCCGCGGCCTCGAAGGAGCGTGCACATGAAGCTGATCACCGCTTTCGTCCGGCCGGAGCGCCTCAACGCGGTCAAGGAGGCGCTCTTCAAGGCAGGCGTGCAGGGGATCACCCTGAACCGGGTGAGCGGCCACGGGGGGCAGGCCGCCATCCACGAGCAGTACCGCGGAAGCACTTTCCTGGTCGAGTTCCACGAGAAGGTCCAGCTGACCATCGCCGTGTCCGACGCCTTCGTGGCGCCGACGATCGACGCCATCACGCGCTCGGCCCGCACGGGCGAGGTGGGGGACGGCAAGATCTTCGTCCAGCCCCTCGAGCGAGTGGTCCGCATTCGCACCGGAGAGGAGGACGCCGAGGCCCTGACGCCGATCGGGGCTCCCCTGGCCGCCTCGATCTGACGGACGCCCCCTCGCCGCCGGGCGACGGGGGCCGACCGCGAGGCCTCGCACGGACGGCGCGCGCCCGGATGGCCGGGAAGCGCGCCGTCCGTATTCTCGCGTTCGTCCGAACACTTCCGGTCGCCGCAACGACCCCTGAGTGGTTCATTTTACGCAGCGCGTACAGCTCGCCTCTGCCGCTTGCCATGTTTTCCTTTGACGCTTTGCCGCGGCCGTGCTAGCCTCATGCATCGCGCGGCCCCGGACCTTCCGGGCCTCTCGGGACCCTCCGGTCCCCCCTCGGCCGCGGGGAGGACCGCATGCGCCGCCACGACCCGACGACAGAACGCCGATCGGCCCCGGCCGCTCCGCGTCGCCGCAAGACGCTCCTGGGAGCGGGCATGCGGGTGATGCCGCGGGCGCTGGCGGGGCTGGCGATGCCGGCGGGCCTGGCGCCCGTCGCGCTGGCCGCCGAACCACCCGCCACCACGGGCCCCGTCGCGGGCATGGCCGCCGGCGACCTCGCATGGATGATGGCGTCGACGGCCCTGGTCCTGCTGATGGTGGTGGGGCTGGCCTTCTTCTACGGCGGCCTGGTGCGCCGCAAGAACGTGCTCAACACCATGATGATGAGCTTCGTCGCGCTCGGCGTGGTGGGGCTCACCTTCGCCGCGGTCGGCTACTCGCTGGCCTTCGCGCCGGGCTCCGCCTGGCTGGGTGGGCTCGCCCACGTCTTCCTTCGCGGCCTCGGCACCGCGGGCGCCTCCGGCGCCGACAGCCTGCCGGCCCTCCTCGCGTTCGCCTTCCAGGCCACCTTCGCCATGATCAGCGCCGCCCTGATCTCGGGCGCGGTGGTGGAGCGCATGCGTTTCGGCGCCTACATGCTCGTCATCGCGCTCTGGAGCGTGGTCGTCTACGCGCCGCTCGCCAAGTGGGTGTGGGGCGGCGGCTTCCTGCAGCAGCTCGGCGCCCTCGACTTCGCCGGCGGCACCGTGGTGCACATCAACGCCGGCGTCGCCGCGGCGGTGCTCGCGCTGCTGCTGGGGCGCCGGCGCGACTACGGCCGCAAGGCCATGCTCCCCCACCAGGTCCCCTACACGCTGCTCGGGGCCGGGCTGCTGTGGTTCGGCTGGTTCGGGTTCAACGCCGGCAGCGCGCAGGCCGCCGACGCCACCGCCGTGCTGGCGTTCGTGAACACCCTACTGGCCCCGGCGGCCAGCCTGGTCGTGTGGGCCCTGCTCGACATGGCGCGCGGCGGACGCGTCACCGCCGTGGGCATCGCCACCGGCATGGTGGTGGGGCTGGTGGCCATCACCCCGGCCGCCGGCTTCGTGGGGCCGGCCGCCGCCCTGGCGATCGGCGCGCTGGCCGCCCTGCCCAGCTACCTGCTCATGCTCTGGCGCGCCCGCAGCCGCCTCGACGACGCCCTCGACGTCTTCGCCGCGCACGGCGTCGGCGGGATCAGCGGCGCGCTGCTCACCGGCGTGTTCGCGAGCCGGGCGTGGGGCGCCCCCGTCGACGGCTCGCTGGCCCAGCTCGGCGTCCAGGCGCTGGCGGTGGCCTGCGCGCTGGGCTTCAGCGCGGTGGGCACGCTGGCCGTGGCGGGACTGGTGGGCCTCCTGACGCCGCTGCGCGCCGACCCCGGCATCGAGGCGCAGGGCCTCGACGTCGGCATGCACGGCGAGGAGGCCTACACCGACGGCGAGGGCGCGTTGCTCCTGCCGGTGGCGCGGCTCGAGCCCCGCACCCCGGCCGTGCCCAACGCCGCCCGGAGCGAGGCATGAAGCTCGTCACCGCCGTCGTGCGCAAGGAGCGCCTCAACGACGTGCTGGCCGCCCTCTTCGAGGCGTCGATCTACGGCGTCACCGTGACCCCGGTGCGGGGCCACGGCGGCGAGCGCGAGGCGGTGCAGACCTACCGGGGCATGAGCGTCAAGATGGAGCTGATCGAGAAGGTCCGGCTCGACATCGGCGTCACCGAAGCGTTCGTGGAGCCGGCCGTGGACGCCATCCTCCGTGGCGCGCGCACCGGCGAGGTCGGGGACGGCAAGATCTTCGTGCTGCCGGTCGACCGCGTGGTGCGCATCCGCACCGGCGAGACCGACGGGGCCGCCGTGACCCCGCAGGCGCAGCCCGGCTAGCCGGCACAGCCGGCGGCCGGGCTCGGACCCGCGGCCGGGCTCGAACCCGCGGCCGTTCCGGCCGTCGCCCTCCGGCTTCACGGGCCGAGGCGCTCGAGCACCCACCCCCCGCGCGCCGGCAGGCGCTCCCGACCCTTCCCCAGCACCACCTCGCGGCCGCCGACGAGCTCGCGGAAGCGCCCCTCCAGGCCCGCCGCGGAGGGCACCGGAGCGGTGGCGGTGCCGGTGTTCAGCGCCACCACCACGCGCTCGGCCCCGAGCCGGCGGGCGAATACCAGCACCTCGCCCTTGGCCGCCAGCACCACCGTGTCGCCGCGCCGCAGCGCCGCCCGCTCGCCGCGAAGCGCGCTCAGTCGCCGCAGCCAGCCGAGCAGCGCTTGGTCCCATGCGCCCTCGTCCGACCACGGCATGGCGTTGCGGCTCCCGGGATCGTGGCCGCCCTGCAGCCCGATCTCGTCGCCGTAGTAGATGCAGGGCGCTCCCGGAAGCGTGAACAGAAGCAGGTACGCCAGCCGCAACGCGGCCCCGTCGCCGCGCAGGATGGTGAGGGCCCGCGGCGTGTCGTGCGAGTCGAGCAGGTTCATCTGGGCGTGCACGATGGCCCGCGGGTAGCGCTCCAGCAATCCCGTCACGACCTCGGCGAAGGCGGGCGCGTCGAGGCACGTGACACGCTTCAGGCCGCTACGCGCGACCTCGTCGTCGGCGAAGCCCCGTCCGACGAAGCCGTAGATGGCGCGCGCCAGCGGGTAGTTCATGACCGCGTCGAACTGGTCGCCGGCCAGCCAGCGCTCGGCGTCCCCCCAGATCTCCCCCACCAGGTAGCACGACGGGTCGACCGCACGGCAGCGGCGCCGGAACTCCCGCCAGAAGGCGTCGTCGTCGATCTCGTTGGGCACGTCGAGGCGCCAGCCGTCGGCGCCGAAGGCGAGCCAGCGCGCGCCGACGTCCCACAGGAACTCCCGCACGGCGGGCGTAGCGGTGTTGAGCTTGGGCAGCGCCGGCAGGTTCCACCACGCGTCGTAGCCGGGCTCGCCGCCTCCGTAGGGGTCGAGCGGGAAGCGGTGGACGCGGAACCAGTCGAGGTAGGCGCTCTGCTCGCCGTTCTCGAGGATGTCGCTGAACTGCAGGAAGCCGCGCGAGGCGTGGTTGAACACGCCGTCCAGCACCACCCGCATGCCGCGGTCGTGGGCGGCGTCGAGGAGCTCGCGCAGGGCGGCGTCGCCGCCCAGGATGGGGTCGATGCGATGGTAGTCGTGGGTGTGGTAGCGGTGGTTCGACGCCGACTGGAAGATCGGGTTGAGGTAGATGGCGGTGACACCCAGCGCCTCGAGGTGGTCCAGGCGCTCGGCGACGCCCAGCAGATCGCCCCCCTTGTAGCCGTGCACGCTGGGCGGGTCGCCCCAGGGCTCGAGCCCGGCGGGTTTCGCGACCCGGTCGCTCCGCGCGAACCGGTCGGGGAAGATCTGGTAGAAGACGGCGTCCTGCACCCACTCCGGCACGTCGATCGGGCCCTCTTGCATGCCGCTCATTCTACGAAGGCGGCCGCCGTCGGCTCCGGGCGAGCGCCACCGCGGCCGGGCGGGCCATCCGGGCACCCCGCGCCCGCCGGCGCCAATAGTTGCGTCCAGGAGAGGACGTATGGCCCTGGAGGGCGCCCGCGCGCGCGCCTACACTCGGGGCGAGGCAAGCCCATGGCGGAAGCGGCGCGCGTGCGAAGGGGGTCGCAGGCGGTGGCCGCGATTCCGAAGGGAGGCGGGCATGCCGAGCTTCGCGCAGTTCACGTACCTGCTGGATCGCGTCCGCTCCTGGCCCATCCCCGATCTGGGCGACCTGATGGTGGAGATCCGTCGCGACGGCGAGCTGGCCGACGAGGAGCGCAAGATCCTCCTCGAGCGGCTCTACGGCGTGTTGTGGCAGCGTGCGCAGGAGGAGATGGAGCACGCCGAGGGCAGGCGGGCGGCTCCGCTCGACCCCTGACGAGCCGGCGCGCGCCTCACTCCGGCCTGAGCAACGGGAACAGGATGACGTCGCGGATGCTGGGCGTGTCGGCGAGCAGCATGGCCAGCCGGTCGATGCCCAGCCCCAGCCCGCCGGTCGGCGGCATGCCGTACTCGAGCGCCGCCAGGAAGTCCTCGTCGAGCATCTGGGCCTCCTCGTCGCCGGAGTCCCGCAGCGCCTGCTGGCGCTCGAAGCGCCGGCGCTGATCGACGGGGTCGTTGAGCTCGCTGAAGGCGTTGCCGAGCTCCATCCCCGCCGCCACCGGCTCGAAGCGCTCGACCAGCCCCGGGCGGTCGCGATGGCGCTTGGCCAGCGGGCTGATCGCCTCGGGGTGGTCCATCACGAACACCGGACCCACCAGGTTGGGCTCCACGTAGAGGTCGTAGAGCTTGTCGTAGACGTGGTTGATGGGCTGCTCGGCGAGGGCCGGCTCGCCCGGCGCCGGCGCGTGCGCCTCGCGCACCCAGGCCCGCAGGCGCTCCTCGTCGAGCGGGTCGAAGTCGAGCCCGGCGGCCTCGCGGAGCGAGCCCGTGTAGTCCACCCGCGGCCAGGGCGGGGCGAAGTCGAGCGTCTGCCCCTGGTAGGTGAGCGTGCTCGAGCCGGTCAGCTCCTCGACCAGAGCGCCGTACATCGTCTCCACCAGCTCCAGGATGTCGAGGTAATCGCGGCCCGCCCAGTAGAGCTCGAGCATCGTGTACTCGGGGTTGTGTTTGAAGCTGATGCCCTCGTTGCGGAAGTTGCGCCCGATCTCGTAGACCGCCTCGAACCCGCCGATGATCAGCCGCTTGAGGTAGAGCTCCAGCGAGATGCGCAGGTGGAAGTCGTAATCGAGCGCGTTGTGATGCGTGACGAAGGGGCGCGCTTCGGCACCGCCGGGCACCGCCTGCAGGACCGGCGTCTCGACCTCCAGGAAGCCGAGGTCGTCCAGGTAGCGGCGCATGTAGGCGATGGCCCGGCTGCGCAGCACGAACGCCCGCTTGACCTCGGGGTTCACCATCAGGTCGAGGTAGCGCTGCCGGTAGCGGGCCTCCTTGTCGGTGAGGCCGTGGTACTTGTCGGGCAGCGGCCTGAGGCTCTTCACCAGCGGCCGGAAGGCCCGCACCTCGACCGTGAGCTCCCCGGTCTTGGTCACGAACAGCGGGCCGGTGACCTCGAGCCAGTCCCCCAGGTCGATCTTCTTGACGGCGTTGTAGCCTTCCAGCGCATCGCGCTGGAAGTACGCCTGCAACGTGCCGCTGGGGTCCTGCAGCGTGACGAAGGCCACCTTGCCCATGTTGCGCACCGTCATGGCGCGGCCCGCCAGGGTCACGACCTCGTCGGGGAAGGCCTCGCCGGCCTCGGCGCCCTCGTGCGCGGCGCGCACGTCGGCGGCGCGGTGACTGGGGCGGTAACGGTACGGGTACGCTTCGAAGCCCCGCTCTTCGAGGCTCTCCAAGTTCCGGAGGCGTTGCTGGCGTTGCTCCTGGAGCGACTTCTGCGACATGACCCCTGATTGTACGGGGTGGCGGCCACCAGGGGAGCGCGCGCCCGGCGCCCGTGACAGGCTCAGCTGATCGACATCAGCGTGTACTCGGTCGACTTCTCGTTGATGGTGACCTTGAAGGTCTCCCCCGGCTTGCGCCCCAGCACCGCCTTGCCCAGCGGCGATTCGTCGGAGACCTTGGGGATGTCCCCCTCCAACACGCCCGCCTCGACCGGCGAGACCACCTGGATCTCGAAGGCCTCCTTCGACGCGCTGTCCTGCAGGGTCACGACCGCACCCAGGTCGACGCTGTCCATCTTGTGTGCCTCGATGATCTCGGCGCGGTCGAGCTGGTCCTCGAGGTTTTCGATGCGCTCCTCGATGCGGCCCTTCTCGCGCTTGGCTTCCTCGAGCCCGGAGTCGTCGTAGTCGTCCGACGAGCCCGTGAGCTCGCGGAGGATGCGCGTGGCTTCCTCCAGGCGCTCCCGCTCCTGCTCGAGCGTGGCCCGTAGGCGCTCGTACCCCTCCTGTGTCACGCGAACTCTAGCCACCGTGAACCTCCGTGTTGCTCGATGCCGTATCTAGGAACGGGCCTGCCCCCGACGCGGAGAGCAAGCCGATGCATTCCCTGCCTGTAGCAGCCATTCTAGCCCGCCCTCGCGGCGCCCGACGTCCGCGCCTCCCCTACGGGGCGTACCCCAGGAACGACGAGGCTCCGGCAAGCCGCGGTGCCCGGGCGGACCCGAACCCCGGGCGGCCGCTGCCAGTGTACGGCATCGAGCGCGTGGGACGCGTGCAACGCGCCACGCAACGAACACGGCGGCCCGCGCTCCCGGCGCGGCGGGCGGACCCCACCCGGCCGCGCCCGCCGAAGAGCCAGGGCCGCCCGGCGCTCAAGGGCCGGGAAGCGCGAACGGCGGAAGCGTGACGGGGCTCTCGAGCCAGGGGCGGTAGCGCGCGTAGCCCCGCACCGCCTCCCCGCGGCCCGGACCGTCGCCCGAGGGCCCGCTGCCGTCTCCCCACCAGTTGTATCGAGCGTCGGTGGGAGCATCGGCCTGGAGGCCTGCCTCGCTGTTGCCCACGAGATTGTTGCGCCTCAGCACCATGCCCCGACCGCTCACCGAGGCGCCCCGCCGCTGCCCGCGCAGGTCGTTGCCGGAGACGGTGAGGTGGCGGATCGTCGAATCGGTCCCGAGACCCCAGTCGCGGTTGCCGAAGCTGCGGTTCCCGCCGATCGCGCAGCGGATGCTGGCGTTGCCCACCAGGATGCCGATGCCGGGGAAGTCCTCGTTGTCGAGGTGCTCCACCACGCCGCCGTGGTTGGCGGTGAAGCGGCACCCCACGATGGTCACGTCGATGGAGTTGCCCTGGTACACGCCGACCGCGTTGAGGCGGCCGTCGCTGGCGGTGAGCGTGGCCTCCTGCGAGGCCCAGAAGTAGTAGCCGGAGCTGGCGTGCTCGCACGACATGCAGCGCGCCACCAGAACCCGGCGGCTGGCCGACACCCACAGCCCCTCCAGGGCGTCCTCGAGCTGGAACCCTTCGACGCGCACGTCGCTCGTCTTGACCACGTTGATGGCGCCCACGATCTGGTCGTCGCGGCGCACGCCGCGCCAGTGGAAGCGGCGGTGATCGGCGCGTATGACCGTGCTCCGGTATCCCTCCTCCGAACGCAGGGTCAGGGGTTTGTCGATCACCACCGTCTCGTGATACGTCCCGGGGGCCACGCGCACCTCGGCGCCGGCCGGCGCCCGGTCCACCGCCGACTGGATCGACCCTCCCGGCGGGACCCTCACCAGCTCGCCGCGGCCGGGGCGCGGCGGCGTCGCACCCGGCGCAGGTGGGGCCGCTCCCCAGCCCCTCGGGAGCAGCAGCCCCGCGGCGGCCCACCCCGCTCCCGCCGCAAGCCGCTGAAGCGCCGTGCGGCGGCTCAGGTCGGGGAGGGCGGGCCCTCGGCGCCGCTCTCCGGGCTCCCCGTCGAGGTCGGCGCCATCGTCCATGCAAGGCGCGGCAGGAGGCCTGGCCTCCTGCCGCGCTTGGGGGTACTTCCCGGGAATCGAGGTACCCGGGCGTGAGGCTTGCGTGCTCACATGCCGCTCGCGGCCTGCCGCGCAGCGCTCAGCCACTGGTCGACCTCGGACTGGTGCTTCTGGATCCAGTCGTCGGCCATCGCCTTGATCTGCTGGTCGCTGTCCTTGCCGCTGTTGATCTCGTTGGTCATCTCGGAGATGTCGTTCAACGGGATGGTGACCTCTTCCAGCAGCTTCTTGGCGGCAGGGTTGTTGTCGGCGAACTGCTTGTTCGCGACGCTGCGGATGTCGTTGGCCACGTAGCCCATCTTGATCGGGTCGGTCACCGCACCCTTGACGCCCGACTGGGTCATGAACTTCTCGAACGGCTTCTGGCTCGCGGTAGGCGCGTTCGAGGGCACGTTGATCCACACCACGTCCTTGCCGGGCACCAGCTTGTAGCCGGTGAAGTTCGGCGTCCAGGTGTAGTACAGGATCGGCTGGCCGTTCTGGTAACGCGCAAGCGCATCGGCGAAGGACGCCGCGTAGCCGGCCGAGATGACGTTGATGTCGGACTTGAGGTTGTAGGCCTCCATGTGATGCGCGATCACGTCATGGCAGCCCCAGCCCGGAGGGCAGCCGACCAGGTCGGCCTTGCCGTCGCCGTTGGCGTCGAACGCCTTGCGGACCTCGGGGCGCTTGAAGTCGGCGAGCGAGGTGATGTTGTACTTCTCGGCCGACTTCTTGTCGACCAGGTAGCCCTGGATGGCGCCGTGCGCGACGATCGTGCCCAGGATCTCGCCCTTCTGGTCGAAGTTCGCCGGGAGCTGCGCGTTGTGCAGCGGGAACCAGCCGTTGGCCCAGAAGTCGACGTCGCCCTGCGCCACCGACTGGTAGAAGATCGGGTTGGAGAGGGCCTTGGGGGCCTTCACGTCGTAACCCAGCTGGCCCAGCAGGCTGGCGAAGATCGCCTCCAGCGGCTTGGCCGAACTCCAGGTGGCGACGGCGGGTTGAACGGTGACGCCCTTGCCGGGCTGCGCCGCGTCCTGTGCCATCACCGAACCGGCGAGCGACAGGACGAGCGCCAGCAAGACCGTAAGCATGACGGATCGCTTCATCTCGTGCCTCCTTCAAACAGACTTCTTCGTGACGGTCGAATTGCGTGAACGGTCCGCGGCCCCGTTCGCATCGACGGGAAGCGGCTTTCACTAGCGTGCGCAACCATTCTAAAGGCTCTCGCGTCGTTGCCCGAAAGCCAGCCTACAGAGCTCCCGCCTGCGGGCGGGCACCGGCGGCAGGGTACCTCGGCGCCCGCCCGAACGAGCCCTCAGCCGCGCCGGCCCTGCTCCCCCAGACCCTGCGTGACGCGGTCGAGCACCATCGCCAGAAGCACGATGGCGAGGCCGCCGATCCCGGCCAGCCCCGTCTTCAACGAGTTCAAGCCCTCGAACACCGGTAGCCCCAGACCGCCCGCGCCGATCAGCGCCGCGATCACCACCATCGACAGCGACAGCATGATGGTCTGGTTCAGGCCCGCCATGATGGTCGGCAGCGCCAGCGGCATCTGCACCTTGAGCAGGATCTCGCGCGGGCTCGAGCCGAAGGCCGTGGCCGCTTCCACCACGTCGACCTGCACCTGCCGGATGCCGAGGTTGGTCAGGCGGATCAGCGGCGGCATCGAGAACACGATGGTCGCGATGACGCCGGCCACCGTGCCGATGCTGAACAGCATCACCACGGGCACCAGGTAGACGAACGCGGGCGTGGTCTGCATCACGTCCAGGATCGGCCGCAAGAACGCGGCGAAGCCGTCGCTGCGCGAGGCCAGGATCCCCAACGGAACGCCCACGATGACGCAGAACACCACCGCGCTGATGACCATCGCCAGCGTCGTCATGGTGTCGCCCCACAGCCCCAGGAAGCCCACGAAGCCGAGCGCGACCAGCGCGAAGACGCCGATGCGCCAGCCCGCAGCCCACCACGCCAGCAGGAAGATCGCCACCAGCATCGGCAGCGGCGGCACGCCGTGCAGCCCGAGGTTGATGCCGTTGAGCAGCCACTCCACCGGCATCTTGATGGTCTGGAAGAAGGGGCGGTGGTTGGTGTAGAGCCAGTTGACGGCCGCGGCGATCCAGTCCCGCAGCGGGATGGTGTGGTTGTCGAAGAGCTGGTAGCCGAACAGTTCGGAGAGCATCTAGC
>Ga0102956_1000355_pt1 | contig 16443 bp, 10 predicted proteins | sample SalPonF2_A_D2_MG_FD_84515 | JGI IMG/M metagenome (GOLD analysis project Ga0102956, IMG submission 84515) | Salt pond soil microbial communities from South San Francisco under conditions of wetland restoration - Salt Pond MetaG SF2_A_D2_MG ...
ACCCCGGGCCAATTCCAGTAGGCCGTTGAATAGTGTCTCGGAGTTTGAAGTTGCCTCGGCCATTGCTGTCTCCTCAATCGTGGCGATCCGCGCGGTCGCGTCCGTTGCAGTGGAATCCCCACAGGCAATCACCGCACATCCACCGTCCGCTGTCCCGCTGGCCGCCGGGTTCCCGCAGCCCCGCTAAACAGGAGTTGCCTGCGTATCCGCTGGCGGAAGATCAGAACCGCATGCGCTGCACTCACGTTACCGGCTGTCATGTATGCTCTGGTGGGGAAAATCCGCAGTATCTCGGGCAATCATCAGCAATCCGTAGTTGCAGACGTCGATCCCGAGAGAAGGGGAGGGTTTTTTGCGGGTGGGTCAGGCCGCTTTCAAGAGTCCGGTCGATTTACAGACCGTGGGACCGGAACCAATGATCCCGTTGCCAGGAGGAACAGTAATGAGAAATGTTCTGCGCGTCTGCGCGATTGCTGTGGCCGTAGCGATTGCCGCAGGCTGTAAGGATTATCCCGATTCGGAAATTTCCGAATCATCGAGCGGCGATTCTGTCAGGACGTTTTTTGTATCGCACACCAAGGTCGACTGTGTCGGCGTCGCTCCGATGAAGTGTCTGCAGATCCGAGAATCACGCGACGCAGACTGGACACTGTTTTATAGCCAGATCGAGGGTTTCGATTATGAAGAGGGGTACGATTACGAGTTGAGAGTTAGCCTGGAAGAAGTCGAAAATCCGCCGGCCGACGCCTCGTCGATCCGCTATGAGCTGGTAGAGTTGGTGTCGAAGACTCCAAACTAGCAAATGCCATTTAGCGAGGCACGTTGCTGTCCATGCCAGACTGGCTTGGATCGGCGGTTCTATTGGGGGCAGAGTGACTATTACTTTACTCCGGCCCTGCCACTGCCTCTGTCTGATTTTAATGGCGAGATTGAAACGTCGCGGACAGGAGGCCGGTGCCCTCGACAAACAAGCCGCAGGTCGGGTCGACGAGGCAAAAGCCAAAGTTCCGCGATGCAGGCAATCGAAAAAGCCTGGCTGCTGGCCGTTTACCCCACCGCTGTGTCTCGCATCGCCTCTGCACGGAAATATCGATTCTGCCGCCGTGGTTCGCCGGAGCGGAAGTCACGCGCGCCTGAGAAAGGGGTCGACCCGTGTTTTTACGAGTCGATGTACGTAACTCTACGGGTTGTAATGGCAATCGCATCGAGGTAATCAACGGTAGGCGATTTAGAAACGTGGGGAGTTCCTTCATCAAGCCATGGCGAATCCGCGCCGCCGGTCGGTCCGGCGTGCGTCACAGCCGGCGTGAAGGTAAGCTCAGTGCCTCGCCAGCCAAACTGTTCGACTTACAGGAAGCCAGGGCTTATGTCTTCAAGCAAATCAACCGAGGCCCGACACCAGTCGCCGGATGTCGTCAGCATGCATGGCGCCCGGACACAACGGATCTCGGAGCACATCGTAGAGATAATTTCGGACTCCGGTGAGGGAGCCCAGACCGCCGGTCAGATGTTTGCCACGGTCTCTGCGAAGATGGGCAACGGAGTCTGGACCGTCGAGATCATTCCGGCGGAGATCGAGCCGCCGGCGCGCAGCATCGAGGGGGCCAGCGGCAACCGGATTCGCCTCTGTTCCGGTGCGGTGACAAACGCGGGTGATGCCGCGGACGTGATAATCGCGCTCAACGAGCAGGTTCTGATTGGCCGCGAGGCGGCCGGCGAGTTCAAACAGGGTGCCCATATTCTGCTCGAGAACAAGTGGGCGCAGAACAAGATCTCGAACATCGTCACCGCGTACAACGATGCGGTGGGGAATTTCAAGGCGAAAGGCTACCGGGTTCATGAGATTCCGATGGAAGAGGAATGTCGGAAATTCGTCGACAATCCGCTGCGAGGCAAGAATATATTCGTCGTGGGCATACTCTCCTATATTTATTCCCGCGACCTCGATATCGCGCGCCAGGAGATCGCCAAGAAATTCAAAAAGAAAGGCGAGGCGATAATCGAGTCGAACCTTTCGCTACTGGACGCGGGGTATCACTGGGCGCAGCATAATCTCGATCTGCACTTCGAGATCGATTCGCCGGGAGTCACCGAGCCCCAGGTCGTGATGAATGGCAATGCAGCATTGGCGCTGGGAACCGTGGCTTCCGGCATGGAAGTGTGCGCGATGTATCCGATTACGCCAGCGACGTCGGCCTCTCATTTCCTGTCGGAGATTTTCGAAGAGGTCGGCGGCGTGGTGCACCAGGCGGAAGACGAGATCGCGGCCTGCGCGTTCGCGATCGGAGCATCCTATGCCGGCAAGTGTGCCGTGACGATTACTTCCGGGCCCGGCATGGCGCTGAAAACGGAGTTGATGGGACTATCGGTAATGGGTGAAATTCCGCTGGTGCTGGTGGACGTGCAGCGGGGTGGACCGAGCACCGGACTGCCAACCAAAGTCGAACAGGGCGATCTTCTGGCCGCGATGTTCGGTGTCCCGGGAGACGCGCCGAAGATCATCATGGCGCCTGCCACCATCGAGGATTGTTTCTATTCGATCATCACGGCGCGAAAAATCGCGGAGACGTTTCGGACTCTGGTGGTCGTACTGACCGATGCCAACCTGGCGACTGGCCAACAGGCATTTCCGCGGCCGGCGTTCAAGGAAGAATGGCTGGCACCACCAGTGGACCAGAGTCCCGTGCCGGCCGGGGCGAACCCTTACGACTGGGATGCCGCGACCGGATTGTCCGTGCGGCGTCTGCCCGGGCAGGCAAACGGAATGTTCACGTTAACCGGCCTCGCGCACACGCGCCAGGGCACGGTGGCATATGGTCCAGGCGTGAATCAGGAGGGATGCCGGCACAGAAGCCTGAAGCTTGCGGCATTCCAGAAAACCCTGAAAACCCCCGAGGTTTTTGGCGATCCCGAGGGTGACTTGTTGATCGTCGGCTGGGGTAGCACGCGCGGCGCAATCGAAGAGGCAGTCATGCGTACGCGGGCCGATGGCCTGGATGTCTCGTCGCTGCACCTGAAATTCCTGCAACCGATGGCGTCGGGGATCAGGGAGATCCTGCACCGTTACAAACGCGTCATGACCGTCGAGATCAATTATTCGGACAGCCTCGATGACGAGATTATCGACGACGACAATCGCCGCTACGCGAATCTGGCGTGGCTGCTCCGTGCCCGTTACCTGGTGGACATCGACTGTTGGTCAAACGTTCACGGACAGCCGATGAAGCCGGGCGCGATAGAATCGATGATCCGTTCGAGACTGCAATAGCACTGCTGAGGACAACCCTATGTTTGGTTTGAAATCCGAATGCGTATTAAAAGTCGACGAGGAGTTCCATGACCTCGAGGAGTATCAGGGTCGCGTAGCCCGCTGGTGCCCGGGATGCGGCGACAACGGCATCCTGGCGGCAACCCAGAGACTGTGTCGCGACGAGCAGCTGCCTCCCGAGAAAACCGTATTCGTGTCCGGCATTGGCTGCGCCGCACGATTCCCCCATTACATGGGTACCTACGGATTTCACGGGCTGCATGGCCGGGCCCTGCCCACCGCGCAAGGTGTCAAGATTCGCCGCCCCGATCTGAAGGTGTTCGTCAATATGGGCGACGGCGACTGTTGCAGCATTGGCACCGCGCACTGGATTCATGCGGTTCGGATGAACATGAACATGGTCGCGATGCTCCACGACAACAACATTTACGGACTGACGAAGAATCAGGTGTCGCCGACCACGCCGAAGGGTATGACCACGGCTACCACGCCGCACGGGTCCGTGCTCAGAGAGATGAATCCGCTTACCGCGACTCTTGGTATCACCAACGTCTCGTTTGTCGCGCAGGCGGTCGAATGGGTCCCGGACCTGTTGTACCAGGTGATCCGCGCCGCGTATCAGCACAAGGGTTTTGCGTTTGTTCGGATTCTGCAGCGTTGCCCTCATTTCATGCCGACGCTTTTCGACTCGCTACTCTCTAACCCGGACAACATCATGGTGCTGGACTCGGACGACGGCGTTAAGCTGAGTGAGGCCACCGCGAAAGTCTACAAAACGCGGGAGCCGCACGATACCGCGGATCTGAATCTTGCGCGCGAAGTGGCGGGCACCGAGGGTAAGGTACCGGTGGGCATTCTTTACAGGAACGCGTCCGTCCCCTGCTACGATGAACTGCGGAAACCGGCCAGGTTGCACACACCCGAGCAGGCCCGCACTGTCCTGGACAGGGCATTCGACCGATTCGGAATCTTCCCAGGCGCAAGCGGGACCAGACATGGAACGGGAGACGAAACGGACCGACGCACCGATGCCTGATCAGGGAGCACCGGGCGACCCGGCGACCATTGACGCGACCGGAAGCGAGGCGCAACCCGTGGAGGCTGCGCCGTTGCCGGGGGCAATCCCGGTGGAACCGGCTTCAGAGTTGCCCGATGCCGCGGACCCGGTAATGGCCGCAAAACAGCGCTCGGAGATATTAAAGTCACTCCTTGCCTTCTACGCCCACGGGCTGGCACCGGTTGGTGAGACCGCTGTCGGTGAAAGGTGCTGGCCCGCTTTGCTGCATCCGTACCGCAGGTTTGCGGCGATACGCCACGAATTTCCATTGTGTCTGCTTCCTCCGGGCGCGGACCGTCCGGCGCGTTCATTGGCAGAAATCATCGATGAGTTTGTGGATGAGTCCGGGCCGGACGGTGACGAAAAAGAACGGCTGCGGCGGCATGCCTATCAGCTCGAGGCGCGCATCGGGGAATTGGTTTCGGATAATCCCGGCCTGTCGCTTGACGCCGCGGCGGGAAAGGCCAGCGCGAATCTGCTTGACGTAACCCCTCTTGCCGGAAAAAAGAAACAGCGTCTCGGCGAGAATCTCGAGCAATTGCGCGCAGCGCTGGCCCGCCCGCTTGGTCTGGCCGGATGCGAGCCGGACCTTCCCTGCAAGCTGTTCGAGCAGGTTGCGCCGCGACATTGGCGTACTCGCAGCGCGGCGTGGAGCGAACAACTGGCAATGCTGATACATAACCTGCGGGACATCCTGCGGGTCGATTTTGATCATTCACCCGACGCGAAATCTGCCGGTCACCTGCGCGATGCGCTCGGTACCGGACAACGCGACGATGTGGATGCGGAGCGCATGGCGGCGATGCTGGGCCGTACCCGACTGGCAGAGCCGCTGCCGGAGGAGCGGCGCACGCGGATACGCGAGACGCTCGAGACGCTGACCGGTTTGCAGCCACTGTTCGGCGATCCGGACCGGCGGGACGACTCGAACGGGGTCTCGTCTTTTTCCCTCGATCCGGTGAGCGATGACTGTGCGGCGGCGCTGGCGCGGCATGACGCACGACAACGGGAGATGGTCGCCTTTTTCCGTGCCGTCAGAGTCGCCGAGCTGGAGGTATCCAATCGTTACGAGGCGGCACTGCACGACAGTTTTTTCGCAAGCTTCGACGCCTCCCACCTGAGCCGCGAGGAGCTTTCGCTGTGTCCCCCGGTCGTGTTGGTGCTGCATCAGGCCGATGTCGGCGACTGGGATGCCCAAGCCCTGCTCGGGCTGCTTGTGGCCGATCTGCCGGTGAAAATCATCCTCCAGCTGGACTGCCTCGGCAGCCGCACGCCCCCGGGCCGGTCGACGTGGGTTTGTGCGCTGCCGCGAATGGCGATGTCGCTGGGCCATGTTTTCGTAATGCAGTGCCCGGCATCCCGTCCGGGTGAATTGGTAAAGGGATTTGCCCGCGGCCTCGATCACATAGGTAGCGCGCTCTTCTGTGTATACACTGGCGCACCGACGGGCGAGTCGCGGTTACCTCGCTATCTGGACTGCGCCTCTGCGGCAGAGTCGCGCGCTTTTCCGGCCTACGAATACGATCCGGATCGCGGTCCCACCCAGGCCGAGCGAATGTGCCTGCTGGACAATCCGCAACAGACGCGCGCCTGGGTCTCCGAGCCCTTTGCTTTTCGCGACGCATCCGGTGCGAACAAGACACGCGATATTGCGTTTACGCTGGCCGATTTCCTGATGACGGATGTCCGCCAGGCTGAATTCTTCTGCCAGGTGCCACCGAGTCACTGGCATCCCAACATGGTCCCGCTGGACGAATTTCTCGACATGGACTGGGAGATCGCGGTGCGCGACATTCCGTACCTGCTCGCGGTCGACGAGAACGGAAAACTGCACCGGGTCGTCGTCACCCGCAGTATGGTCAGACAGATCGCGCACTGCGCTGCACGATGGCGAACACTGCAGGAGGAGGGCGGTATCGGGAATTCCCATGCGCTCAACTTGCTGGCCGCGGAAAAGGACTGCCTGCAACAGCAACTCGCGGAAGAGGTTGCGCGGATACGCGAGCAGCACGAGTTGCAGCTGGAGCAGGGCGTGGGTGAGCTTACCCGGGAGATCGTCGCACGTATCGCGGCACAGCTGACCGATGGCACGGATAGCGGGTTCGCAGCCGCATCGACTCCGAGTCTGACACAAGCTGCGGCCGCGCCACCGGCCGCCGAGTCGGCCGCGGCCGCGGAAGCTGTGGCGGCCGAATCAGCGCCGGGCGATACCGGTGAGACAGACGAGGAAGACTCTCCGTCGCTTGACGAACCTTACATCGACACGCCGTTGTGCACGGCCTGCGACGATTGCACGACGATGAGTGCACAGATTTTCGCTTACAACGAGGACAAACAGGCCTACATCAAAGACGCCGCAGCGGGCACCTATCAGGAGCTCGTGCTTGCAGCGGAGAAGTGTCCGGTGAGCATCATCCATCCCGGCAAGCCCCGTGATGCGGATGAGCCCAATCTGGATGAGTGGATTGCCCGTGCGAAACCGTATCTCTGAGATGATCCGGGGCCGCCTGTGAGCGCCGCGCTTTCGGCAATCGGCTTTATGGCGGTACTCACCGGCCTGCTGGCCGTCGTGTTGGCGCTGGCCAATCAGCGGCTGAAGGTATTCGAGGATCCGCGGGTGGATGCGATTGCCGATATTCTGCCGGGTAACAATTGCGGTGCCTGTGGTCAGCCGGGATGTCGCGCTTTCGCCGAAAAAGTCGTGACTGGCGATGTCGCGCCGGGTCAATGCACGCCGTCCGGTGCCGCAACCGTTCAGATGATCGCTGATTATCTCGGCGTGGACGTCGGCGGTGGAGAAAAGCGCGTGGCCCGCCTGCATTGCGCGGGCGGCAACAACGTGGCGGTGCAGCTCGCTGAGTACAAGGGGCACCAGTCCTGCCGTTCGGCGGCGGCGGTGGGTGGTGGAGCCAAGGGTTGCCGCTATGGTTGCCTCGGCTTTGGTGACTGCAAAGACGTGTGCACGTTCGACGCAATCAGGATGAGTGTGACGGGTCTGCCGGTCGTCAATTTCGATACCTGTACCGCGTGTGGGGACTGCGTGGATATTTGCCCGAAGAACCTGTTCGAAGTCCTCCCCGCCAGTTATCACCTGACTGTCCAGTGCAAATCGGAACTGGAGGGAGACGACATCCTCGCGCTTTGCAAAGTGGCCTGTACGGCCTGCGGCAAGTGCGTCGCCGATGCGGCGCAGGGCTTGCTGGTGTTGAAGAACAACCTGCCCGTGATGGATGCGGAGCTGTTACACCTGCAGACCCCCGAAGCCACCGCGCGCTGCCCGACCGGGGCCATCGTCTGGCTGGAAGAAGGGCAGTTTATCAGCGATCCGGAAACAGAGATCGATTCATCCCAGCGACTGAGGTTCGATACGCTCAATGTGGTTCCGAAAGTCTAAACAGCCCGCTGATGTTTTCCCGTATCCGGGCGAGAGGTGCGCCCTGGATGGTCACGCGGCGGCGATGCTGGCCGAATCGCTGGCGGCGGACATGCTGCTGGTGCGAGCCGACGCCGGGCTGGCCGAACCGACGGGTGTTGTTCCGGCCAGCGCTAACGGCAAAATCGAGATCCGCGAGGTCACGCAGCTCAGGGAGGTGCCGGCGCTGCTCGTAGGCATGTCGGCGTCGGGGCTGCGCTGCGCAGCCTTCGTCGACGAACTCGCGGGTATTCGCGAATCTCTCGCCGCCGCGGCAGGCAAACGAGTGTGTGGGGTGCTGCACCTGACCGCCAAAGCATTGCGACGTCAAGCCGGTTCGCTGCACGGCAGTCATGAAGACTATTACGCCGCCGGCAATTCCGGGTTGCTGCAATTTTTTGCCAGAAACGTGCAGGAAGTCGCCGATCTTGCGCTGATCGCGCACCGGGTCAGCGAACTGGCACTGACGCCGGTTATCTGCGCCCAGGATTTCTATGCGACGAGCCAGGCGGTGCAGACACTGCACAAGCCGTCCGCCGAACTGGTGCGGGCATATCTGGGGCGAGCAGGGGATGAGATCGCGGCGCCGGATCCGGCCCAGGCACTCCTGTTCGGGGAAACGAGGCGGCGGATTCCGAGGTTGATCGACCCCGATAATCCGGTTGGGGTCGGCGGGGTGCAGGCGCAGGAGAGTTTCTTCCGCGCAGTCGCTGCGCAACGCGCGTTTTTCGCTGCGCATGTGGACGCGATGCTCGAGCAGGCGATGGAAGAATTCGCCGGCCTGACCGGGCGCCGGTACCAGAAGGTGAAGACCTACCGGGTGGAGGACGCGGACGTCGTCGTACTGGCCATGGGCGCCGTCGCGGACGAGATGCAGCAGGTGGCTGACGTGCTTCGCGAGACCGAAGGCCACAAGGTCGGCGTGCTGGATCTGACAGTCTGGCGTCCGTTCCCGGGCAAGGAACTGTCGCGAATCGTTCAGGGCAAGCACTCGGTCACCGTGCTCGAACGCACCGACGCGCCGCTGGCCGAAGATCCGCCTTTGTTGAAGGAATTGCGTAGCGCGCTCGACAAGGCGTTGGAGAACGGTACGGATGGCAACGCCGGCACGCCCTATCCCGGATATGCCAGTTTTTCCCGGCCGGCAGATCGACCGCGCCTCTGTTCAGCGATCTACGGCGTCGGTACCGCGCTACCCAGCGGCGACGATCTGGCGGCGGTCATCGCCAACATGCTGCCGGAAGGCGCTGGCAGGCGGCAATTTTACGTTGGTGTGGATTTCGGCCGGGCCACGCGTCGATACCCGCATCTGCAGCGGGTACAGCAAATCCTGCACCAGGCTTATCCGGACCTCGGCGAGCTGGCGGTGCCGGCGGCGCGACTGCCTGCGGTTCCCCGGACGTTTCGGGCGCTGCGTCTGCACGCTCTGTCGGCCGAAGGCGGAGTGCTGGCGGGTAGCCTGTTCGCGAGGGCCTTGGCCGCAGGTATGGACATGCGAGTCCGCACATATCCGCGTGGTGGGCTGGAGCCCAGTTTGCAGTCGGTCGGGCTGAGCGTGCTGTTCGGTCCGGACGAAATCGTCGGCGATCCGCGGCGCGCTGACATTGTGCTGGTGGCCGGGGCCAATTTCCTCGACAGCCTGCCGATGGATTGCATCGCAACCGGGGGTGCGCTTGTCGTCACGACGAACCAGACTCCGGAGGCATTGTGGAACAGTCTGACCCGCAGGACCGAGCACTGGATCCGCGAGCACAAGCTTCGGGTGTACTCGCTTGATGCCCGCGCGATCGCCATATCCAGCGGGTCGCGCCATGGATACATGGATGAGCTGGTGGTCTGGGCATTGCTCGGGGCGGGTTTTGCGATCGTCGAGCCGACGGCTGACTGCCGCGACGCGGTGAGCCAGGCCCTCCGGGATCTGCTTGCGCCGATCTATGGCGTTTCCAGCGAATTGCTGGAGGCGGTAGTCAGCGCTTTCGATCGCGGTGCGGGCGAAGCCGGCGAACTTCAGTGGGACCAGTGGTCCGGGAGCAACCGTCCGCCTGCTGTCGAGCGTGAGGCGCCGTGGACCGTGCCCCACACCGATCACGGCGCGGAGAGTGTGTTCGACGGCACGCGTTTCTGGCACTCGGTGGGTTTTCTGTACGACATCGGGCAGCCAGGTGAGACGCTGGTCGATCCCTACCTTGCCACCGGCATTATCCCGGCGGCGAGCAGCGCCCACCGCGACCTGACCGGTTACCGGCTGCAACTGCCGAAATGGCTACCGGAGAATTGCACCGGATGTGGTCTTTGCTGGGCACATTGTCCCGACTCGGCATTGCCATCGACGGTGCTCGACGTGCGGAACCTGCTTGATGCGGGCATGTCACTGTGCCAGTCCGAGGGCGCAGCGATGATCCAGTTGAGGCGCATTGCCGGGCATCTCGCCACACAGTTACACCGGCTGGTGGTGGACGACGGACTGCGCCAGTACCGCCAGGCTGGTCCGCTTTTCGTCGCGGCGTTCGAACGTCTCGCGGAAAAGATGGGGCTGGAGGGGGAACAGCTTGAGACAATGCGAGCGGACTTCGATTTGCTGCATTCGCGTTTCGCCAACTGGCCTTTCGCGAGAACCGAAAAATTCTTCGATAACGCGGAGCGGACCGAGAAAGGCAGCGGGGGCCTGCTGTCGATTGCAGTCAATCCATCCAGCTGCAAAGCATGCGGCCTGTGTCTGGCGGTCTGCCAGGACAACGCAATCGAATGGACCGACCAGACAGTGGAACGGGTCGCCGACGAACGGAGCAACTGGTCGTTGCAGATGCAGTTGCCGGAAGCGACGCATGATTGCCTGGATCGTTTCATCGACGACGATCCGGCGAGCCATGTCTGTCGTCTGCTAAACCGTACCAGTTATCACGCAATGGTCGGGGGAGACGGTGCGTTGCCGGGAAGCGGCGGCAAGACCGCCGTGCACCTGGTGTCCGCGGCCGTGGACGCGGTGATGCAACAACGGTTTCAGACCCACATCGGCAGACTCTCGAGCCTGATCGAGCGACTTCACGACAAGATCCAGGGGCAGCTGGCGCAGGCGGTCAGGATCAACGATTTTGAGGATTTTGCCGGCAGGCTGTCGAGACTCGAAGGTACGCGACTGTCCCCGGACACAATAGCCGGATTGCTGGACGAGGCCGGTGCCGGTTCCCGCGAACTCGACAAGGAACGGCTCAAGCGGCTTACCGGACTGCTTGCTGAACTCGAAGCCCAATACCGGCATTTCAGTGACGGACGTGCACGCTTCGTGCTGGCACTACAGCAAGATGACATCACGCTCTGGAGCGGCACCTACCCTGACAACCCGCATGCCAGCCCGTGGCTTAGCCACACCCGCAGCGATGCGCCGGCTCTGGCCGAGGGGCTTTTCGAGGGCATTTCGCGGCGGCTTGCCGCCGAACTGCTCGTGTGCCGCCTGGCGGAACGGGAACTCGAGGACAGGACCGCTCCAGCTTTGGGCGCGGACTGGCCCCGGCGTCCGCGCTGGTCCGATCTGAGCGCGGAAGAACGCAAGCTCGTGCCGCCGGTACTGGTGGTGGCGCAGTCCCGCGGCACCCGCTGGGGTGATCTCGCTCCGTTGCTGGCCGGGGACTACCCGGTCCTCGTTGCGATACTCGACAGCGATGGCGCCACTGTCGCGGGCGAGGGTCCCGGTGATCGCAGCGTCAATCATGCGATGCGGGCGCTGGAACAGGGCAATGCGTTCGTGTTGCAAGGAACCACTGGCTATCCGGGCCATATCATCAAGGGCGTAACCGATGCCCTGTCGCAGGAGAGGCCCGCACTGTTTCGGATTTATGCGCCCGAGGGTATTGCCAACGGAATTTCACCGGAACGGGTGGCGGAAGACGCGCGACGCGCGGCTATCGGCAGAGTGGTGCCGCTGTTCGAGCTGAATCCGTCAAAGGAGCGGGGACTGGAGCTGCTTGACGGGGCTCAGCAACCCGCCTCGGATTGGGCCGACGAGGAACTGCACTTCAATGATCAATCAGGCGCGGCGGGCTCGATGATGGTGAAGGTAACGGTGCCGGACTGGGCCATCCATCAAGCCCGTTTTCGCACGCACTTCCGGATTCTGTCTCAGGCACACCTGGACAGCAGTATGAAACCGCTGCCGGAATACCTGTCCCTTAGCGCCGCGGAAAGGGATTCTGTCAAACCGTTTATTTACGTCGTTGACGACCAGAAAAGACTGCGGATCGCGACCGTGTCCCAAGCAATGGTCGACACAGCCGTGCGCAGCCTCGGACAGTGGCGTCGCCTCCGCGAGATGGCCGGCCACACTACGGCGGCGAGTGTCACGGCCGATGATGTGCGCATTGCGCAAGCGGAGACGGCGGCAACCGTTTCCCGGGAGGCGTTCTCTCCGGCGGAGCATCAGAAAATTACCGAACGTTTGCTGGCGCTGTGCGGCTACACCACTGATCCGGACTATTTCAATCGTTCGCTCAGGGATTTTCTGGTCCGGCAGCGGAGCGAGGGCCGGGATTCGGCGGACTGAACCAATGGCGACGGAACGACATACGGGCGGTGAAGGAAATTTATGACACAGGCGCGGACATTTCGTCATGGGATCCACCCGGCTGAGCACAAAGCGCTCACTGCCGGACGCCTGATCGAGCGGATCGCGTTTCCCGATGAGGTGATCCTGCCGCTTGCCCAACATATCGGGGCTCCGTCCCGTCCGCTGGCGAAACCCGGCGATAAGGTGTACCGCGGCCAGATCATTGCGGCGGAAGGCGGGTTCGTGTCGGTACCGCTGCACGCCTCTGTGACAGGAACCGTTAGCGCAATTGCGAAACACCATCACCCGAACGGGTCGCTCGCGGACGCGTTCGTGATCGAGGTCGAGCAGAATTCGCCGCAGACGCTTTATGACGAACATGCGACGGACTGGGAAGAAATGCCGCCTTCCGCGTTGATTGAGCATATTCAGCGCGGCGGGTTCGTCGGCCTAGGAGGCGCGGCTTTTCCGACCCATGTGAAGCTCGCCATCCCGGAGGGAAAACACGCGCGCTGGCTGCTGATCAATGGTTGCGAGTGCGAGCCCTATCTGACCAGCGATCACCGGATTATGCTCGAGTGGGCGGACTCGATTTTTCTCGGTGTCAGAGTGCTGGCCCGCATCCTCGGCGCGGAAAAGTCGTTTATCGCGGTGGAGACGAACAAATGGGATGCGATAAAGACCCTGGTGTCCCGCATTCCGGCAGATCTTGCTTGCGAACTCGTCCCTCTCGAAACCAAATACCCGCAGGGTGCCGAGAAGATGCTGATAAAGGCGGTGCTGGACCAGGAAGTGCCGAGCGGCAAGCTGCCTATCGATGTGCACGTCGTGGTCCAGAATGTCGGCACAGTCGCGGGCATCGGTGATTTTTTTGCGTTTGGTCAACCGCTGATCGAGCGTGTCGTCACGGTAACCGGTCCTGCGATACGCCGGCCGACGACTTTGCTTGTGCCGATCGGCACGCGCCTCTCGAACATACTCGAACACTGCGGCGGCTTGACAGAGGATGCCAGGGAAATACTGTTCGGCGGGCCGATGATGGGAACGCCCCAGCAGTTTCTCGATGTCCCAATCCTGAAGGGTACCTCCGGAATCGTCTGTCTGACCGAGGAGCAGGTCAAATCACGCCAGGAATATCCGTGCATTCGTTGCGCAGCGTGCCTGGATGCCTGTCCGATATTCCTCAATCCGAGCGCATTGGGATCACTGGCACGAACTGCCCGTTACGATGAGATGATGGATTACAACATCATGGACTGCATGGAATGCGGTTCGTGCTCCTACGTGTGCCCCTCCAACATTCCACTGGTGCAGCGTTTCAGGGTCGCGAAAGGCGTGCTGCGCGAGAAGCAGGCGCGCGGAAAAGCCGCATGACCCGCCGCGACCCGCAATTCGTCATCGCAACGCCGCCATTTGCGAAACGCGCGGTCGACACACCGGCCATCATGCGCCACGTCATATACGCGCTGGTGCCGGTGATGATCGCCGCGGTCTATTTTTTCGGCGTGAGCGCGTTGCTGCTAATTGCAGTCTGCACCGGTACCTGCATGTTGCTCGAGTGGCTGCTGACCGGGCGGGGAAACCTCGGCAACAGCCCGGTCCGCGACGGCAGCGCGGCCGTCACAGGTATTCTTCTGGCGCTGACGCTGCCGCCGGGGCTGCCGCTGTGGATGGCTGCGCTCGGCTCGGCCGTTGCGATCGTGTTCGGCAAACTGCTGTTCGGCGGGCTGGGGCAGAATGTCTTCAACCCGTCGCTGACCGGTCGCGCGTTCCTGCAGGCGTGTTTCCCGGTCGCGCTGACCACATGGTCCCCGCAGGGCGGGCTGGGTGCGTTCCTGGAAATGCGCGGCGATACGTTGGCGCTGCCGCTGCTGCGCCCGGTCTTCGACGGCATCAGCGCGGCTACTCCGCTCGCGCGTATGAAATTCGAATCCGAGCCAACCGATCTCGGAGCGCTGCTGTTTGGCACGATCCCTGGGTCTCTCGGCGAGACTTCCGCGATATTGATACTGCTCGGTGGCGCCTACCTTGGCTGGAGGCGCTTTCTGAACTGGCGTATCCCGGTCGGAATCTTTGGGACGGTGTACCTGTTCGCCTCGGCTCTTAACATGATCGATCCCGGCCGGTTTACAGATGGTCTGCACCACCTGCTGTCGGGCGGGCTCGTGCTCGGCGCGGTCTTTATGGCCACGGATCCGGTCAGTTCCCCGGTGACCCCGCGGGGGATGTGGCTGTTCGCGTGCGGTATCGGGGTACTGGTGATATTGATCCGCGAATTCGGTGGGCTGCCCGAGGGCGTGATGTACGCCATTCTGCTGATGAATGCGGCAACGCCGTTGATCGATCGCATCACCCAGCCCGGGATATACGGCGCTGTCGACCACCGCGCCGGACGCGGGGACTGACCCATGCCGGCTTCTTCTGCGTCGAGTCCAAACGCGATGCCTGCCGCCGAGCAGGTTAGCAGCGCCCGGATGGTCATGGCGATGGCCGGGATCGGCATTCTCTCGGGCATATTGCTGGTGGCCACCTACATTGGCACGTTGCCCGCGATAGAGCGTAACAAGGCCGCCGCGCTGGAACGGGCAATCTTCGACGTGATACCCGGTGGCGCCAGCAAGGTGACCTTTGCGCGGGACGGTGAAAAACTTCGGCCGCTGGCCGAAGGCGAGGCGGCCGCAGTCCGCTACCATGCCGCCTACGATGAGGACGGGGCCCTTGCCGGTGTCGCCATCGAGGCGCAGGGGCAGGGTTTCGCTGACGTGCTGAAGGTTCTTTACGGCTACTCGCCGGACTGCCGGTGCATCGTCGGATTCAAGGTGCTGGAAAGTAAAGAGACGCCGGGGCTCGGAGACAAAATCGAAACGGATTCGGCATTCACCGCCAACTTCGAGGCGCTGGATGTCAGCCTCGACGAGTCCGGCGGCGCGATTGCCAACCCCATCGTTTTTGCCAAACCGGGGCAGAAATCGCAGGCCTGGCAGATCGAGGGCATAACGGGCGCAACGATATCCTCCAAAGCGGTCACCCGGATCTTGCACGAGAGCACCGCGGATGTGGTGATTTTCCTTGAACGCAACTTGCAGGTACTCAGAGATGGCAGCTCCAGCAGCCTCGTTGCAAAAAGTAACTGAAGCCAGCAGCGCGGATACCTTTCTCAAGGGACTTTGGGAGGAAAATCCGGTGTTCGTGATGTTGCTAGGGATGTGCCCGGTCCTCGCCGTGACCAACTCGGTGATCAACGCGCTGGCGATCGGGCTGGCATCGACGTTCGTGCTGTTGCTGTCGAGCACGATCGTTTCGCTGGCGCAGAAGCTCATACCAAAGCAGGTCCGGATTGCCTCTTACATCCTGATCATCGCGTCATTCGTGACGGTTACGGAGTACCTGCTCCAGGCGTTGAGCTACGAGATCCACAAGGCGCTCGGAGCTTTCATCGCGCTAATCGTGGTCAACTGCATGATCCTTGGTCGCGCCGAGGCGTTTGCGTCGCGAAACAGCGTCGGCAAGGCCGCGCTGGACGCATTGGGTATGGGCGCGGGTTTCACACTTGCCTGCCTGTCGCTGGGCTCGGTCAGAGAATTGCTCGGTAACGGTTCGCTTGCCGGGATTCCGGTGTTTGGGCCGAATTTCGAACCATGGATCATCATGATTCTGCCGCCCGGCGCGTTTTTCGTTCTCGGGTTGTGGCTGTTGTTGTTCAACTGGTTGCGAGAGCGGCGGGAGGCGCAAGTCGAATGAACACCGCATCGTCGCTGCAGATATTTATCAACGCCGCTTTCATCAACAACTTTGTGCTGGCGCTTTTCCTCGGGATTTGTCCGTTTCTCGGCGTCTCGGGCAAAACGGATACTGCGGTGCGCATGGGCGGCGCGGTGATGTTCGTGATGCTGGTCAGTTCAGTCTGCGCCTATGGTATCCATATCGTGCTCGAGTGGATCGGCGCGCCGTATTTGCAGCTTATCGCCTACATCGTCGTCATCGCATCGGCCGTGCAACTGGTGGAGATGATCATAAAGAAAGCCAGCCCGGCGCTTTTCCGCGCGCTCGGTATTTTCCTGCCGTTGATCACGACCAATTGCGCCATTCTCGGCGTCGCGTTGTTTCAGACCAGCCGCGAATACGATTTCGTGCAATCGCTGGCGTTTGCGCTGGGCGCCGGCGTG
>Ga0102956_1000356_pt1 | contig 16439 bp, 13 predicted proteins | sample SalPonF2_A_D2_MG_FD_84515 | JGI IMG/M metagenome (GOLD analysis project Ga0102956, IMG submission 84515) | Salt pond soil microbial communities from South San Francisco under conditions of wetland restoration - Salt Pond MetaG SF2_A_D2_MG ...
GGTACCTCTTTCTGTGCTTCAAATCACAGTTCCAATTCTATACGCCGCTGCGGCACTTGTACTGCTGAGATCGGCCAAGCCTGATCAGGCCTCGGCCTGGTCCTCGCCACCGCTAGGCATGGCATTGGGGGTAAGCGCGTTATTGCTACACAGCAGTCTTTTGGCGGGCGCTATCTTCATCGATGAGACTCTCGCGCTGGGGCTCGGCAACGTAATCGGACTGATCGGTTGGCTGACTGCGATTCTGGCGCTTGCCGGGAGCGCCAAACCCGATATGCGGGGGCTTGCCGGCATCCTCCTGTGCGTTGCGGCGGCCATGTCGATTGGTACGGCCTTGCCGTTGGCCAGCAGCTTTACTCGCGCGATGACGTGGCAATTGCAGGCTCATGTGATGATGTCCATGCTGGCCTACTCCATGCTCGGTATCGGGGCGGCGCTGGCATTGTTGATAGCGGCCCAGGACAGGCGTCTTCGACAACGTCGTCCGACCGGTTGGCTGCGTATCCTGCCGCCAATGGAAACGCTTGAACAGTCGTTATTCGCTGCTTTAACTATTGGTTTTCTGCTGTTGAGCCTCGCGGTTTTCAGCGGTTTGATTTTCGTAGAAGACCTGTTTGCCCAGCATCTCGTTCACAAGTCAGTGTTGTCGATTCTGGCCTGGCTCATTTTTGCGGTGCTGTTGGCGGGACGGTGGCGCTATGGCTGGCGTGGCAAGCGTGCCGTCCACTGGACGCTGGTCGGATTCGCCGTACTCGCGTTGGCATATTTCGGTAGCAAGCTGGTACTGGAAGCATTGCTCGGACGGCAATGGGGATAACTCGCCGCGACCGGTTTCCTTGACACGGTACCCGCCAGAGCCCCAACATTTAACCGCAATCAGCCGACCAGAAATAATTTCTTGAACGAAGACGTTCCTTTATCCCTGCTTTTTTCCCTGCTTGTTTTTTTGCTGCTGTTGTCTGCGTTTTTCTCCAGCAGCGAAACTGCGCTAATGACGCTGAACCGGTATCGTCTGCGCCATCAGGCTCGCGCAGGCAACCGGTCGGCCAAACTGATCGAAACGTTGCTATCGCGACCGGACCGACTTATCGGGCTGATCCTGCTCGGCAACAACCTTGTCAACATCTTCGCTGCATCGCTGACGACTATCATCGCGATTCGGATCGGCGGCGACTCCGCGATCGCGGCTGGCGCTTTGATCCTGACCGTCGTCATTCTGATTTTTGCCGAAGTAACGCCGAAGACGCTCGCCGCCTTGCAACCCGAGCGCGTTGCAAAGCCGGCTGCTTATGTCTACTACCCCCTGTTAAAACTGACCTACCCGGTGGTGTGGCTGCTCAACGCGATCAGCAACGGCATACTGCTGCTTCTGGGAGTCTCGCCCAAGAAGCTGAGCGGAGATGCGTTGAGCCAGGAGGAATTGCGGACCGTCGTCATGGAGGCGAGTTCGCTGATCCCGCGCCGGCACAAACGAATGCTGCTGTCTATTCTCGATCTTGAAAACGTGGCAGTCGATGATGTCATGGTGCCGCGCAACGAGATAGTCGGCCTGGATCTGGACAACAGCATCGACGAAATTCTGAGCCAGTTGCAGAGCTCGCCGCACACCCGTCTGCCGCTATACCGGGAAAACCTCGACAACATTCTCGGCATTGTCCATATCCGCAAGCTCGCCCGACTTTTGACCTCCGGCCGACTGGACCGCGACAGCCTGTGCGATCTCGCGCGCGAGCCTTATTTTGTACCGGAAGGCACACCGCTGCACGTACAACTGGTCAATTTTCAGGCTTCCAAGCGCAGGTATGCACTGGTAGTGGACGAGTACGGAGACATTCAGGGGCTGGTGACCCTGGAAGATATCCTCGAGGAAATCGTCGGCGAGTTTACCGCGATGCCGATTACTTTGTACCAGGAAGCAGACCGCCAACCCGATGGCAGCTACGTTGTCAGCGGAACAGCAAATATTCGCGACCTCAACCGGTCGCTGAACTGGGACCTTCCCACTGACGGGGCCAAGACCGTCAACGGGCTGATCCTCGAGGAACTAGAGACCATCCCCAGCCCCGGCACAACGCTCGACATAGACGGGTTTTCCATCGCAATCATGCAAACCGCCGACAAGGCAGTTAAGACTGTCAGAATTCGAAGCACCGATTCATGATCGAATTGCGCTCAGAACAACACGTCCAGGGCCTGTTTTAGTCGGCTGACGGCGATCACTTCAATATCTGCCGGAATTACCCGGGGGCGATTGGCCGTAGGGACAATCGCCCGGTCAAAGCCGTGTTTTGCCGCTTCCAGCACCCGCTCCTCGCCAAACGGAACGGGCCGCACTTCGCCCGCCAGACCGAGTTCGCCGAGAATAACGGTGCGGTCGCGCAGCGGATGATCGCGATAGCTGGACAGGATCGCGGCCACCAGCGCGAGGTCCGCGGCAGTCTCACTGATGCGAATACCGCCGACCACGTTGACGAATACGTCGCGGTCATGACTCGCGATGCCCCCATGGCGATGGAGTACCGCCAGCAGTAACGACAGGCGGCTCTGATCCAATCCGGCCGCAACCCTGCGCGGATTGCCGGCGCGGCTCTCATCCACCAACGCCTGTAACTCGAGCAACAGCGGCCGACTCCCCTCGCGCGTCACAGTTGTCACGCTACCTGCCACGGGCGCGTCATGCGCGGAGAGAAAAATAGCCGATGGGTTGCGCACTTCCTTCAGGCCTACGCTGCTCATCGCGAAAACACCCATTTCATTGGCTGCACCGAAGCGGTTCTTAATCGCCCGCACGATCCGAAACCGGCTGCCGGCCTCGCTTTCGAAATACAGCACGGTATCAACCATGTGCTCGAGCACCCGCGGCCCCGCGATAGTGCCGTCCTTGGTAACGTGACCGACAAGAAACACGATGCAGCCAGACTGCTTTGCGTATCGCACCAGCCGCGCGGTAGCCTCGCGCAGTTGGCTGACGGAGCCCGGGGCGGAATTCAACTCTTCCGAGAACATGGTCTGAATCGAATCCACGACCATGACGGCGGGACGGGCGGCGGCGGTCTCGTCGATGACCCTCTCGACCTGGGTCTCGGCAAGCAACTCGATTGCGTCGCTGTCCAGCCCAAGTCGCCGCGCTCGCAATGCCACCTGGCGCAACGATTCCTCGCCGGTGACGTACATCACAGGCATGGATTCAGATAACCGGGCTGCCGCCTGCAACAGCAGTGTGGACTTGCCGATACCGGGATCCCCGCCCAGTAGTACGACCGAACCGGCTACGAGCCCTCCCCCGAGAACCCGGTCGAGCTCACCGATTTGCGTCCCGGTACGCCGCTGTTGTGCGTCGTCTACGTCACCGAGACGTTGCCGCCGGGACTCGCCGGCATAGCCGCCGCGCCGCCGCGGAGCGGTTTCACCGCGTACCTCTGCAAACGTATTCCATGCGTCGCAGTCCGGACACTGACCTTGCCACTTCAGACTTTCGGCACCACAAGCCGTACAAACAAAAAGGGTTTTCGCCCGCGCCATCGAAATCATCCCGCGAAAGAGCGCCCGATGATAGCACCAGACCGGGTTTCCGACCGGATTGATAAAATTACCCTAATGTGCCGGAATCGCTAGTTTTTTCCGTTAATTGTCGCGTACACTCCGCGCAGCATGAAGTCCCGTGGTCTGTTCTCTCGAATTCTCGAGCCGATACGTAACTCGAGCGTTGCCAGCGCTTTGGTCTACAGCGTTGCGTTCCTGGTACTCGCCACAGGGCCATTGAACGGCGCGCTGGTTGCCGTCGAAGGCGCACTTTACGATTACGGCCTCGGGCTTACACCAGATCTGCCCGATCCGCGAGTTACCGTGGTCGGTATCGACGAACGCTCGCTCGATGAGCAAGGCGCCTGGCCCTGGCCACGTGCAGTAGTCGCCAGGCTGGTCGACAAAATCACCGCTGGTGGCGCATCGTCAATCGTGTTGCTGCTCGACCTGACCCGACCCGAAGCCCGCGGCGGCTCCGCCGCGGCGAATGCGGATTTATCCGGCAACGGTGATTCACTGTTGCGGGCGTCTATCGAGCGTGCCAGCCGGGTCTATGTCCCGGTTGTTGCCAATGTCAGCGGCCCGGCCGCGCGCAAGGGATCGGTTTTCGGCGTTCCCCTCGGCCCGACTGGCAGTATTGCCGAAATCACGGACCTGCGACGCCCTCTGCCGGAATTTGTCGAGCATGCCAGCGGCATCGGGCATATTCACATGGTCCCCGACGGCGACGGTGTTCAGCGCGGCGTCGACCTTCTCATTCGCAATCAGTCTGACATCATTCCCGCGCTCTCTCTGATAGCCGGCACTCCGCATGAGGACACCGCGGGAACGAGCCCCTTTCTCGAGGGACGCACGCTGCGGTTCGACAAATTGCTCGTCGATGTCGATACGGACAGCCACTGGCTGCCCCGGTTTTATGCGCCGCGCAGCGGTACCTGGCCATTTCGCGCCGATTCGGCATCCGACGTTCTGGAGGGGCGCACGCCGGCTGACAAATTCAACGGCAAGATTGTCCTCGTCGGAGTCACCAGCCCGACCATCGAGCCACCGCTTGCCACGCCGGTGGCGGCCGCGATGCCTGCCGCGACCGTGGTAGCACACCAGATTTCCAGTATTCTGCAGCGCGACTGGCTGAGCAGGCCAGCCTGGGCCTCGATACTCGAAGGCGCACTCGGAGTGCTTACCATTCTCTACCTTTGTCTTGGCCTGCCACGACTTTCCGCCGTCGCCGGCTGGACCATCACTTTGTCGATGACGGGGCTCCTGATTGCTACCGAGTTGACTTTCCTTTTGTCCCAATCGGCCTGGTTGCAGCTGGTAACAACGGCAATTTTTCTGTTGGGCGGTCACCTCGTCCTGACTCTCGAGGGTCTTACCGCGAGGTCGGCGGGCAGCTCGAAGGAGCGAAATGAATGGCATGAAAGCAACCGCATGATGGGGCTGGCGTATCGCGAGCAGGGTCAACTCGATCTCGCATTTGAGCGCCTCCAGGTACTGCCTTACGATGACGAACTGATGAGTACGCTGTACCAGCTCGGCCTCGAGGCAGAGCGCCGCCGTAAAAACGAGCTGGCGGTCTCGATCTACCGCCATCTGGCCAAACACGAGCCGGACTATCGCGATATCACAAAACGGATAGACATCAACCAGCGTGCCTACCGCCGCCCTCCCGCAGCGAAAGCACCGCAACCCGTACAGCAACCGCTGCGGGTCAATCGGCAGACCGAACCGGGAAAACCGAAAATCGGGCGTTACACAATCGACCGCGAGATTGGCCGCAGTGCGATGGGGGTCATGTACCTCGGCAAGGACGAGAGAAACGGGTCTCAGGTCGCGATCAAGGCATTTCCGCTGGCGGATGAATTCGACGAGGCGGAACTCGGCGGTGTGCGCGAGAGACTTTTGCGCGAAGGAGACGCCGCGGCGCGGCTCAACCACCCGGACATCGTAAAAGTCTACGCGGCGGGCGAAAGCCGCGGACTCGGTTACATCGTCATGGAATATGTCGATGCGGTGCGAATGAGCGAATTCGTACCCGAAGAGTCGCGCTTGCCTGCGGCGCGATTGCTGACGATCGCGGCCCGCGCCGCCGAAGCGCTGCATTATGCGCACGAACAAGGCGTGGTCCATCGCGACATCAAGCCGGCCAATCTGCTCTACAACCCTGTGAGCGGGATTTTCAAGATTACCGATTTCGGAGTCGCCCGCTCCGCCAATATGAAACGCACCCGGACCGGGGTCGTTATGGGGACTCCGTCATTTATGTCGCCCGAGCAAATTGCGGGAGAAACTGTGACAGGACACTCGGACTTGTTCGCGCTCGGTGTTACGCTATATCAATTACTTACGTCAGTCCTGCCGTTCAGAGCAGATACGCTGGTGCAGCAGATGTACAAGATATCTAATGATCCGCACCCGCCGATCGGCCAGCTGAGACAGGACTTGCCACCGTGTGTAGCGGAAATTATTGACCGGGCGCTTGAGAAGCGCGCCGAAGACAGGTTTATAGACGGAACCGTTATGTCGGCCGCGCTCAAGCGGTGCGGCGCAGAAATGGATCGTCCTGGCACGAAATAGGGAAAAATCGCCTTCATGAGTTTGACGGGGAAGATCAAGGCAACAGCGGCCACCGATACGGGGATGGTCCGCGAGCATAACGAGGATGCGATCGGCAGCGATCCCGACCTCGGCCTTCTCGTTCTCGCGGACGGCATGGGCGGCTATAACGCTGGCGAGGTGGCATCGGGCATCGCTGTCAAGACAGTGCTGAGCCAGGTCTCGGCTGCGCTGGAGACCATCCCGGACCGCAATGAAATCGAGCCGGAATCGGGCCTGCGGCGCGATTCGATCATCCTGCGAGACGCGATCTTTCGGGCCAACCGGATTATCCATAACACGGCCCAGACCCAGCCCGATTGCGAGGGAATGGGCACTACCGTGGTCGCCTGCCTGTTTTATGACAACAAAATCTCAGTTGCCCATGTCGGTGACTCACGAATGTACCGAATGCGCGATGGCAACCTTGAGCAGATCACGATGGATCACTCTTTGCTGCAGGAGCTGGTGGATCGGGGTTTCTATTCGAAGGAAGAGGCGCTGCGCTCCACAAACAAGAATTATGTAACACGTGCGCTTGGCGTCGAACCCAGTGTCGATGTCGAATTAAACGAGGCCGAGGTTGTTCCCGGCGATTTCTATCTACTCTGTTCCGATGGCCTTTCGGATATGGTTGAAGACGATGATATTCAGTTAACTATCAGCACTTTTCATGCTAATCTTGATGTAGTTGGTCAACAATTAATCAGACTTTCCAACGATCAGGGCGGACGCGACAACATCTCGTTGATGCTGGCCTACATTGCGCAACCGTTTCCGGCGCGCAAGGGAATGTTGGGGAACGTTCTGAATTGGTTTAATTCTTCAAAATAGAGGGCGGGTAATGGCGCGTTTGATGCTTAGCCTCGACGGACAAGTTCTGGCGGAATACAACATGACCAAGGAGCGGTACACGGTTGGCCGCCTGCCGGATAACGATGTCCGCATCGATAATGCAGCTGTGAGCGGCCACCACGCGCTCATCATTAATATCCTGAACGACTCGTTTCTTGAGGACCTCAACAGCACCAACGGCACTTATGTCAACGGCAAGCTGATCAAGAAACACGCGCTTCAGCATGGTGATGTCATCACGATCGGGCATCACCAGTTGCGCTTCGTCGACCAGGAAGAAGCGGACGCGGATCCGGATGAGTTCGAGAAAACGATGGTCATCCACCCGAGTTCCGCCAGCGCCGAGAAAATGAACCAGGCGGCGCAGGCAGTGCAGCATGCCGTTTCCGGGTCAGGCGAAGCCGGACCCGAGACTGCGGCGGCGGCCCCGTCCCCGGCGACGCCCAAGATGGCCAAGCTTCAGGTTCTTTCCGGCGCGTTCGCCGGCAAGGAACTCGAATTGACGAAGGCGCTGACCACCCTGGGTCGACCAGGCGTGCAGGTGGCAGGGGTTACGCGTCGTGCAGAGGGTTACTACATCGTCCACGTCGACAGCCTCGAGGACGGCAACTACCCGGTCGTGAACGGCAAACGCATTGGTCCGCGGGCGCAGAAGCTCGAGGACAATGATGTGATCGAACTGGCCGGTGTCAAAATGGGGTTTTTCCTCAAGTAACGTAGCGAACGTCTACGCGCTGGGTGACTCCGCACAGCAATTCGTAGGGGATCGTGCCGGCGAGCCGGGCAACCTGCTCGACCGGCAATTCCTCACCCCACAGGGTCACCTCGTCACCAATAGCTGCATCGGGATGATCCGCCAGACCGAGCGTGATCATATCCATTGACACGCGCCCCAGCAGAGGCGCGTTTCGCCCCCGTAACGCCACCGGCGCATTATTGCCGAGATGGCGCGGGTAGCCGTCACCATAGCCGATTCCCGCTACTGCAATCCGGGTTGGAACCGGGGCGCACCAGTTGCCGCCATAGCCCACAGATTCGCCTTTCCCGACCTCGCGCAGGGCAATAATTCGCGCGTTCAGCCGCATCGCCGGACGCAGTCCGAGATCGGCACCGGTTCCGCAACCAAACGGTGTAACGCCGTAGAGCGCAATTCCCGGCCTGACCCAGTCATAATGACTGCCGCGCCAGCCAAACAAACCGCCTGAGTTGGCCAGTGTCCGTTCGCAGCCCAAGGTGTCGGTAATCGCGGCAAATTCACGCATCTGACTCTGCGTCTTGGCATCTTCACGGTCATCCGCGTTCGCCAGGTGCGACATCAGTCGAGGCACCCCGCGGACACTCCCGCAATTACGCAGTCGGTGCAGAAATTCACCAAGATTGGCACCCGTGATCCCGAGCCGGTTCATTCCCGTGTCGATTTTCAACCACACGGAGAAAGCACCACCGATCTCGAAATCTTCGAGCATCCGGAGCTGCTCGTCATTGTGAACGACCAGATCGAGACTCAGTTGAGCTGCCTGCTCCAGTTCAGCACGCAGATTTACGCCCTCGAGCAGCACAACCCGCGAATCGATACCGGCTTTGCGCAACTGTCGGGCCTCCGCGAGGCGCGCGACAGCCAATGCATCGGCCGATGCAAGCGCCCGCGCCACCGGAACGATACCGTGGCCGTACGCGTTGGCCTTGATGACAGCCATAACGCGGGAGCCGGGGGCTGCTGCGCGGACGACCTGGAGGTTATGTTTCAGCGCCGTAGTGTTGACCGTGGCGCTGCAAAACGACGTCACGAAAACGCCTCGTCGCCATAGGCCTCCGCAACAAGGTTCTCGAACTTGGTGTACTCGCCAAGAAACGTCAGATGGATGTCGCCAACAGGGCCGTTACGCTGCTTCGCGATGATCACGTCGGCGATTCCCTTGCGCGGCGTATCCTGATCGTAAACCTCTTCGCGATAAATAAACGCAATGACATCTGCGTCCTGCTCGATCGCGCCCGACTCGCGCAAATCCGACATCACTGGTCGCTTGTCGGTTCGCTGTTCCACGCTGCGGTTGAGCTGCGACAACGCGATGATCGGAACATTCAGTTCCTTGGCCAATGCTTTCAGGGAGCGTGAGATTTCTGAGATCTCGGTGGCGCGATTTTCCTTTGTCCCGGTTACCTGCATAAGCTGGAGGTAATCGATCACGATCAAGCCGAGACCATGCTCGCGAGCAAGCCGGCGCGCCCGCGCGCGCACCTCGGTCGGAGTGAGGGCCGGCGTGTCGTCGATAAAAATCGGTGCCTGCGACATCATGGCCACGGCCATATTGATCCGATTCCAGTCTTCGTCCGTGAACCGTCCTCGCCGCAGATTGGACTGGTTTACCCTGCCGATCGAACCGATCATCCGGAAACTCAGCTGCTCGGCCGACATCTCCATACTGAATATCGCAACCGGAATCTTGCTTCCTATCGCGGCATTCTCGGCAATGTTGACCGCGAGCGTGGTCTTGCCCATCGATGGCCGTCCGGCAATGATTATCAGGTCGCTGCGCTGCAAACCTGCGGTCATTTCGTCGAACTGGGCGAAACCCGACGACACACCGGTTATGTCCTCGTCCGAATGGCTGAGGACGTCGAGACGATCTACCGTGGCTGGCAAAATCTGGCGTAGTGACTGAAATCCGGATCCGTGGCGTTTGCCTCGTTCGGCGATCTCAAATACCCGCCGTTCTGCCTCGTCCACCAATGCGCTGGCGGAGCGGCCCTCCGGTGAAAATGCACTGCCGGCAATTTCGCCTGCGGCGTCGATCAGCGATCTCAACAGCGATCGCTCGCGGACGATATCTGCATAGGCGCGAATATTCGCCGCACTCGGGGTCTCGTTGGCCAGGGTTCCGAGATAAGCGAGACCGCCGCATTTCTGCAATTTGTCGCGCCGCTCGAGATGTTCCGAGAGCGTTACAGCGTCGAACGGACTGTGCTCGTCTGCCAGCGCCGCGATTGCCGCGAAAATCAATTGATGATCGACGCGGTAAAAATCAGTCTCATTGACGCGGTCGGCGATTTTATCCCACGCCGAATTATCGAGCATCAGCCCACCCAGCACGGCCTGCTCCGCCTCAGTCGAGTGCGGAGGAACGCGGATCGATCGTGTATCCGCTTCCTGGTCCCGTGTCTCGGCTAGCTCTGCCATCGCCCGCGACTTGTCAACCTCTCCCCCATCTAACGGGTATAACCGTGAACCCGAGTCAAACGCAAGCCCAACCGTTTTCGCGCCACCCGAAGGTCAACGACGAAGCGGGCGGGGTTTACTCTTCGCCCACCACGTTGACCGGCACCATCACCGATACGCTGGAGTGAAGATGGATCTCGACTTCGTGTTCACCGGCTGACCTGATCGGGCCATCGGCCATTCTGATTTCGCGTTTCTCGACGGCGATACCGGCTTTCTCGCACGCTTCGGCAATATCAGCGGTGCCGATCGACCCAAACAATTTACCTTCGGTGCCCGCCTTGGCGGCAATAGTCAGAGCAAATCCCTCGAATTGCTTTGCGCGCTCGGTTGCCGCATCCAACTCGACGACAGCCTTTTTCTCCAGCTCGGCCCGGCGTATTTCCATTTTCGCGACGTTCTCGGCGGTCGCGAGCGCCGCCTTGCCCTGCGGCAGCAGGAAATTCCGGCCGTAACCCGAACGGACCTTGACCTGATCACCGATTTCACCGAGGTTTTCAATTTTTTCCAACAGAATAACGTTCATTTCCAGTCTCCTGCGCAGCAGACCCGTGCGCGGGTCAAATACGCTTCCGAACATCCAGCCAGTTGTCGAGAAATCCCGCCCCGGCAAGCACCGGCATGCCGATCTGACCGACGAGAATCAGCAACACATACACCATTACCAAAATCGATTTGTGCAGTCCTCTTTCCGCTACCAGATAATGCGCGACGGAAAGCCCCTGCAAAACCAGAAAGATCAAAAACATCCACGCCAGATTGGTCATTACGACCCAACCCGTCACGATCGCCAGCCCGATGACCACGGTTACGACAATGATCAACAACCGCCCGAGGCGCAATTGCCGAAACTGCTCGCCAAATCCCGGCTCGCCGTCTCCGGACTTGTACCACCAGCAGCCGATAAAGAGACTGACCAGGTAACCGAGCGCCATGAAGCCAACGAAAAGGCCCGGGAAAATCGACACAATCGCCCCTTCGGCCTCTTCCGGCATCCGGCCAAATCCAAGCTGGGCCATGGCCTCCCAAACGCCGCGCAGCACGTCCAGCGCCAATGCACGTACGTCGGGCACCAGCGCCAGGCCAACCAGCAAAATCAAAAAGCCGGTAGCCGCCGCCACCTGAAAACTCAGGCTCAGCGAACGATAGCGCGTCTGCACTGCGGCAAGACCAAGCAACGGCAACCAGTTAATTGCCGCTACCGTCAATGCTCTTCCCACGGCTGCCGGCCCGCCAACCGCGAGCGACAACACGCTCAGTATCAGCGCCGCAAACGCCGCGGTAACAAGACCATAATGCGGATCGCGGCGCAGACACAGGTAAACGAGTAGTCCCCCTCCGAGAATACCCAGAGGCGGTAACAACATCGAAGCGGCAAGCAGCAATGCGCCTCTGTGCCGGCGCGCTTCAACCCAGCCGAAAAACTCGTCCACGTTTACCCAAAAATTGCTTGGCTCAGATGCGCCGGCCGACCGCGACCAGCGCACTCGCCGCAATCAATGCCGATCTGTATACGGCAACAGGGCGAGAAATCTGGCACGCTTGACCGCAACCGCCAGCTGCCGCTGGTAATTCGCTTTCGTACCGGTAATACGGCTCGGCACGATCTTGCCGGTTTCGGTCACGTAGTTCTTCAGCGTCGCGATGTCTTTGTAGTCAATCTCCTTCACGCCGTCAGCCGTGAAGCGACAGAATTTTCTCCTGCGGAAAAATCTGGCCATATCTAATTACTCCTGATGATTCTAAATCTGCTAATCAGACGCTTGCCGAGGACTTGTCGGCCTCGCCCGCTTCCGCATCGACCCCTTCGGTCGCGTCTGCGGTCTCAGCTTCGGGCTCATTCGCAGCAGCCTTCACGGGCTCACCCGCAGCCGCCTCAGCGGCGACCGATGGCGCGGTATCCGGCATCGGGGTATCGGGCTTCGCGCTGTCTTGATCCCCAGATGCTTCGCGGCGGTTCTCGCGCGGACGCTCCTCTTCTTCGGCTTTGGCCATCAATGAGGGTTCGGTTATCGCTTCTTTGCGACTGATCACCAAGTGACGCAATACCGCGTCGTTGAACCGGAAGGCACCGGTCAACTCATCGAGAATTGGCTTGTCGCATTCTACGTTAAGCAGAACGTAATGAGCCTTGTGGATCTTGTTGATCGGGAACGCCAGCTGACGCCGCCCCCAATCTTCAAGGCGATGAATTGTGCCACTGCCTGTCTCAATAAGGCTGCGGTAGCGTTCGAGCATGGCAGGAACTTGCTCGCTCTGGTCCGGATGGACCAGAAACACGATTTCGTAATGACGCATTGTCACTCCCTTCGGGTTAATCAGCCTCCCGTCGACGTCCTTTGGATCACGCGGTGAGGCAAGGAGCTTCGCGGCCCATAGCAAGCGGACCACGAAGAAAGCCGACGGATTCTAAGTTAGCAAGAGATCTTGTGCAACCGAAATGCCCGCCCGGCGCGATCCGATCAATGGCCCGCTCTCTGGCGCAAGGCCTCGTAAAGACAGATACCGCTTGCAACCGAGACATTCAGGCTTTCCACCAGTCCGCGCATTGGCAACCGGACCAGCAGATCACAATGTTCCCTCGTCAGCCGCCGCAACCCGCTTTCCTCGCCACCCATCACCAGCGCGATTCGCCCGCCGAGGTCCGCTTCCGCATAACCTGTCTCAGCGTCCGCATCGGTGCCGACGCACCAGATCCCGGCCTCTTTCAGGCTCCGCATGGCTCGCGCGAGGTTGCGAACCCGCACCAGCGGCGTCGTCTCCGCCGCCCCGCACGCTACCTTTCGGACGGTTGATGTCAGTCCGACCGCGCGGTCGCGCGGAACGATGACTGCGTCGGCGCCGGCCCCGTCGGCGACCCGCAGACAGGCACCGAGGTTATGCGGATCCTTGACGCCGTCGAGCACCAGAAGCAAGGGCTGGTCGACTCCGTCGAGATGCCGCAACAGCCTCTTCTCGTCCCAAGGCTCGGCCGGGCGAAGCCGAACGGCGATACCCTGGTGAACCCCATGGCACTGCCGGTCGAGCACATCGGCTGCGACCAGGCTGACAGAAATTCCCGCCGCCCTCGCCTGCTCCACCAGCGCTGCGACCCGACCTCCAGGACGGTCCTGTAACGCCAGCATCGCGGTCACCCGTGCCGGCGCCGCGCGCAAAACATGCGCAACCGCATGGATACCGTAGACAGTCTCGGAACGATCCGCGCTCATCGCCGCCGGCGCCGCTTCCGCGCAGCGCGTGGCTGGCTCTCCGGTTGTCCTGCAGTGGCAACCGGTACGAAATCGATCTTGCGGTCTTCGAGACTTGCGCGCGCGACCCGAACCCTCAATTCATCGGTCAGGCCGTAGGTCGCCCCGGAGCGTTGTCCGACCATCCGGTGGCGCGTGCGATCGTGATCGAAATAGTCGTTTCCGAGCGAGGTCACATGCACAAGGCCGTCTATCTGCATGCCCTTGAGTGTGACAAACACGCCGAAATCGGTAACTCCGGTAATTATTCCGTCGAATTCCTCGCCCAGCTTGTCCTGCATGAATTCGATCTTGAGCCACTGCACGGCTTCACGGGTGGCATCGTCAGCGCGTCGCTCGGCTGCAGAACAAAGCGAACCCAGCTCCAGCATATGGCCGGGCGAGTAGGAGAAATCGCCGGCAGTCCCGCCCTCGAGTACGTGGCGGATACCGCGGTGAACCAGGAGATCCGGGTAGCGCCGGATCGGCGACGTAAAATGAGCGTAAGCTTCGAGCGCCAGCCCGAAATGACCGCCGTTTTCCGGCCGATAATCGGCCTGGGCCATCGCCCGCAACATTACTGTCTCGATTAATTCCACGTCCGGTCGGCCGCGAATCGACTCGAACAGCGCGGTAATGTGCCTGGGTTCGAGCTTGTCGAGCCCACCCAGAGACAAACCCAGCCCTTGCAGAAATTCGCGTGCCGCCGCGATCCGTTCTTCGCCCGGGCCTTCGTGCACCCGATACAGCGTCGGAATACGGTGACGGGCGAGAAACTGCGCCGCCTGAACGTTGGCCGCAATCATGCACTCCTCGATCAAGCGATGCGCATCATTACGGCTGCGCGCCTGGATATTCGCAATTCGGCCGCTTTCGTCGAAAATCAACTGCGCTTCGGGGATATCGAAATCAATCGCGCCGCGCTGGCGTCGCGCAGCGGACAGAGCGTGATACACGTCATACAAGTGCTGCAGCGCCGGTAGCAATTTTGCGTGACGGCGCCTGAGTTGAGCATTCTCGTCGATGAGCATCGACGCAACTTCGTCATAGGTCAGGCGCGCAGCCGAGTTCATGACCGCGGCATAGAATTTCGAACGGCTCACCTTGCCTGCGGGCGTCACGTGCATCTCGCAAACCATGCACAAACGATCTACTTTGGGCTTTAACGAACACAGCCCGTTCGACAGTTCCTCTGGCAGCATCGGCACAACACGAGTCGGGAAATACACCGAGGTTCCCCGCTCTTGCGCCTCTTCGTCGAGTGCGGTGCCAAGACGAACGTAGTGCGACACATCGGCAATTGCCACGAGTACGCGCCAGCCGCCGCGAATTTTCTCCGCGAACACCGCATCGTCAAAATCTTTCGCGTCTTCGCCGTCTATGGTTACCAGCGGTACGTCGCGCAAATCCACGCGGTCCTTTTTTGCCGCCAGCGGAACTCGCGCCCCGAACGTCTGCACTTCGCGATCGACTTCGGTGGACCAGCGATGCGGCAGACCGTGAGCGTGGATCGCAAGCTCGGTTTCGATACCCGGCGCATCGGGCTCACCGAGAACCTGGCTGACCCGCCCAACCGGCTGCGCAACGGCGCTCGGCGGCGACACGATATCGACCAGCACCAACTGCCCGTGGCGCGCGTTTCCAGCGTTTTTGTCAGGCACGATCACCTGGTGGGTAATGCGCGGATTGTCGGGCACCACGAATCCCACTCCGCGCTCACGAAGGTAGCGCCCGACGATCTCGGTAGAGCAGCGCTGCAGAACTTCCGCAATAGTGCCCTCCGGCCGACCGCGCCGGTCGTAACCCTTGATGCGAACCGCAAGCCGGTCGCCGTGAAACACCTCGCGCATCTGGCGTGCCGCCAGATAGACGTCGTCCCCGCCGGCGTCCGGGATCAGGAAGCCGAAGCCATCCGCATGACCCTGGACCCGACCGACAACCAGGTGCACTTTTTCCGGAAGGCAGTATTCCTCGCGCCGATTCTGTATGAGCTGGCCGTCCCGGATCATTGCCTTGAGACGACGCTGGAAAGCATGGCGAGCCGGATTTCCCTTGACCCTGAGCGCACCGACCAGCGACTTGAAGTCCATCGGGCGACCGGCCCCTTCCAGCACCTCGATGATCGCGGCGCGTTCCGGTACATCGGCCTTCGGGACGGATTCATTCACGCGGCGATTACGCGAGTTTCGCTTGCCGCGTCCGGCATCTTTCGACAAGTGTTTATCCTGACTGCTGAGTAAATTGACAAGGATACACGCTGTCAGTAAAGTTCGCGCTCCGCGACGGCGGGCGCAGTTATTTTCCGGCCATGGGCGCTGTTATTTTTCGGCCATCATTCTGCGTCCTGCGTCGATTGGCCCGGGACGGCACGGCCCGGAGCTTGCGGATGCGACTCCGGAGGCCAGCCTGATAGTCGAAAGTTAGACATCCCCGGAGTTTTTGTAGAAACTGCAAGCAAGCGACGCGTCGAATCAGCGTCGCGGATCGAGGCATTGCCCAGGTGGCGGAATTGGTAGACGCGCCAGCTTCAGGTGCTGGTCTACGTAAGTAGGTGGAGGTTCAAGTCCTCTCCTGGGCACCAAACACCCAACCCCCCGTTCTCGGGGGGTTGTTGTTTGTGCCAGCGGCCGAGCCATTTGCCCATGGCGCTGCCTTCACCGAAGTCAGCATCCCTGTTTGCCCGGAGTCGCTACTCGATTCCTGCCGCCGCGCGGCCGGCTTGCGGAGCACGCGCCACCGCAGCGGAGTCTTTAGATTTCTGCACCGAGCACGGAATTGCGGAGGGTTGCCGCCCCCCGGCCGCAGCGATTTCAACTGCGGTCGGATTACTCGGGCAGCGTGGCGGCCTGGCGCGCATTTCTGGTAAATCGCGGCGCGCAGCTAACTCGTGGCAGAAATGGCGGCTTTTGCCGCGGCCTCACGCCGCTCCGCGAGCCTGGCCAACAAACGCTCTTCGGTTTCCGGCCCACGGACGAGCGCTCTCAGGAAGACGCCGGTATAGCTTTTGTCGACGACTGCAC
>Ga0102956_1000358_pt1 | contig 16381 bp, 15 predicted proteins | sample SalPonF2_A_D2_MG_FD_84515 | JGI IMG/M metagenome (GOLD analysis project Ga0102956, IMG submission 84515) | Salt pond soil microbial communities from South San Francisco under conditions of wetland restoration - Salt Pond MetaG SF2_A_D2_MG ...
ATTTTGTGGTTATAACGTCTTGTTTTAATGGTGGAATTTATACCGACTCAACGGTGGCTGGTATACTGCTATCCAAGAGGCTGGGATGCTGGGTTTAGTGTCAGCACCTAGCTGACAACAGATCGCTATGCGCGCTGTTGTCTACGTGCTGGCGGTACGCCGGCACGCCGCCGACGGCGATCATGAGCGTGGGGGCCAGATAGCTGTTGACCGCCAGGAACCAGGCGTGGCGATAGACCGCGATATCGTACAAACTCACGACCCGAATCCGGTTGAGCACGAACACCAACGCGACGGCCATCAGTGCGCCCACGAACTTCCTGATCCACGGCTCCGGCATCGCGACGATTGCGCAGCTGGATACAATGATGGGTGTCGGCTTATCAACCGGATTAGGCCGGTCCTGGTACAGCCCACAAGCGACCGCTGATGTGGCCGGAAGTCGACCCCCGACTCCTTCGGAACGCCACCCCGCCGAGGCGCCGGGCCACTCGCGACCCGTATCGCGCTTTCGAAGGGTACCGGCGACTGGCCGCCCTATCAGAGAGCACTGCACACCCTACGGCGTACTACGTACGAAGATCTCCGCAACCTCAAAGGATCGATCCGTTGGTTGATATTGTCATCGAGTCAGAAACAGCAGCTTAGCGAATCGCCCTCACCTGCCCTCCCAGTTTGTAGACGTATGCCGACCTGAAAGGACCAAAGCTTCCGAATCCATCTTCACGAATCCGTCACTGATGAGTGCAATAGTCTCATCGCGAACACAGCCACGCCGGATCACTCCTGTAGGTGCAGGCCAAGAAGGGGGACGCCGAATCTGATCTGCGCCGCGGCCAAGCCTGGCTCCGTTCGTGAACACAACTATTCGAAGCTACGTTCATTCAACAGGGAGACAAAATCGTGAAAATCAGAGACTGCTCTCATGGTCTGTCCGCATTCCTTACCGCGCTGGCATGCTGTACCGGCGCCGCACATGCAGACGTGTCCACCACAGCCACACCGATAAAGCACGTCATTATCGTCGTGGGCGAGAACCACACCTTTGACAACCTCTTCGGCACGTATCAACCTGGTGACGGACAGACCATCAGGAATCTCTTGAGTCAGGGTATTGTCAACGCCGACGGTACGCCCGGGCCGAACTTCGATAAGGCCGCGCAGAAGATCGGTCTCGATCTGACCAAGTATCATGCCAGGACGCCTTCCACTGACTCCTATTTGTTCCTGCCGCAGCCCTACACCACTTGGGCCGATCCAAGAACAACCGGCCTGCCGCAGTATGTTCCCGATACGCGCTTTCCGCCGGACATGCCGAATGGTCCGTTCCAGATCAGCAAGTACGTGCCCTATGCCGCCTACACCGGCGACCCGGTCCATCGCTTCTTCCAGATGTGGCAGGACGTAGACGGCGGCAGGAACGACAAGTTCGTTTGGGTCGAGGAAACGATAGGTACGGGCTCCAACGGCAATCCGCCCCCGGCAGACGGCTTCAACCCGCAGGAAGGCGCGATCTCGATGGGTTTCTACAATATGAACCCGTACACCAACGCACAGGGGTACGCGCAGCCGGGTGATGCGCCGATCTTCAAGTCCCTGGCGGAGCAATACGCTATCAGCGACAACTACCATCAAGCCATCATGGGAGGAACCGGAGCCAACTTCCAAGCACTGGTGTCGGGTGACGTGGCATACTTCACCGACCCCACCTCGCTCGACGGTACGGCGGCTATCCCTTACGCGAACCAGATCGAAAACCCTGACCCCGTACCCGGCACCAACAACTACTACACGCAGGACGGCTACAGCGGCGGCTCGTACGTCAACTGCTCCGACCTCTCGGCTCCTGGCGTTGCAAGCGTGATGTCGCAGCTCAGAGCACGAGGCGTGCACCAGTCGAATTGCGCCCCTGGACACTACTATCTGGTGAACAATTACAACTTGTACTGGAACCAGGACGGTTCGACCAACGCCCTGGGCCCGGACAACTTCATCTTGCCGCCGCAGAGCATCCGGACCATCGCTGACGTGATGACGGCGCACAATGTGTCGTGGAAGTATTACACGGCGGATCGCGGCAACGACGTGACCCGCTTCGCGACCGCCGTGGACGGGATACCCTTGGCCTATCACTACTACTGTGGTATCTGCGATCCGCTCACCGCCTACACCAGCATCGAAACCACCACGCAAAGGAACAATCTGCAAAACTACGGGGCGTTCCTGGACGATGTGCACAACGGCACCCTGCCGGCGGTTTCGTTCGTCCGTCCTTTCGAAGCGCTAGCCGGCCATCCGGCAGATTCCACCACCGACCTGTACGAGATGTTCATACAGGACCTCATCAAGAAGGTGCAGGACAACCCGGGACTGTGGAAGAGCACCGCAATCCTGATCACCACCGACGAGGGGGGTGGGTATTACGACTCGGGCTACGTTCAGCCGGTCGACTTCTTCGGAGACGGCACGCGGATTCCGTTCATCGCCGTTTCGCCCTACGCGAAGCACGGATACGTCGATCACACGTACTACGACCATGTCTCTCTGCTCAAATTCATCGAGGCGAACTGGAGGCTGCCCACCATTTCGGACCGCAGCCGCGACAACCTGCCCAATCCGGTGCAGAAGAGGAACAATCCATACAAGCCTGTCAATCAACCGGCCATTGGCAATCTGATGAATCTGTTTGACTTTTCGGACGACTCGCCTCGGCCGCATCACTCACACCACGCGCGCCACTCAGATCACTCGCACCACGAATCGTAGTAGGCGCCCCAAAGAGCGGCAGTCAGGGCCGACCGACGCCATGTCGGTCGGCCCACCGTTCACTCCATCTTGTCGGCTACCACCGCCACCGGCCAGAACGAGTCGGCAAGGATGTCAGGATGACCGGCTGGCAGAATTTCTGCTTCGTCGAGAGCGGGTTGGTCGGCATCGCGCCAGCTGTTTCCATCGGCGCAGGTGTGACTCGCACAGACGGTCGGTGGGCGGCCCGTTGCCGACAGTCAGCGGTAGTCGCCAGACTGTCTACCAGTTGGTATTGAGCGGATCCGTCGCCGGAACTCACCGCATTGTCGAACGACCGGCTATAGAGAGGGACAGAAAGCCAGACTTGGCCGTTGCAGGGCGCGTGTCCGCGAGTCCGGGGTCTCCGCCGTTCCCTGTCGGTCATTGAATTGTAATACGAACCATCTATTCTGTTTTACGTGGAATTGACGCACAGCGTTAACAGGGAGAGCAGCACATGGAACATCGGATGAGCCTTCGTATTCCGACAGATCAACCGGCGACCCTTACGAAGCGACCGGAGCGTCTGCTTCGTAAGCTCGTGCGTGTGCACCTGAATGGACGGTCTGCGCCTAGCGCCGCACCCCCGGAAATTGCCGCGCACGTGGTCAGAGCCGAGACCGACGGGCTGGGTTTGGCGTTCGATAGCTACGATGAAGCGGTAAATGACTACCTGGAACGCGTCTGCGCCGAGCGACTGAAGCGCGAGCCGACTTCGTTGTCGTTGTGGCGCTGAGGGATCGCCATCTTAATTGCGCGGACACGTCGATACCATTGAAGCCAACGCGCGTGTAGCAGCTCTGGCTAAACGCTGCCCGACCGACAGCATGGGCAGAGTCTCAACAGCACTCTGGGTAAGGGTTCCCGCGACCGGTCGCTGCCCCCCGAGCCGGGGCTCTTGCCGGGCGCGTGCCGCCATTATTGTCTACTCCTCTCTCGGCCTTCTTCGACCGCCCCCGCCTTACGCGGGGTTCTTTTTTGTGTCGTTCCGGCGCCAAGAAGTCCCATCCCTACAGGCCAACCTGCGTGGACCGAAGCGCAGACCCAACCCCTTTGACGATACCCGCTGGAGAAAGGATTCAAGACTCATGGATACTTATCAACGCGTCGCGCGGCGAGCCCTGGCTGAGCACCGGGCTATTGCCGAACGTTTACAGACCGATCCGAAGCCCGTCTTGGACTATGCGCTCAACAATCTCGCGGGCTGGCTAGCGGACCCTCTGCCCGACTGGCTTGTTAGATCTCAGCCAGATTGGCTGGTGGAATGGGAGCGCTTGCTAACTGGGCCGCTGGATACGCTGATCGCAAGCCTGATATCCGATACCGAAGCTGGCGCCCGGCTGAGGTCGACATCGCCTTTCCTTGGACTGCTGACGCTCCAGGAACGAATCGAGGTCTTGCATCGCGTGGATCCGGAGATGGCTCAAATCTTGGAGGCTCTTGAGGCTTCCCGTAATCCGCGCACGGTCGCTTCAGAGAAGTCTGTTGGGCAACAATGAATCCACGTGCACCTGTCAGCAGCGATCCCATTCGGGTAACGCGCACCCGGTGCCGGCGAACATCCTTTACTGGAGCGCCGGGAAGGTGAACGCGTCGGAGCGGTCCGGGCGCGTACAGCTCACTTCCGAAGGCCCCACATACAGGTACCAGGTTTGCTCGGTAAGCGGGTCCGGATCGGTGAAGACCGTGGGCACCAGTAATGCCAGGTTGGCGCCATGTAGCGCGTCGCGTACCGATTCGTACCGGAGTGTCTGGATGCCGGCCTGGCGGGCCACTGCCGCCAACGATTGCGTCGCGCTGTACTCGGTGGGATGGGTCGATGCGGCCCTGTCGCGAACCAGCGGTTCGCGCGTCAAGTCCAGCTGCCGCTCGGTCCCGTAGCTGACCGAGAACGCAGTAAGCAGCTCCTGGTTGGCCGGGAATGGCGTCCCGGGGGAGGCGGCAAGAAAGCGCTGGCGCCAGTACGCGAGCTCGGCCAGCGACGATCGCAGCGCCTCGGCGCCGTAGAAGACCCCGTTACCTTCGAACGGGCGGCGAAACCGCGAACCATAGGGGGAGGGAGGATAACGAAACGGCGTCTTGAGCAGGTAGTGCAGGCCTTCCGTACCGGGCAGGTATGGCGGCTTGGACGCATCGAGGATGGCCTCGAGCAGCTCCTGCTCGGCCAGTGTGTCCACGACCTTACGGGTGGACACCGTGTACTGGTGCTCCACGACGCGCCAGGCGACTCCGCCCGCCGAGTGGGCTTCAGATGCGAGCTCGGCTGGCGTCCACATAGGCGACAACGTTGGCCAGCCCCGCCACGTGGCCGATCAGGTTGACCGGCGTTTCGTGCAGATCGGCATTGGGACTGCGCATCCAGGACTGCACGGCTCGCTCGTCGCCGGCCAGGATGGCGTCGAGTCCGCGGTACAGGCGCACCACCAGCGAGGCAAGCTCCCAACTCTTGGAATTCTCGTCAAGCCTGAATTTGCCGGCATACATCCGACTCAGGGTCGCCGCGCTCAGACCAATGGCCTGGGAAAGCTCATTGCGGCGCAAGCCGAGCCGCTCCGCAGCGCGCAACGTGGCCTTGCTGAGAACGGCTTCCCGGTCCAGCGATGGATCTGGGGCACTTGCTCTCATGATCGCCTCCCGACTTCCTGTCTGTTTCTGTAGCAAGTTTAGGCGACAATTGTTTCCCTGGCAATGAGAGTCAGGAGCAATTGGGCTAATGCACTTTAAAGTGAATTCTTAGTAATATTCGTTATTATTCTGTTTTATTTATTATTTGTTGATTGACACCTTGAAGCGTGTGGTTAGCTCAGGACGACGACGTGCATGTCGCAGGGCTCGGCCGGGCAAGATCGCACTCAGCCTGACAGGCGCGCTGCCTCCTTCAGGACCAGCTCCACGAACGCCTGTGCGGCGGGACTTAGGCGCTTGCCTTCACGCTGTACCAGGTACCACTGCCGCTTCAACGGGAAGCCCTCCACATCCAGTACGCACAGTTGGCCGGACGCCAGTTCCGCCTGAACGGTGTGCAGGGACACCAGGCCCACCCCCAACCCCGCCTCCACCGCCTGCTTGATGGCCTCGTTCTTGTTCATCTCCATGGCCGGCCTGAAGGGCATACCGTGCTCGGCGAGGAAATTCTCCAGGGCGCTGCGGGTGCCCGAACCCTGCTCGCGGCCCACCAGGGGCTCTTCCACCAGCCGGGAGAGCGGGATCCTCCCGGCCTGCGCCAGGGGGTGACTGGTGGCGGCAATGATGACCAGCGGATTGTCCATGAACGGCCGGGCGTCCAGGTGCCGGCCCTCCGGGGGCGTGCCCATGAGCGCCAGGTCGCTGGTGTTTTCGCTCAAGTGCCGCAGCAGGGTTTCCCGGTTCACCACGTTGAGGCTCACCTGCACGTCCGGGTGCAGGGAGCGGAAGCGGGCCATCAGCCGGGCGGCGAACACGCTGGCGGTGCTGGCCGCCGACACCGTGAGGGTCCCGCCCTTCAGCCCCTGCAGGTCGGCGAGGGTCTGCTCGAGGTTCGCGAGCTCCCGCGCGATCGCCTGACCGCTGCGCAGGGTTTCCCGCCCGGCCTCGGTCAGCCGGATCGCCTTGCCCATGTGCTCGAACAGGGACAGCCCCAAGGCCCCTTCCAACTGCTTGATCTGCATGGAAACGGCGGGCTGAGTGAGATGCACTTCGGCGCTGGCGCGGGAAAAGCTGCCGCAACGGGCCACCGCTTCGAGGATTTCCAGCTGGCGCAGAGTGAGCTTAAGCATCAGATAATCTTTTAGAATATCTAATAAAGTCTGAATATACCTTATAGACCCTACAAACTATAGTCTCATGCGAATTCACTGACCCGGCCGCCCCGGCAGCCGGGTCGTTCATTCGGAGAAGGCACATGGCCCACGACCAGTCCAGTCGTTACGCGAACCTCGATCTCACCGAAGCCGACCTCATCGCCGGCGGCAGGCATATCCTGGTGGCCTACGCCATGAAGCCCAAGGCAGGCTACGACTACCTGGCCACCGCGGCCCACTTCGCCGCCGAGTCGTCCACCGGCACCAACGTGGAAGTGTGCACCACCGACGACTTCACCAAGGGCGTGGACGCGCTGGTCTATCACATCGATCCGGCCAGGGAAGACATGCGTATCGCCTATCCCCTGGAGCTGTTCGATCGCAACGTCACCGACGGGCGCTTCATGATGGTCTCGTTCCTGACCCTGACCATCGGCAACAACCAGGGCATGGGCGACGTGGAATACGCCAAGATGATCGACTTCTACGTGCCCGAGCGCGCCATTCAGATGTTCGACGGCCCGGCCAAGGACATCTCCGACCTGTGGCGCATCCTCGGCCGCCCGGTCAAGGACGGCGGCTATATCGCCGGCACCATCATCAAACCCAAGCTGGGCCTGCGCCCCGAGCCCTTTGCCCAGGCGGCCTACGAGTTCTGGCTGGGGGGCGACTTCATCAAGAACGACGAGCCCCAGGGCAACCAGGTGTTCTCGCCCCTGAAGCAGACCCTGCCGCTGGTGTACGACGCCTTGAAGCGCGCCCAGGACGAGACCGGCGAGGCCAAGCTGTTCTCCCTGAACATCACCGCCGACGATCACTTCGAGATGTGCGCCCGGGCCGATTTCGCCCTGGAGACCTTCGGCCCGGACGCCGACAAGCTGGCCTTCCTGGTGGACGGCTACGTGGGCGGCCCCGGCATGGTGACCACCGCCCGGCGCCAGTACCCGGGCCAGTACCTGCATTACCACCGTGCCGGCCACGGCGCCGTCACCTCGCCCAGTTCCAAGCGCGGCTATACGGCGTTTGTCCTGGCGAAGATGTCCCGCCTGCAGGGGGCGTCGGGCATCCACGTGGGCACCATGGGCTACGGCAAGATGGAAGGCGAGCACGACGACAAGGTCATCGCCTACATGATCGAGCGCGACGAGTGCCAGGGCCCGGTGTACTTCCAGAACTGGCACGGCATGAAGCCCACCACTCCGATCATCTCCGGCGGCATGAACGCCCTGCGCCTGCCCGGCTTCTTCGAGAACCTGGGCCACGGCAACGTGATCAACACCGCCGGCGGCGGCTCCTACGGCCATATCGACAGCCCGGCCGACGGGGCCAGGTCCCTGCGCCAGGCCTACGAGTGCTGGAAGGCCGGCGCCGATCCCGTCGAATGGGCCCGGGAGCACCGCGAGTTCGCCCGCGCCTTCGAGTCCTTCCCGGGCGATGCCGACGCGCTGTTCCCGGGCTGGCGGAAGAAGTTGGGCGTCAAGGCGGCATAGGATCACTCGGGTAGAGCATTCAGGCGGCGGATAGGTGGCAGTCGTGGCGCCCCAACTCACGGCGTATTGGCCAATGCATCTGGCCGAGCTGGCGGTCGGCCTGGCCCTGGCGTCGGCGGGCGTCTCCCTGCTCGCCGGCCCCGCGCCGCGCGTGTTGCGCTGGGTGGCGATGCCGCTGTTCGGGATCGCGGGCCTCGCCGCCCTCGCTGCGGGCCTTGGCGCATTGGGCCAACCCACGCCACTCACCGCCACACTACCGCTAGGCTTGCCCTGGTTACCCTGGCAGTTGCGCCTGGATGCCTTATCCGGCTTCTTTTTGTGCATCATCGGCGCGGTCAGTACTGCCGTCGGGCTTTACGGCCCCGCCTACGTGCGCGGTTTTGAACAGGGGCGTGACTCACTCGCCACACTCGGTGCCTTCTCCGGCCTGTTCCTCGTCGGCATGCTGCTGGTCGTGCTGGCCGATGGCGCGTTCTTGTTCATGGTCGCCTGGGAGTTGATGTCGCTCTCGTCGTACTTCCTGGTGGCCTTCCATCATGAACATCCCGCCAACCGTCGCGCCGCTTTCCTGTACCTGCTCATGGCGCATATCGGCGGTCTGGCCATCCTGCTGGGCTTCGGCGTGCTGGCGGCCTTCGGCCACGGTTTCAGCTTCGAGGCCATGCGCGGCGCGCCTTTGCCGGTGGGCTGGGCAACCGTCGCGTTTGCCCTCGCCTTCGTCGGCTTCGGCATGAAGGCCGGCCTGGTCCCGCTCCACGCCTGGCTGCCCGAGGCCCATCCGGCGGCACCCTCGCACATCTCGGCGCTGATGTCCGGCGTGATGCTCAAGGTGGCCGTCTACGGCTTCATCCGCTTCGTCTTCGGTCTCATCGGGCAACTGCACTGGCAGTGGGGTGTGGTTGTGCTCGTTATCGGCAGCGTCTCGGCGCTGATGGGCGTGCTCTACGCGATGATGCAAACGGACCTCAAACGCCTGTTGGCCTATTCCTCGGTCGAGAACCTCGGTATTGTCTTCATCGCCTTGGGTTTGTCCGTGGTGTTCCTGGGCACCCACCATACGCTGCTCGGCACGCTTGCCTTTGTCGCCGCACTCTATCACGCGCTCAACCACGCGCTGTTCAAGACACTGCTGTTTCTCGGCGCCGGCGCCATCGCGCACAGCGCCCACGAGCGCGACCTCGAGCAGATGGGTGGGTTGCTGCGGCGTATGCCCTGGACCGGCCTGTTCTTCCTGCTCGGCTGCATCGCCATCGCCGCGCTCCCGCCGTTCAACGGCTTCGTCTCCGAGTGGCTGACCTTTCAGGCCGCGCTGCAGGCCTGGCAGCTCGACAGCGGCGTGCTGCGCAGCCTGGTGCCGATCGCCGCAGCGGTGCTTGCTCTGACCGGCGCCCTGGTCGCCGCGACTTTCGTTAAAGTCTACGGTGTGGCCTTCCTCGGCCAGGCGCGCAGCCGCCACGTGCGCCGCGCCCGGGCTGTGCCACGCGGCATGCGCGCGGCACAGGGCCTGCTCGCCATGCTGTGTCTGGTGCTCGGGGTGCTGCCAACGTGGACCCTAGACATGATAGCCGCGGTTCCGCGACAGTTGCTCGGCGCCGGTCTGCCACGGGCCGCCGCGCACGGCTGGTTGTGGCTGACGCCGATCTCCCGGCAGACGGCCAGCTATGGGGCACCCCTCGTCGCGCTCGCCCTGACTGTCGCGCTCGCGTTGGGCTTTTGGTTGTTCGGCCGCGGCATCCGGCGCGTACGGCGCTGCGATGCATGGGACTGTGGTTTCGCACCGCCCACGCCGAGCATGCAGTACACGGCCGCCGCGTTCGCGCAACCGATCCGGCGCGTGTTCGGGATGCTCTTTCAGGTTGAGGAGCGCGTAACGACGGAGCCGGACGGAAAACCGCGTCACGTCGTTCAAGTCACGGATCGGACCTGGACCCTCTTCTATCGACCCGTAGCCCGATTGATCGAGAAGGGTGCGCGCCATATCCTGCGACTCCAGTCCGGCCACGTACGCACCTATCTCGGCTGGTCGCTCGCTACCCTGGTGATACTGCTGTGGATCATCGCCTGACCCTCCTGCCCACGGCCATCGCCTGGTCTCTTTGCCTGGGGCAGCTGCTGCTGTACGCCCTGTTGGCCCCGCTTGTCACGGGCTGGGTGCGCAAAGTCAAGGCCCGATTGCAGAACCGGCGGGGCGCGCCGATCTGGCAGCCCTACCGCGAGCTTTACAAACTGTTCGGCAAGGAAGCGCGCATGGCGCACACCGCTTCCCCGCTGTTTCGCGCCGCCCCCTATATCGTATTCGTGGCCACCTGGCTCGCCGCCTCCGCGGTACCGCTGGTAGCTACCGATCTGCCCACGGCCGCGGTGGCCGACGTCATTGTCATCGCCGGGCTGCTGGCGCTGGCGCGCTTCTTTCTCGCCCTGGCCGCGATGGACGTGGGCACCGCGTTTGGCGGCATGGGCGCTTCGCGCGAGATGTTCGTCTCGGCCCTGGCCGAGCCGGCCATGCTCCTGGCGGTCTTTACCCTGGCGATGACCGCGCACAGCACCAACCTTGCGACGGTGGTCGCATATCAGCTCGCCGGCACGCACCTGCTTCGCCCCTCTTTCCTGTTCGCCCTGGCCGGTCTGGTGCTGGTCGCCGTCGCCGAAACAGGTCGCATCCCCGTGGATAATCCGTCGACGCACCTGGAATTGACCATGATCCACGAGGCGATGGTGCTCGAGTACTCGGGCCGGCATCTGGCGCTGATGGAATGGGCCGGACAACTGAAGCTCATGTTGTACGGCACCCTGCTCGCCAACGTGTTCTTTCCCTGGGGTGTCTCACGCAGCATCGACCTGCCGTCCTTGTCGTTCGCGTTTGGTGCCATCGTACTCAAGCTCGCCGCGCTCGGCGCCGCCCTGGCCGTGGCCGAGACGGTACTGGCAAAGATGCGCGTGTTTCGCGTACCGGCGTTCCTGAACCTCGCGCTGCTGCTCGGTCTGCTCGGGCTGCTCAGCCACGTGATCCTGGAGGTCGGCACGTGAGCTGGGCACATCTGACAGTGTTGGACCAGATGATGCTGGCGCTCGCGGCGGTGGTACTCTTTCTGTCTTTTGCACTGCTGCAACAGGCGCGACTGCTTGCCGCCATTCACGCCTTTGCATGGCAAGGGACGCTTGTCGCGGCCGTGACCACGGTGGTGGCCACCAGGGCAGGTTTGCCGCATTTGTATTTCTCCGCCGTCCTGACGCTCGCGCTCAAGGCGTTGCTCATCCCCTGGATGCTGCACCGGCTCGTGCTACGACTGGACCTCGATCGCCACCGTGAACCACTGCGTCGCCCGGTGCTGGTCATGATAGCCGCCGTGGCGTTGGTCATTTTCAGCTACTGGTTGGTCCTGCCCCTGGTACGGAACGATCTGATATTCACCCGCAATATCGTCGCGGTCAGCCTCGCTGTGGTCCTCATCGGCCTGTTGATGATGGTTGCCCGCCAACAGGCGGTCGCGCAGGTGCTTGGCTTCATGTCCATGGAAAACGGCCTGTTTCTTGCCGCTGTCAGTGCTACCAGTGGTATGCCGCTGGTGGTCGAGCTCGGCGTGGCCTTTGACGTGTTGGTGGCGATGGTGTTGTTCGGTGTCTTCTTCTTCCAGATTCGCCAGAGCATCGACTCGCTGGATGTCGACCGACTCAACCGGCTGACCGAGCGTCCGGGGGAGGAACCATGATCGCGCTGTTGATTACCGTGTTCGGCCCCCTCGCCGGGGCGCTGCTGCTCGCGGGCGTGCGCAGGCCCGGTCTGGCGGGCTGGAGCAACGTCATGATCTCGGCGGTGAGCTTCGCCGGCGCGCTGGCGCTGGCCTGGCAGGTGGCCGGGAACGGCCCTGTCGAGGGGTTCACCTTCCGCATCGACGCCCTGAATGTCTACCTGCTGGTGTTGACCGCGTTCGTGGGCCTGACCACCTCGATATTCTCGCGCCCCTACATGCGCCACATGTGCGACACCGGTCGGGCGACTCGGCACAGCATGCCCCTGTATCACGCCATGTACCAGGCGTTTCTGTTCACCATGCTGCTGGCGCTTTCGACCAATAACCTCGGTATCCTTTGGGTCGCGGTCGAGGGGGCGACCCTCTCGACCGTGCTGCTCGTGTCGTTGTATCGCACACCCGAAGCGATCGAAGCTGCGTGGAAATATTTCATCCTGTGCAGCGTCGGCATCGCCCTCGCGCTGTTCGGCACGGTCTTGGTGTACTTCGCCGCCCAGCAGGTGGTGCCTGACCCGGCCCAGGGCCTGAACTGGAGCACCCTCCATGCACTGGCCCCGCGGCTGCAGCCCTCCATCATGGCGCTGGCCTTTGTGTTCCTATTGGTTGGCTACGGCACCAAGGTGGGGCTGGTGCCGCTGCATCAATGGCTGCCTGACGCGCACTCCGAAGGGCCGTCGCCCATATCGGCCTTGCTGTCGGGCTTGTTGCTCAACGTTGCGCTCTATGCCGTTATACGCGTCAAGATGCTCGTCGACGGTTCGCTCGCTGCGACAGCGACACCGCACCTGGCCGGATCGCTGTTGATGGGATTCGGAATGGTCTCGTTCCTCGTCGCCGCCCTGTTCCTGCACCGCCAGCGCGACATCAAGCGCCTGTTCAGCTACTCGTCCGTCGAGCACATGGGCCTGACGACCTTTGCCTTCGGTCTTGGCGGCCCCTTGGCAACCTTCGGCGCCCTGCTGCATATGCTGGTTCATTCACTGACAAAATCGGCCATTTTCATCACTGTCGGTCATGCCACGCACATCGCCGGCACACAGTCGATGGAAAACATCCGCGGTCTGATCCGCACCCAACCTGCTGTGGGTTGGTCCCTGCTCCTCGGCGTTGCCGCAATCGCCGGTTTTCCGCCGTTCGGGATCTTTACCAGCGAGTTTCTGGTACTGAACGCGACCATGCAGTCCCAGCCGTGGTTGACTGCGGCACTACTGATCGGACTCGCTGTCGCCTTCGCCGGTTTGTTTCGTCATCTACAGCCGATGGTCTACGGTAAGAGCCCGGAATCCCAGCAACCCGTGCCCGTCAACGCGCTACCCGCCATCGTGCATCTGGGACTGGTGCTGTGGCTTGGGCTGTCGATCCCCCTGTTTCTCGCACAGGGGCTGGATCGAGCGACCCAGTTGATCACCGGGGCACACCTGCTATGAGCCGTTTCGACTGGCTGGACGGCTATCTGGCGCGTCTTGAACTGGAGCATGTCCTGGTCAACGGGGCCGCCGCGGCGCGGCCACGCGGGCTGGCGCCAGCACGGTCCGTGCATCTGGAGGTCGAAGACTGGGGTACGGCCGCCCGGGTCGCGGCGACCACCGGGTGCCGTTGGGCCGGCATCTGGGGGGATCACATCGGAGACAACGTGGTCGTGCGCGCCTGCCTGGAGCTCCGCGGCGATTACCTGTTGCTGGCCACCGAGGTCCCCCTCGCCCACCCGGTGTTGGCGTCCCACGCCCCCTACTATCCGGCGGCGGACCGCCTGGAGCGCCACCTGCAGGACATGCTGGGTATCGCGATTCTCGATCATCCCGACGGGCGTCGCTGGACACGGCATCAGGCCTGGAACGAAGTGGATTATCCCCTGCGCCGCGACTTCCCTGTCGCGGGCAGGACTTCGCACCGAACGCCAGCGGATACCGGTTATGCCTTCGAACGTATGCTTGGCAGCGCCGTTCACCAGATTGCCGTCGGCCCGGTGCATGCCGGGATCATCGAGCCCGGGCACTTTCGTTTCCAGGCCGTCGGCGAGGATGTGCTGCGACTCGAGGAACGTCTCGGTTACGTGCACAAAGGTATTGAGAAACTCGCTGTCGGTCGAGACGCCGAGGCTCTGGCGCGCCTGGCCGGCCGGGTTTCCGGCGATGCCACCGTGGCGCACGCCTGGGCGGCCTGCATGGCCATGGAGCGTGCGCTCGGCGTCGAGGTTCCACCTCGAGCGCTCGCGCTGCGCGCCATGCTTGCCGAACACGAACGCATCGCCAATCACCTGGGTGACATCGGTGCGATATGCAACGATGTCGGTTTCGCTTTCATGCAGTCTCAATTCAGTCGCCTGCGCGAACAATGGCAGCGCTGTCAGCACACCGCGTTCGGCCACCGCCTGCTCATGGACAGCATCGTCCCCGGCGGCGTTGCCCGCGACGTCAATGACGACGCACTGGTCCTGCTGGCCTCTCAATACAGCCAGCTGACACGGGAACTGGACGAACTGCTGCCGATCATCGACGACTATCCCTCCCTGGAGGATCGCCTGCTCGGGACCGGGGTGCTCGGCGAAGAGGCTGCTCGTGAACTCGGCGTCATTGGCTACGTGGGCAAGGCGAGCGGACTCGATTACGACGTGCGCCGCGATCACGGCTATGCCCCCTACGATCGCTTGTCGGTGCCATCGCCCTGCCTCAAGGGGGGCGACGTGGCCGCCCGTGTCGATATCCGGGCCGCCGAGATCCGCCACTCGGTCGGCCTGCTTCGACAGCTATTCGAAGGCCTGTTGGACGGCCCGGTGCGTACCAAGTGGCCCAAGACCGGACACCTTTCAGCGGATAACAGCGAATCTGAAGGCCTGGGGATTGTCGACAGCTGGCGCGGGGAGATCCTCACGTTCGTTCGCTTCGATCCGAAAGGACGTGTGGCGCGTTTTTTCCCGCGCGACCCGAGCTGGTTTGCCTGGCCGGCGCTGGAACGGCTGATCGCCGGTAATATTGTGGCGGACTTTCCTGTGTGCAATAAATCCGTTAACGCCTCTTACTCGGGTCACGACCTGTAGGCAGCAGGAGCCGCTCGCTGTGTTGAGAGTATTGAACAAGATCCGGCGCACCGGCGTCGTCACCGAACCGGCCCCTGCCCACGCCGCGACCGAACAGCTGGGCCTGGAGGTCAAACGCCATGTTGACCGCCGTTTGGGCGGGAGTCTTGCCATCCGCCAGATCGACGCGGGTTCCTGCAACGGTTGCGAGTTGGAGATCCGTGCGCTCGACAATCCCTACTACGATATCGCCCGCTTCGGCGTGCACTTCGTGGCCTCGCCCCGGCACGCGGACGCGCTGCTGATAACCGGTCCGGTGTCACGGCACATGGAAATGGCGCTACGACGGACCTGGCGGGCCACACCCTCTCCCAAATACGTGATCGCGGCCGGAACCTGTGCCTGCGAAGGCGGCGAGTTCGGTGTCAGCTACGCCAGTTGCGGCGCGGTCGAGAACGTCGTCCCGGTGGACGTAAAGATCGCCGGCTGTCCTCCGAGCCCCGCCGACCTGCTCAGGGGGCTACTCGGGGCAATTCGTGCCGCGGATCGCGGTAACCGCGGCGGGCGCAAATGATGTCGGATGCCTTCATCGGCGTCGTGTTGCCCGGGTCCCTGCGTCCAATCAATCTCGCCCTCGCGCAGTTCCATCCCTACATTGTCGAGTATGGTCCGTCCCGCTGCGGCGACACCGCCCCCCGCACGCTGCAGAAGTGGCACACCGAAAGCCACCGATGCTGGCCAGGGCCTGCGCCCTTCAGCCACGCGTTCCGCTCCCTGTTCAAGTCCAGCCCTGGCAGTGTCCTTCCCACACTTCGAACCGCCTGGAGATCTCCAGGACATTCAATTTGCGCCATGGTGGGCTTCCCAGAAGCCACGGAACTCCAATCCGGCGCACCCACTCACCCCAGTCATGTCAATAGTATAGTTGCGATTGCCGAGTGAGCCCGGGTGGGTCACGCCGCGTAGTTTTCGTTCTTGCCAATCTCCGACGTTCTCTCGGCCACTTACCCCCCTGTTGACCTATATCAAAGCGAAAACCGGGTAGAGGAATACACTGCTTGCTACGCACGCCACCGACACATGGGGGCACTGACTGACCAAGGCGGTCCGCTTATGACGAGCACGTCTTACCGCATCAGCGTCATCGGCGCCGGATTCGCCGGCTTGACCGCCGCCCGGCAGCTGCGCAGGCAACTGCCGACTGCCGAAATCACGCTGATCGCACCAACGCCCGAGTTCGTCTACTACCCCAGCCTGATCTGGGTGCCTACCGGCTTGCGCGGCGGCAACGATCTTCGTGTGGACCTGATGCCGTTTCTGAAACGCCAACGGTTGGCCTTCCATGCCGGCCGGGTCACCGGCCTCGTGGACGCTTACGACCGCGGCATGCTGGTGTATCGAACCGAGCGCCGGAGTCTGGTCGTGCCGCCGCTGCGTCTGCTGCATTGGTCAAAGCGGGCCTTTGAGTGGAATGACCTGCGATCCTTGCGTGCAGGCAGGTGAAATGGGTAGCTGCCCCTGAATGGACATTGGCGTGGCGCGGCCGAGACCGCAGGG
>Ga0102956_1000360_pt1 | contig 16355 bp, 14 predicted proteins | sample SalPonF2_A_D2_MG_FD_84515 | JGI IMG/M metagenome (GOLD analysis project Ga0102956, IMG submission 84515) | Salt pond soil microbial communities from South San Francisco under conditions of wetland restoration - Salt Pond MetaG SF2_A_D2_MG ...
GCCAAGTAAAAGGCGCTCATTGATCTCATCACTGACATAAATTCCGCCTCCGAGAACACGTCGAACAGCTCGTAAAATCACATCACTGGCTACCCGCTTCATGACATAACCACGTGCCCCAGCACGTATAGCACGTTCGGCATAAAGTACCTCGTCATGTCGTGATATGATCAGAACAATTAAATCGGGATGAAGCGCCAGCATATGTTTTGTCAATTCCAGGCCACTCATTCCCGGTAATGACACATCAACAATGGCCATATCCGGTTTCACTTCATCGAGAAGATGCAACGCTTCTTCTGCTTTTGCTGCTTGTCCGGCTATTATTAAATCTGGTTCTGATTCTAAAATCAGTGACAGACCTTTTCTCATTAATGGATGATCGTCAATAATTATAATTTTCTTCTTCACTACTGACTCCTTGATAAATAGTTATGATTTCTAAACTTTTTAACCAGCATTTGGGATTGTGCATATGACACAGGTTAATCCCTGATTTCGCTCTATCCTGAGCAATCCTCCAATCATCCGTGCCCGGTAATGCATAATACTTACGCCAAGACCGGTATTATCGTTTGGATTATTCGTGAATCCTTTCCCATTGTCGATAACAGACAGCAAAAGGTTATCATCGGTATTTTGCAACGTAACTTTAATTTCGGATGCATTTCCATGTTTGACAGCATTGTTAATCGCTTCTTGTGCAATCCGGTAGAGATGCAGCGCTCTATTTTTATTATCTACCGTGGGACTATTTTTTTCTTCGAATATACAATTAACTTCACTATGTTTATGAGTTTTCTCCACAAGTGATCGCAATGATGAAACCAAACCGTTCGATTCCAGATGAAGTGGTAATAACCCTCTTGATAAATCGCGTGCATATTGGTCGGCCTCTTTGATAAGCCCTGTTAGTTCTTCAACAATTCCTGATTCGGCAATATTTTTACTTCGCAATTTCTGGCTCAGATTTTCACTGATTAACCCCATAGCAGTGAGCATTTGTCCCAAACCATCATGCAGATCCTGTCCGATTCGCAAACGTTCCTGTTCGCTGATTTGCAGAATCTTTTGCTCCAGTTCTCTGCGTTCAGATATATCACGGATAAAAAAAGTATAGAATGACATATTTTCGGATACAACTTTGGTGATATCCAGTTCTATCGGAAAACTTACACCATTACTTCGAATCCCGATTACTTCTTTTTTATCTGGCTGATCCGATGAAGCTTCATCTCTATTTTCGAAAACACGATCAATGATTTTCTGATGGGCCGATGGAAACAATTGCTTAACATTTTTACCAATGATTTTTCCCGAATCGTAACCAAATATGGATTCGGCTGCATCATTGAATGAGAGAATCCGTCCTTCTTCGTTAATCGCAATAATACCTTCCAGAGAAGTTTCCAATATCGAACGAACCATCTCTTCGCTTCTTTTCAAGTTGTATTCATTCTGCTTCCGATCAATCAAAACCGCAATCAGATTAACTACCGACTGTAGAAAACCGGCATCTTCTCTTGTAAAGAATTGTTTCTTGTTTGCAAATACTCTCATCATTCCGAATGGTTCGTTATCACCAGGAATTGTTATACTTATACCACTTAAAATATCATATTTTTTTAGATATAGCGGTATTTTGTTAGTTCTATCTTCATTAAAATCATCTATTAAAATAATATCTAATGTTGAAAGAGTCTCAGCCGCAAGAGAATCATCCGATAACTTGAATTTTGATTTATTGGCATCAAACACTTTTTGTCCAAAAGCAGATTTTATTGCCAATCGATTTTCTTTGGAATTAAATTCCAGTATTTCACAATAATCTACAAATAAGACCTCGGTGATAACCTGTGTAACATAATCTAAAAGCTTCTCTATATCATAATTCCCTAAAGATCGTTTGATTATTTCGTCTATTACGGTTACCTGTTGTGTTTTATAACGCAATTCAGACAATTGATTCCTGCTAATTCTCCATTCAATGATCTCCTTTTTGATCATATCTACTTTTCGAGATAAAGATATTTTCTCATCACTTATATTTAGCACATTATTAATATTATCATTTGTCAATTTCTGATTATCTTGATCTGTCAGTAATACACAATATGGTTTGAAATTTTTATTATAATTTTCATCATTTTTAGCATTCAATATTTGTACATCCTCTGCACTTATTAATAATAGATCATACTTCCCTGTTTCTAATTCGGACCACAGTTCATCCTCATTCCTAATGACTCGCAAGTCTAACGGTTTGTTTTTAAGGATATTCGTGAGAAATTCATACTTCCCCCGGGGCCTGTAATAAATCGTTTTAATTGGATTGTGTTTATCCACATTAAGATTTTTTTCTTTAAAGAATGCGTCCAAATGAGGATTATAATGAAAATCGCCATGGTACGTTGTCATAAATCTCACATTACCGTCTTCATTAATTAATAAATGATTGAACAAAAACTGAAGTCATTCATATCTATAACATTTAGGGAATGTCTACGATAATTAATCGGCTTCTTACTATTTCCTTATGTGGTGTTATAAACCGTATGAAGATTTGTGGTAATAAAGTTTTGCAAAACCAAGGGCTTTTGTTCAAGATCAAAGGTTGAGCGACTTCGGAACCGTAGCATATTAGCCATATGTGAGGATTTCGAAGTCGCGGAAATGCAGATATTGAGCAAAAGAACGGTTTTACATAGTCTTCTGGTAAGACGGTTTATGAACACATAATCACTCCTTGCCAACTTATATGCTATAAATATTTTTGATATTGTTCAATTTCGACATTTTTAGAAGCGGTCTCAACTTATTATATAAACGTTAATAACTTTTAATTTTTTGATAAATATACATATATGTTTATACCATTAATTATATTTTAATATCAACTCTGATAACTCTTTGATAGCTTTAATGATTATGTGCGAGTCTATCCGAAGAAAAAATGATATTTGAAACAACGTTATAGAAGGCTTTGCAAATCCAGGACTTTTGTTCAATATCAAAGCCTGAGCGACTTCATAACCAGAGCCTATTGATTATATTCGAGGATTTTGAAGTCGTGAAAATGCAGATATTGGGTAAAAGAACGGTTTTCCAAAGCCTTCTATAATTACTTTTGAAAATTTACTGTAGAATATTTTAACTACAATTACTTGAAAACCAATTAATAATTACAAATGTTAAGAATGAATACTTTTTTTGATAATTCTTGAATATAATTTTCGATCAATCAAAGGTTACTGAGCATAATGTGAGACTATACTTTTGTTATGAAACAAAGATTAATTCTGAAGCGCTATATGAAAAATACTGCTCTAAAACTGTCTGTGCTATTATCAGTTCTGGTTTGTTTTCTGACAATTACCAATGCCTGTTCACAAGATAAAAAGGATGCAAAAATGAGCATAAAATTAACAAGTTCCGCTTTCAAAGAAGGGGAAAAAATTCCGGTCCAGTATACTTGCGACGGAAAGAATATATCACCACCCTTACAATGGTCGGATGTGCCCGACAAAGCTAAAAGCTTAGCTCTTTTAGTTGAAGATCCGGATGCTCCTGGTCAAACATGGATCCACTGGGTGCTTTATAATATTCCACCGAATGTAACACAATTATCCGAACATACCTCCAGTGGTGAACAACTGAAGAACGGCGCGATTAATGGTACAAGCAGTTTCAAAAAACTGGGATATGGCGGACCATGTCCCCCTTCAGGCACCCACCGATATTTTTTCAAAATATATGCTTTGGATACCGTTTTGAATCTAAAACCTGGAGCTACGAAGCCACAATTAATTGATGCCATGAAAGGCCATATCCTGGCGGAAGGTCAATTGATGGGGCGTTATGCCCGGCAATAAATCACAGATCCTCATTGGAACTTCCGGATGGAATTATAAACACTGGATTGGCAATTTCTATCCGGAAGATATCAGTCAGAGTGATCTGTTATCCTACTATTCCCAAAAATTTAAGACCGTTGAAATAAACAGCACCTTCTATAATCTACCCAGTGAGGAGACGGTTGTTCAATGGAAAAATTCAGTTCCTGATGATTTTATTTTTAGCGTGAAAGCCAGCCGATATATCACGCATATGAAAAAACTCAAAGATCCAAAAAGCAGTTTAAAAAAATTCATGAACCGTATCGTTCTGCTTGATCAGAAACTCGGACCTATCCTTTTTCAACAGCCACCAAATTGGAAATTTAATTTTGATCGGCTGCAATCATTTATAAATTCTTTATCACCAGAACACACTTACGTCTTTGAATTTAGGAATCATAGCTGGATAAATCAGGATAGTCTGCAGCTTTTGAAAGATCATAATATTACATTCTGCATCTATGAATTAAATGGTTTTATCACCCCAAAAGAGCTCACTTCCGACACTGTCTATATTCGTTTACACGGAACGGGTAGTGCCTATGAAGGTTCATACACGAAAAAATTATTAATGCCTTGGCGTGGTTTTATAGGCGAACAACATCATAAGAAACGAAATGTCTTTTGTTATTTCAATAACGATGCGCAGGGTTTTGCTCCCAAAAATGCTTTAACTCTCATAGATATGGACCAAATTCCAAAAGATTAAATATCGAGACACATTATAAATTTTTAAATGGTTTCCTTCTCATTTCATTGATTACTTTAAATAAAGCGGATATTTCCATTTAACAGATGTACAGATTGAATACCCGACTTCATCACTATTTTTTGATTTTTATCATAAAGACCAAAAAAAACATTTTAACGTGAATTCGACATAGGGAAATTATGGAAACGCAGTATCAAATAAACTTTATGCCAATGGACGATATAATTTCAGTGAACAGTTAACCCGAATTATTCACGTAACCAATATAAATTAATACATATCATATTGTAAAAAGGTAACTTATAAAAAATAAATTGGTCCTCGATTTTGAGGACGCTAAAAAAAGCTGCGAAATTTGGCCGTGCTCTGCGTTGAATTTTAAAATGCTTGATCACGACAAAATTTCTTGGTGAATAATCCGGGTTAACATTATCCTTTCCTGTCTAAAGTCCAAAATAGTGATTGATCATCTTATCTCGAATTCAGACTATTTTATTTTTATGAGGGAGGGGCGACAAGCCGAAATATTCATTTAATCACTATTTAACTAAGAGATACGATATGTTACGAAACAGAGCAGAAGCGGGTGAGCGACTCGCGAAATTATTAACCAAATATCAACAAGCGAATTCCATTATACTCGGCTTGATTCCAGGTGGTGTTGAAGTTGGGTATCATGCAGCAAAAAAGCTGGACGTAAATTATTCTATTTTGCTAACTGCACGACTTAATTATCCACATAATCCGGAAGCCGCATTCGGTGCTCTTGCTGAGGATGGAAGTCGATACATTGCTGATATTGCTCAGAAAGATCTGGTTGATGAAACGATTGAAGACATCGTTAACGATCAAATGAAAGAAATAATCCGTCTAAAGGATGAGTTGCGAAATGGAAAACCTTTGCCGGATCTAAAAGGGAAAAAGGTAATTTTAATTAATGATGGTATTGTAACGGCAGCAAGTTTACAAGCAGCCATCAAATTATGCCAAAATCAAGAAGCTGAAGAAATTGTTGTCGCTGCACCTGTAGCGGACAAAAATATTGTCACTCTCATAGAATCCCTTGTCAACGATGTTATTGTTTTAGAGTCATATCGTAATTGCAAATCTATTCCCGCGGGCTATCAGGAATATTCCGAACTCTCCGAACAGGATCTGAAACATTTTTGGGAACGTTGGAATATGGAACATCACGGAAATATCGATTAAAGTATTATTTTGGGGGTGATGAACGCTGCGTCAGCCCTCTCGCTTACCACTCTCTTCCAATTTTGATAAAAACGTAGGATTTTACCCCACCACAAAATACTGTTTTTTATCACTTTGAATATATGGCTATCTGTATAATGAAATAAATATCGACCTGTAAATTAATAATACACGATCATACAAAGAGCAATTACCATTAATTTATTGAGGTCATTTTATGAAAGAGATCACCACTTTACGTGATTTGCTGATTCAACAAATACAACACCTTTATGATAGTGAGAGACAACAATTAGAAGCTCTCCCAAAATTAAAATCCAAGGTGAATTCTACCGATTTAAAGCAAATCATAACCAAACATACCGAGACCACTAAAAAACAAGTGGAACGTCTCGAAAGTACCTTCCGGGAAATGAATGAAAAATCCAAGGAAGAGACATGTGATTCGATGCGCGGATTAATCAATGAAAGCATGGAACTCGCCAAAAAATGCTCGGATCCTGAAGTTCTTGATGCCGGCATTATCAATTCCATTCAACATATCGAACATTGCGAAATTGCCGGTTATGGTACTGCCGCCGCATACGCAGATACCATCGGATTGATGAAAGTCGCTGAACTTATGCACCAAAATCTGGAAGAAGAGAAAAAGTACGACCACGAACTTTCCAGATTGGCTGAGAAAAAGATCAATATCAAAGCTAAGAGCCCGATCATCGCGTGAACATTGGTTAAATAACTTTCATCTGTATAATCTGATTTAATTCATGAGAACAATAATCCCATCCCAACAGAAAGATGGGATTATTGTAATAATTCATCGATATTCCGCTCTAAATATTATCATGTGATAAGATCCATGCATTTATCAGGAGACCAAACTATTAAGATCATGAAGATATTACCTAAACTGACAATTGATAATCTCATACAAATACCAGCTGGAAAAGTTTCTTTGGAAGGAAAACTAATCGTTCCTGAAAACGCGAAGGGATTAGTGCTTTTTTCGCATGGAAGTGGCAGCAGCCGGCTTAGTCCGCGTAATAATTTTGTTGCCGAGGAACTACATCAACAAAAATTCGGTACCTTGTTATTTGATCTGCTAACGGAGAAAGAGGATCGTAAATATGAAAACCGTTTCGATATCGCGTTATTAACGGAACGGTTATTACGTGTAACCGAGTGGGTACTGGATCAACCTGAACTCAAGAAATTGCCTATTGGATATTTTGGAGCAAGTACCGGAGCGGCATCCGCGCTTAAAGCGGCAGCCAAAATGGGTATTAAAATAAAAGCCATTGTTTCCAGAGGTGGCCGGCCCGATCTTGCAATGGATATACTTGATCAGATAAAATCTCCGACTCTGCTTATAGTTGGTGGCGAAGATTACGGGGTATTGGAATTGAATCAACAGGCGTTCAATCGTCTTAAGTCTGAGAAAAATATTGCGATTGTTGCCGGGGCTACGCATTTATTTGAGGAACCTGGAAAATTGGAGGAGGTTGCACATTTGGCGGGGAATTGGTTCTCTCAGCATTTGAAATAATGAGAACCGTTATTTTTTATAGGACCATCGCAAGATTAGAAGACCAACAAAGGCGCTCAAAATAGACGCAGTGAGTATTCCAATCTTTGATAATTCGAGTGTATGTGGATCTGTAAAGGCCAAATTGCTGATAAATAGCGACATCGTAAAACCGATCCCCCCCAGACAGGAAAGTCCGTATAGAACGGAGCGCGTTTGGTTATTAACAGGAAGATCAGTTTGGCCAAATTTGGTAAGGGTCCAGCTGACCCCAAATATGCCTATCTGATTCCCAAAAAAGAGTCCTAAAATAATACCCCAGACGAGTGTTGATTGAAATGCATCTGTCAAAATCGACCCATTTAGTGTAATTCCCGCATTAAAAAATGCAAAGACAGGCATCACTACATAGCCGACAAAAGGATTCATTGCGTGCTCCAATCGATGTAAAGGAGACTCCGAATGCTTTACGATATCATGAACGGAATTTAACATGGTCTCCCGGTGCTCAGGATCAATTTTCAACGATTGATCGTGTTTATGATCGGGAACATATTTGTTCAACGAGGAGAGGATATCCTTATAGATGTCTTTTATGGGAACATGTTGAGATAGCGGAATCATGAAACCCAACAGTACTCCCGCTATTGTCGCATGTATTCCTGATTTCAGAATAGCTACCCATAAAATAATCCCAACAAGAATGTAATACCGTAGCTTTTTGATTTTAAAAAGATTGAATATCCCTAAAATCAAAACCATTATTAAACCTGCAATTAATGGTACAGCATAGAGCTTATCGGTATAAAATATTGCGATGATCAAAATGGCAAACAGATCATCTGCTACAGCAAGAGCTGTTATAAAGACTTTAGCCCATATTGGAATATATCTTCCTAACAGACTCAAAATTCCTATTGCAAAAGCGATATCTGTAGCCATCGGTATAGCCCAACCCTGACTGTATTTAGTTCCGTAATTCAGAACTAAAAAAATTATGGCCGGGAAAAATGCTCCTCCCACTGCTGATAATACCGGAAGTATGGCTTTTTGAAAACCCGCTAATTGCCCAAAAAAAAGTTCTCTTTTAATTTCCAGCGCAACTAGTAAAAAGAAAAGAGCCATTAAACCGTCATTAACCCATAAAATGAGCGGTTTGTCCAATATAACACCGGAAAATCCGATGGAGAAAGAAGTAGTAAGCAGCTGACGGTAATATTGGTTTAGCGATGTATTGGCAATAAGTAATGCTAAAAGCGTAGCTATGATTAGCAAAACACCTGAAAATGATTCCGTTCTAACGAATTCCTGAAAAGGGGAAAATGTTTTGGATATGGACTTTTTTTTCATCTTCAAAATTTAATCGAAGAAAAAGATTTTTTTTTAGAAATCTAATACACTGATACTTATTGGATTTTCATCTAAATTATACACTATAGCTTCTATAAGGCTATGCAAAACCGTTCTTCTACTATAAATGTAGGTATTATAGCTACTTAATAAGATTATAATCTTTTTATCAATATGAAGATGTGCATGGTAAAACGATTCCTAACCCAAATCTAATTATGATAAGCTTCTCCTGATGATAAAATAATTACGATCTCGTAACCTCATTCTTTTTGTTGAAATACCGTTTTTCAAATAAAATAACCGTTAGGGCGATCAAAAAAAATATCGTCCAATAAATGTTCAAATTTCCTACCACGATGAAATAAACAGCCAATACAAAGAAAAAGGCACTTGATATGTACGATAAAGATTTCATCATAAATCTATAAACTGCATTAAATGAATATTAATATTACGTGAGGTTCGTTTAAGTTTATAATCTATCAACTTAATAAAAGTAGCTGTTAAATTAGATTATTCTATGACCACCGCCAACCGACCACAGACGACAGAGAAATGCTCTGATATTAATTAAACATTATTTATTCTGAAAACCGTATAATCAACGTGAGTTCGGTATCGGAATCATGTTTAATGCATCAAAACAGCTCTGTGTCCTCGGTCCGTCGTCAAGATAGGTTATATTTTCACAGGTCGTATTCTCAATGTAATTATTACAACTCTGCGATTCTTATCCAAACCTCACGTTAATATTCATTTTAAAGTACTCAAGTATTTTTATTTTTGCACGATGAATTCCTCCTTTATAAGAACAGTTAAACATTATAAAAACCTAATCGTATAGTTATCTGGCATTCCTGCATCTATTTTTAAAGTATGGAACATTGAATCATGATTTGTTTGATTTTGTTACCAAGTGTAGAAAATAAACTAAGTAAAACCATGTAATCCATAATAAAAGAATCGGAGGCTTCCGTGGTTAACAGAGATGACATAAAGCTGCTAATTGAGCATATGAACGACGATAATAACGTCACTATTTACATGCCAACCCATATAAAAGGAGATCGCGTTGAACAAGACCCTATTCGGTTTAAAAATTTACTAAAACAAGTTGAAGAAACCCTAGCCCAAACAGGCAGTTCTGAAAGTGATATTAAAAAGATCCTGTCAAAAGCATATGATTTGCTGCCCAATGACGATTTCTGGCAACATCAGGATCAGGGCCTGGCTCTGTTCTGCAATTCCAATTATTTTAATTATTTCAGAGTACCGATATCATTTGATGAGCGGGTACATGTTGGCAAGCGTTTTATTCTTTCCTCTTTGTTGCCTGAGATCATATATGACGGGACTTATTATTTGCTGGCTCTGAGTAAAAAAAATGTCCGTTTTCTAAAATCCACTATATCCGGTATCGAACCCATTAAACTGGAAGGCATGCCGACTAATTATAAAGATTTTATGCGTTTCTATGTCATGCAAAAACAGGTTCAGGTACATTCTGGTGCCCCTGGCCGATCATCTGTTTACCATGGCCATGGAATAGGAACGGATGATGAAAGGAAACATCTTGAAAATTTTATCAATCAAATCGAAAACAAAGTTACGACCCATTTAAAAAATCATAATGAACCTTTAATCCTGGCTGGTGTTGAAAAAATCACCTCTTTATATCACGACGTGAATAAGTATAATCTGTTGAAGGAACCCATAATAAAAGGGAATCCGGACCGGATAAGTAACGAAAGGCTTAATGAATCGGCATGGAATATCATGCGAGATTTCTATAGAGAAGAATTGAATGAGGATTTAGAGAGATATGGCCATCTGTCTGATACAACAAAAACATCTACAGATTTACATGATGTCATAAAAGCTGCCCATGTCGGGAAAATTGACACACTCTTCATTGCGAAAGGTAAAGCCCGCTGGGGTAACTATGACCATTCCAAAAATCTGGTTTATGTTCAGGAAGTACCCAAAATAGATAGCATTGATCTATTCAATGAAGCTGCCATCGATACCATTAACAATAATGGAGCTGTTTACGTAATTGCCAAAGAAGAGATGCCGCTTGGCACTGACATTGCAGCCATTTATCGATATCCCTGATTAGCGATTTGAACAATAACTTAATTCAGATAATAGGACGTCAAAAGCTGCGACGTCCTTTTTTACAGAAACCCAAAACACGATTCTCTTCCTTTTTAAAACTTACCGAATTTAAATGTCAAAACCGCGGCCCAGCTACTTAAATCAGAATCCGTTGCTCCCGGCAGTTCAGAGCCACTGATAAACCGGTACCCTATACCTCCACCCATTCTAAAGAAATGTGTAATATTGAGGATTACATTCACCCCCGGCTCAAAAACGAAAAAGGAATCGGTATCAAAAGTATCCTCCTGATCTTTGAAACGATAACTAACACCGCCACCGCCAATCAACGCCTGTCCGCTAAAATGAATCAGTTTATTGGATTTATAAACATATTCAAATTCTATTCCGCCATAACCAATTGATAAGTAAAGCTGCTGACCATTTCGAACGAAATTATCAGCTTTAATATCGGTCACGAGTCCATATCCGCCGCCACCAATAATGAAACTTCTTTCCTGCGATAACTTTAGGATCCAGCCACCTCGTCCACCTGCAAAAAGGGCTGTTTCCCCTCCAACTGAACTTAAACGAACCACAGGTCCGCCAAATCCGCCATGGTCAATGCCACCACTAAAAAGTGTTTCTTCTTGTTGCGCATAAACGGGCAATGCCGTCATCAGAATCCAAATTACCAAGTATATTTTTTTCATGTATTTACGATCTCATAATGAATAGTTTATCTAAAACCTGCTCAAGAAGGCTTTGCAAACCATAGATTTTGTTCAATATCAAACCCTGAGTGATTTCGGAACCGCAGCATCCCGAATGCTTTCGGGATTGGAGGATTCCGAAGTCGTGAAAATGCAGCTATTGGTCAAAAGAACGGTTTTGAATAGCCTTCCTCAAATATGTTGAGTATTTAATATTGTGAAAACGAACCATCAAAATACCTGGGATAAATGCATTACCATATTTCCCGACTAAAAAATGATTTCTAATTAGATTTTAATAAATGATGGATCAGGTTTTTATACCCACTCACATTCCAATAATTTTTGAAGTGGTCTCATGAAGTAGGTATCCCAACTGTTTTCAATATTTTCATAATCATACTCCGGAATATCTTCATGTTTAATCTCGATAATGGTGGAATATCCTTTTTTCTTCAAGACCAACGTCACTTTAGAGGGTGCATCCCAGTCATCTGTCAGCCACTCCTGTGTGATTCTGTTTTTATGGACCTGTTTATTTTTACCATAAACTTCACTATTCCATAACGAAAAAACGCCTCCGGATTTTGCTTCCATTATGGCGGGGGCTCCTGACCATTTTTCGATTACATCAGGATTTGTCAGAGCTTCATAAACCTGTTCAAGTGGTGCATTAATAAAATATTTTTTTGTCAATTTCTTCATGATAGCGCCCTTTTTTAATCTTGCTGATTTGGTTTTAGCGTTCATCATGATTGAATTCATAACTCAATTCTCAATTCACGTCACGCGATTTTAAAGAAATCTCATACAGGTTATATAGTTATAAATCCGAGAAAATGGAGACTATAAAATCCCTAATAAGATTATTCTAATGAAGATCTACTTAAATAATATACCGACCTTTGTTCATACTAATCTTCATAACCTATTTATAAATAAGGATTAACGACATTTTAACGTGATTTAATCATTCCTTTTTCCATAACCTTTTTCAAATCTTTCAATCCTTTTTCAAAATCCGAGCCAATTGTATTTTCAATCACCAGGATATAATATTTTGATAACGGGCTGGGTCCCAAATCCCCCTTATCAATCCATCTGATCTGTGTTGAACCATTAACACTATCAAACATGAACTCGCCATGAATTTTATTTTCGAATCCTTCCAGAAATAGTGAATAAGCAATTCGTTTGTTTCTCTCTTTAATCTCAATCACCACATTCCCCTCCCCGATATTCTTGCTTCTCCAACTCATTCGGGATTTATTTCCAACAATACGATCATTATAATGAATCACCATGTTGGGATCGGGTGTAAGCCAGGGACTCCAGTATTTCCATTTTCTTAAATCGCTCACAAAAGTAAACACATTATCAACCGGAGCTTCTATTACAATCGACCTTCCAACGGTGTACGAACGAGATAACAGAAATGAAATTCCCCATAAAATTATGACCAGCCCAATGACAATTATGATGGTATATCTTAGAATCTTCATTTCCCGGCTAAAATTTAACATTTAGAGCTCTCGTTATTAATAACCTAAAATGAAAATTCTTGATTGTGGGATGTCGTTATAATTTATTAATAGAAGGTTTTGTAAAACCAGGGATTTTGTTCAATATCAAAGCCTGAGCGACTTCGAAACCGCAGCTATTGGGCAAAAGGACGGTCTTGCATAGCCTTGTAATAATACAAAACATACCAAGCGTATTTAAAATGAATCGAATGACACCGTTAAAAATATATTTATTGCTACTTAGTTATGTATTATTTTAAGCAATCTTTATCTTCCCATAACTTTTACAGACAGAACTCAGCATCATGTCAAAATTTAGTTTTAGTAAACGAGATATTATTGAATGGATTATCATTATTGTTGTTGGCATTGTGCTTTACACTACCGGTTGGTACGTGGAAGTCATCGGACAATTACAACGGGCAATATTATGGACAGGAATTTTCAAGCCCAATACCCATATTTCAGCCCCGTCACAAAAAGAGGCTGATTATAATATTCCGCTAATCACCTTTAATGGCCAAAATGTCAGCTTACAGCAATTTAGAGGTAAAGTAATTTTCATCAATTTTTGGGCTTCATGGTGTCCGCCTTGTGTGGCCGAAATGCCCGATATCTATAATCTCTATAAAAAGGTAAAATCTCCGGATATTGCATTTCTCATGATATCACTTGATTCGAATGGAGAGAAAGCTAAAAAATTTATCAAAAGAAAAGGATTCACTTTTCCAACCTATTTACTTAACGGTCCGCTACCCTCGGTTTACTCCACATCTGCAATTCCTACGACATACGTAATATCAAAATCTGGAAATATCGTGGCAGAGCGACATGGAATGGCCGAATATAACACCGCAAGCTTCCGGGATTTTTTGAAAAAACAGGAACAAAAATCCAATCCTAACATTATTCAAAATTAAATCAACCTCCAATTCACAATAGGCAACAGTCCATAGAGTGCGAGGGGAGAAATAATTAATAAACGTAAATTCAATATATTTATATATTTATTCTGCTTCATATCCCTGTTTGGAAGATCTCTCACCCAAAAAACGGGTTCGAGATGACACCTTTGAGTGATGTTTTTTTTACCTCAACATCCTCTTCGCCCATTCGCGTCATTTCGACCGGGGGGAGAAATCTTCAAAATAAAATATTCATTTCAAGACGCTGTTTTGAGAAGATTTCGCTTCTAACTCACGTTAATTACTTCTTTTTTTTGTGTGTGACGGTTATGAATTTGCGTTAAAAATCATTTTTATATATTGTAAAATTCATTTATTTACAGACAGATACTAAATGATGGGGGAAATTCATGAGCAGTAACGATGACAACAAAATTGGATATTGGGAAACCGTGTCGATCGGGGTTGGCGGTATGGTTGGCGGTGGTATCTTCGCCGTTCTTGGTCTCGCTGTCGAATTAGCCCATGGTGGCACACCTGTAGCTTTTTTAATCGCCGGAATCGTTGCATTTATTACTACTTACGCCTATTCCAAACTTTCCACTCATTTTCCAAGTCAGGGCGGTACCGTTTTTTTTCTGGATCAGGCTTTTGGGGTCGATCTGTTTACCGGAAGTATCAATAACCTGCTTTGGTTGAGTTACATCATCATGCTCGCCCTTTATTCATACGCATTTGGCAGTTATGGCGCTACTTTTTTCCATTCCTCCCATCAGTTGCTTATAAAACACATTATAATCAGTTTGGGTATTATCGTACCAACCATTCTGAATATGCTTAATGCCAAAGTAATCGGTAAAGCTGAACAATATGTTGTAGCTATTAAAATTGCGTTATTGTTGTTTTTCGTCGCCGTCGGTTTTCAAGGAATTAACACTCAACGAATCACCGTTCAAAACTGGAGTCCATCGCTGCAATTGGTTTCGGGTGGAATGATCATCTTCCTGGCATACGAAGGTTTCGAGCTCATCGCCAATACAGCCAAAGATGTTAAGGATATGAAGCGAACACTGCCAAGAGCCTTTTATTCAGCGGTCATATTTGTCATTGCGCTTTATATATTAGTTTCAATTGTATCAGTCGGTAGCTTACCTGTGGATAAAATTGTGCAGGCCAAAGATTATGCACTTGCTGCGGCTGCCAAGCCGTTTTTAGGAAGTGCAGGATTCACACTCATAGCAGTTGCTGCCTTACTATCAACATTTTCCGCTATAAACGCCACATTATATGGTTCGGCCCGATTAAGTTACACCATAGCCAAAGAGGGTGAATTGCCTGAATTTCTTGAAGACAAAGTATGGAATAAACCTTTAGAAGGATTAATCATAACGGCTGTTTTAGCATTATTTCTGGCAAATATCGGAGATTTATCCAGCATCTCTATGATGGGAAGTGCGGGCTTTCTCATTATTTTTGCGGCTGTAAACGCTGCCAATGTAAAATTGGCGAAAAAAACCGAAAGCAAATCCTGGATATCTATCCTGGGAATCATTCTTTGTACCTTCGCACTCATTGCTCTGATATGGCAAACAGCAGAAAATCGCCCCGCTCATCTTTGGGTACTTATAGGGATGATCCTTTTGTCGGCTGGAATAGAACTAACCTATAGCCTTTTCAAGAAGCGGAAATTTAAATTTATCTGATACGTACCCTGGTAAATAATCTGGCATTAATTCAAGAATACGAAGAAGATTAAAGAATTTTAACATACTGTTATTATTTTATTTATAATCTTTATAAATAACCCAAATTATTAGATACCAAAATAAGCTCCACCGATTCGATAACTGCAAAGATATATTCACCAAGATCGTATGAGGGTGCTATGATTATAAATAAATCCAAAGAGAAGAAAACACCTGTGAGAAAAGAAAAGGTCATAGTTCTTACAGTTGAACAAAAAAATCCCAAAAAGAAACCTATAAAGAAAAAAATTAGAGAAGAAGATAGCCTTTTATTTCACATTAGAACCTATGTTTAATCCGAATTATTCACGTGCAAAAAAAAATACATATCCTATTATAAATTTAAGAACTTCATAGCTGTTCAAAACGTTTTTGAGATTAAAAAATAATGCTTAATCGGTTTATTTAGGACAGATATATTTAATATTTGAACGATCAATCCCCCAATGAGAAAATTTTCCTGAATCGATTAGGAATTATTTATTTGTGTCAATTCAAAAGGATAGTCCGGTATCAGTAGTGCTTTTCAGATCCGGTTTGACAAGAGGTTAGGTAGATGGACCCCACTCCGGAAAAGCATGGAGTGGAGCCCATCGATGATAGTTCCAACATTTGGGTTTAAAAAATAAGGACAATTCCGTTTAAAAATCGATACCGTAAGTGACATCATGATGAAC
>Ga0102956_1000363_pt1 | contig 16301 bp, 12 predicted proteins | sample SalPonF2_A_D2_MG_FD_84515 | JGI IMG/M metagenome (GOLD analysis project Ga0102956, IMG submission 84515) | Salt pond soil microbial communities from South San Francisco under conditions of wetland restoration - Salt Pond MetaG SF2_A_D2_MG ...
CGGTTTATTACCTGTTTTGAATGTCAAAGTCACGGTCTTATTACCTTTTTTCCATACGGCTATTGTACGATGAATTTTCTTTGTGCTGTTATCAGGAAATACGACCGTAAGGTCAACCGGCACCGGTTTGGAACCCACCGATTTGACGGTTACACGATAGCGGTTCCCATGATGTGAAACACTATCTATTGCCTGGTCGGGGTATCCATTATCGAAAAACCAGCGTTTCCAGAACCAATTTAAATTCTTACCTGTTCCTTTATTCATGCTGTAGAAAAAATCATAGGGCATAGGATGTTTTCCATGCCACTGCTCGATATAATAGTGTAATCCCTTGGTAAACAACTTATCCCCGAGCATGTCTCTCACATACAAATAACCCATAGCCGGTTTGGGATAAGAATTGAGATAATACGTGGTGCCCGATGTCTCCTGACTTGGCGTCATGATTGGCAGATCAATGTCCGTTCCTGCCAAATGATCGTAGGGATTCATACCGTATTTATCTACCAGGGTTGAATCTATAATAGGTGAAATGATCCACTCACCGATTGTCGCCCAGCCCTCGTCCATAAATGCGTAGCGTGTCTCATTCGTGCCCATATAAAAGGGAAACATCGTATGGAATATTTCATGATCGGTCAATTCAATAGACTCAGCGTGATCTTGCAACGGGTTATCATTCACCATCATTGGGTATTCCATCTGACTCAGGCCGTCGAAAATGGTCTCATGGGGATAAGGATAGGGCCATTTTGGAAAATCATAGCTCATGGCCTTGACTGTCTTACGGGCAAAATCAATGACATCGTAATAATCTTTATGCTTCGGATTAAAAGCGGCATCTACTCTTGTCCGCCGTCCTGTTTTCGGATCAACAACGAGGCTGGATGACTCCCACACATAATGGTTGCTTGTAGCAAAAACGAATTCTGTCACGTTTTTCGCTACAAAATGCCAGCTGTTGATCGGATTTTGAAGTGTGATATCGCCTTTCTTCAAATCTGTACTATCAATGACAGATGTTATTGCATTATTCTTTTCCGCTTCCTCAAGTCGATCGACATATTTTTTATTCAGGTCATTTTCCGGATGTTGCAGAGTCCCGGTCGCCCAAACGACATAATTTTGGGGAACGGTTATGCGGACATCAAAATTATTGAAATCATTATAAAATTCCTGCAAACCCGTATATGGGATGCGATTCCATCCGTCAATATCATCATAAACGGCAATGGTTGGATAAAAATAGGCTATAAAATAGGACCCCGGTTCAATTTCTCCGGTGCGGATCTGGGATTTTTTATTTAATACATAGGAAAAATGAATAATAAACGTCATTTTCTTGCCGGGAAGCAACGGCTTAACAGGTATCCACATGTTGGTGCCTCTCGTATGAACGATACCGGCATCCTGCATGGTACCATCTATAATCAATTTCTGAATCTGAACTCCTTTACTGACATCTTCCGGTTTAATCGACTGCGCTCGTGCCCCGCCTTCTTTATAAAGATCAGGATATAACTTGAACCAAATTCTTCTAAGTGTATCGCGACTATTGTTTGTATAGGTAATGTGTTCAGTGCCTGATAATAACCTTGTAGCAGGAATAAAATTGACATCTATTGAGTAATCGGCATGATTTTGCCAGTAATCAGGTCCCGGTATCCCCTTTTCCGAACGTGTTCCCTTCTGATAAGCGTTTTGAATAGTCCGTGATACGGGGAGGCTATTTTGTGCATAACCATTGACGCTCAATAAAAAAGCGCATACTAACAGTAAATATCGATTGCGTTTCATGATTGTAAGATTTGAGATTCCCGGATCATCATATACCTGTTTAAAAAGGCCCATTGCCGTATTTTTACGGATTGGCTTAAGATACAATTATAAGGGATTATGGACAATTATTGAGTTCATTATGAACCTGAATAGCAGGCCTTCAACCCACTTTCGTTAGAATTAGGGAACATTCGTCAATATGTACATCTAACCTTTTATCATACAATAGAATCTACTATTCATAAGGTTATTTAGATATGTTAAAACGTTTTGCCGGTGACATCCTGAATAAATTAATAATTGTAGCAAGCCTGCTTTTTTCCCTGTTTCTTACTCAATGCCGGGATTTCACGGCATTATATCAATCCGGCCATAACAACAATCCTTTAGAAAAAACGGCCGTTTTAGCCACTCATTATTATTCCGTTCCAAATGGAGCCTGGAAAGACGTAATTATTTATGCACACGGCTATGTTGATCCGACAACACCGCCTCCCACCATTCCCGATGATCAAATTGATGGCCGCTATATAGGTGATATCATCAATAGTCTCGGTTATGCTTTTGCTACAACGAGCTATCCGGACAACGGCCTTGTTGTACGTGACGCCATCCCCGATGTTAAAAAACTGGCAGATGAGTTTAAGGCTCAGTTCCCACAAACTGAACGTATATTCCTTATAGGAGTCTCCGAGGGAGGGCTAATCACTACCAAAGTAATTGAAGATTATCCGGAGACATTCACTGGGGGAATAGCAGGATGTGGCCCGATAGGAAATTTCGAAAAACAACTCGATTATTTCGGTAATTTCCAGGTTCTGTTTCACTATTTTTATCCACAGATAGGTCTGCTCAACCTGGGTATCGGCAGTCCGGAACATGTACCCGATACACTCATAGCATTATGGCAAGACGGTACAATTAAACATGAAGTTGAAACACGTATCATCGATGTATCCGTACCATTATTAAAAACGGCAGATGCACCATTAAGTAATCCCGATGATACAAGGGAAACCTTACTTGGGATATTACGCTATAACTTATTGGCAACGAACGATGCCATCCAAAAATTAGGTGGCGAGCCTTTCGACAATACGAAAATATTTTACCACGGCACCGGTTCCGGCGAATCCGATTTATTACTTAATCAACATATACGCCGTTTTAGGGCTGATTCCACAGCCATTCGAAATATAGACCAGTATTACCAGACGACCGGAAAACTACAGATACCGTTAGTTACTATTCATAATACGGGTGATCCGATTGTACCCTATTTCCATGAACCGTTATACGAGCAAAAGATAGTGAGACAGGGAAGTAGTTCACTTCATGTGAATATACCTGTAAATTCTTATGGTCATTGTAATTTCACCACAGCTGATCTGCTTGGGGCATTCTCTGCTTTAATTAATATGACATCCAACAAACAGCTTGTTGTAAACCAGAATATTTTCCCTGAGAGTAAGCAAGTTCAGGAATTTCTTCAGATAGCAAATCGGACCGGGGCACATCCGACAATTATTCCTCCCGATCAATCGACAAAAAGGGAACTTACAACATACAAACATGGCTATCTGTCTCATTGATTAAATGTAGTTCAATGCAAAATAAGAATTGTGGTGTGGTTTATACTATATAAGACCGATCATTTCCAGGTATTAGTGCTGTCACGCCGAAAAACTATCCACCATCCACTAATCCTCAGTTTATAAGATATAAAAAAGCTGCCTCACTACGGGGAATCATCCTCACTGATATGGTGGTATATCAGATCAGTTTTTCCCAACAATAGACAAGGCAGCTAATGGATAACAGAAAAGTTATGTGTATATATAGTAATGAATTGGTGAAATGAGTCGTTTATAATCAGGCTACCTGAACCTGATAATTTATCTCTTTGAGCATATCCGGGGTAACTAAAACGATACCCTCATCACTCACATGGAAATACTGTTTATCATGTTCCAAATCTTCTCCGATAACGGCACCATCCGGTATTGTGCATCCTTTGTCAATAATGGCTTTGTGAATACGGCAATTGGAACCGATAACAACATCCGATAATACAACAGATTGCGTTATTTTTGAATAATCTTCCACGTGAACATTCGAAAATAGCAGCGATTCTTCAACGTAAGCACCTGAAACTATACATCCTTCTGATATCATGGAATCAACAGCCATGCCTCTCCTGCCATCCGAGTTAAACACAAATTTTGCCGGTGGATATTGACGCAAATTGGTCCTTATCGGCCACTGATCATCATAAATATTCAATTCCGGGGTTACTCCGATCAGTTCCATATTTGCTTTCCAGTAGGAATCTATAGTACCGACATCCCGCCAGTAACCGGAAGAATCAGCCTCTGAATTTCTAAAGGGATATGCATATATTTTACTGGTTTTAATCACAGAAGGAATAATATCCTTACCAAAATCATGACTCGATTTCTGACTGTTGGCATCCCTGAATAACTGATCAAATAAAAATTTAGGATTAAACACATAAATCCCCATAGATGCCAATACTTTATCAGGCTGACCCGGTATGGTTTGAGGATGTTCGGGCTTCTCCTCAAAGTCTATCACCCTGTTATCTTCATCAACCGACATTACGCCAAATTGATTGGCATCCTCCACCGGTAACTCAATACAGCTAACAGTTAAATCCGCATTTCGACTCTTGTGGTAAGCAATTATTTCCCCGTAATCCATTTTATAAATGTGATCACCACCAAGAATCATAACATATTCAGGATTATATTTTCGGATAATATCAATGTTTTGATAAACGGCATCTGCTGTACCGGAATACCATTTTTCGGCTAACCGTTGTTGAGCCGGTAATACTTCAACAAACTCACCGAACTCCGAATGAAGCATTCCCCAACCCTGCGTGATATGTCGGATCAATGATTGTGCCTTGTATTGAGTCGTGATACTGATTTTACGAATACCCGAATTGATACAATTGGATAGTGCAAAGTCAATGATCCTGAATTTACCACCAAAAGGCACAGCCGGTTTAACTCGCCACTTTGTTAAATCTCTTAATCGTGAACCTTTCCCACCGGCCAAAATAAGCGCGAGTGTATATCTCGTATTCAAACTGATATTAGGTTCAAATTTAGATTTGTTCATTATAAATTAGTTCCAATGTATGATATAAATGGTAATTCATTTGTGCGAAAAGCATATAGAGATGAGAACGAATAATCACCGAAATTACGCTTCCCTTGTATTATATAAGGAGTTTATCAGAGTTATTCGTAGTCTTTAGATTTTCTAATCTTTATACCCTAATGATGAATGGAGTCTTTGGATAAGGCAGATACTTATCTTCTTCTTAATTTTGCTTCAATGCATAATTGAGTGTGAGGCACAGCTTCCAGGCGTTCTTTGGCAATTTTCTTACCAGTGACCTTACAAACACCATAAGTCCCATTATCAATTCTTTTTATAGCCGCATCGAGATAATTGATAAATTTGCGCGTCCGGTAATACATGAGGTAATTGCGTTCACGGTCCATTACATCTGTGCCTGCATCCGCCATATGGAATGAGTAAACCGATTCATCCGATTCATTTTCAACGGATTCTCTAAGAGAACGTTTAAACATTTCCATTTGATTTACAGCATCTTTTCTCTTTCGGAGAATAATACCTCTGAAATATTCCAATTCTTCATCGGAGTATGGGGTAATGCGATTCTCTATGTTCGGATTTTTAGTCAGTGTTTCCATAATATGCCTTCATTCTCTTGTTAGTCTTCAATCAAATATGTTTACATTTGTCAATGTGCCGGGTCTTATTTTATTTTTAATAAAGAGTATCAATTTTATCTTCCAACTGATATAAAGCACCTTCAATATTAATTGCTTTGGTACTTACTCCTGTCGACTCATTGCTTACTGCTATGAGTTCATAACCATCTTCAATGTTGATACACAACATCCTGAAACCTTTGTAGTTCCAGTTATTTAGCAGATGTTGAACTCTGTTTCCGTCTATCATTACTGTGTTCATTGTTACTCAAATAGCTTTTTATCAACTAAGTTTTATTTCTTCTCTTGAAATAGTGCATTGAGATCATAACTAACAATAATTATAGAAATGTTACTATAAGGTAGTTATTTAATGAGATGTAGGGTGTATCATTACATTTTAATATTTCTATAATCTTATCTGCTTATATCTATTTATAAAGCACATCCACCGTTAAATGGGTTAGTAAAAAATTAAGTTATCCACATTTTTTTCGACTCACATCTGAAATATATTTTCCCAGGGAGATTTTACTATAAAATATCGCAATAAGTATCCCAACGTGATTTGATTAAACAGGTTTTCAATAAACGAAATACGCAACCCTACATTTTTGTAATGTTTAACCTTACCTCTTTTCAGGGTTTTCACTTACTATATCAAAACAAACTATTTACGATTATACTATCGCAGGTCATACAGAAATTCGACTAAGTTTGACGCATGGATGTAGACTAATTTTAGAGAGGCAACGATCATGAATAAAAGACAGCAGGAAACAACCCGGGTATTTCTTGAAAATCATTTCAAGACTAAGAAAGAGCTGTCACCCAGTATATTTCTAATTGGATTTAATGACAATCAACTGACAGCTATTGAACAACAGACGGTTAATTCATTATTGGATTTACGCCGTTCCACACGCGTAATTGATGTTGAAAATTTATCTGCCAAAGATATTTACTGCGTCATAAATAAAGAATATTCTCCAACCATAGTTGAAGCGTACAATAAACTTAAAAATACTTTTAAAACACAAAAAACCGTATTCATAATTAAAAACCTGAGTAAATCGAAGGTACCTTATAAAGGTCATTTAGTACGTAAACTTGTTAAAGCATTACTGGGCGAACGTACCAATGATAATTCTACGGAAGCCGATTTAATTTTCATAGATGATGCACGGCTTTTAGAAAACAATTGGGATTTGTTAAATACACACATAGTCAGCAATTACCCGGGGAAAATACAATCCGGGAATCTTGCTGAATTGTTGGATTACGCTTTTCTCTATTGCAACTAAAATACCTCACCGTATAAAGATAAGTAAGACAAATTATTTGGAGTTTGGGTTAAAGGGCTCTTAGCTATGCTACTTTAGCCCAAACAACTCGAAAAGGAGTTTTAAGATAATTTTATCAGAAACAAATTGAGGTATACCCAATATAATGGCAAGATCATGGGTTCCTGCCATATTTCTGTTTTTACCATTTACCCGGCGTCCATTTTTAATGTTCATAATTCCGAAAGCACGATAAACGATCATATTATATTGTTTAATAACGAACAATATGTAAGTATTTCCCCTACAAAAAAGAGGGGGTAAACCTCTTAAATTGATAGCTTTCAAGTTTGTAAACTATCATGTCGATTTATTACCGAATCGACATAAGTATTATGTCCTGTGTCGCCATTAAATACGGTTGCGAATAAACGGCAATAAAGAGAGGTTAAGTTTTCCCGAAAATGTAAGAGAACGCGTATCTTATGTTATTCTCATGATTACCAAAGTGTTAGATAACGAATTATATTATCATCATCATTATAAAATTTTAATGTTATTAGATATATATGGCTGAATACAGCAAAAGAGATCGTATTATAATATTCAGTGGTATCCTGTTAACCCTGGCAACATTCATATTTGATATTACTTTCCCTGTTGGGATTGTTGGGAGTATTCCGTATGTAGCTGTCATTCTGTTAACACTGTATCTCCCTGATAATAAACATACTATAATTGCCGGTCTAACGACAGCCTTTTTAACTATAGCTGGTTTTTTCTTATCTCCAACCGATATCCTGTTTGGCATTCCGTTTGATAACCGTATCCTCGTAATATTATTAATTTTTGCTGCCGTATTTTTTATCGTCCGGTATAAGCATTCTGAAACAGAACGCCGGCGTAGTCAGGAAAAATTACACGCACTCTTTGAAGCAAGCCCGGAAGGATTGATCATCACGGATACGAAAGGTTTGATTTCAATGATTAATAAACGTACGGAAGAATTGTTTGGTTACTCAAGGGAAGAATTGTTAAACAGACCGATTGAGGCCTTAATCCCCAAACGGTATAAAACAGCTCATATTCAATACAAAAAAGAATATTATAAACAACCCGAACAGCGTCCGATGGGACAGGGTAGAGAACTCTATGCCATCCGGAAAGATGAGACTGAATTTCCGGTGGAAATAAGCCTCAATCATTTTACTACAGACGAGGGATTATTCATCATTAGTTATATCGTTGATATAACCGACCGTAAACGTTCTGAAGATGAGCTACGTGTAGCACACAAGAAATTGAAAATATCGGCTGAGGAACTAAGACGCTCTAATGCCGAATTGGAACAATTTGCGTATGTAGCCTCACACGATTTACAGGAACCCCTGAGAATGGTGGCCAGCTATACTGAATTATTAGCACGCCGTTATAACAACAAACTCGATGATGATGCCAATGATTTTATTCGTTATGCCGTTGACGGGGCAAAAAGAATGCAGAGTTTAATTAACGATCTTCTTCAGTTCTCAAGAGTAAGTACGAAAGCAAAACCTTTTGAAAAATGTGACTTTAACTCAATTATCACCATGGCGTTGCAGAATCTTGATGAACTCCTGAAAGAAAGCAACGCGCAGATACATATCGACCCACTTCCTGTATTAATAGCTGATAAAACACAAATCATACAACTGCTACAGAATCTTATTCATAATGCTATAAAATTTAAAAGAAATGATATACCGGAAGTATCTGTCACAGCTAAAGAGTTAGACGACGCATGGCAATTTACCGTGACAGACAATGGTATTGGTATTGATCCTGCTTACCAGGAACGCATATTTATGATCTTCCAGCGACTGCATACACGCCGTGAATACCCCGGATCAGGAATTGGCCTGGCTATGTGTAAAAAAATTGTTGAACGTCATAATGGTAACATCTGGTTTGAATCGGAAGAAGGTAAAGGAACCTCTTTTTATTTTACTATAGACAAACTTTTATCATAAATATTTTATTATAATTAATTACGCTGATGTGCTGATAAGCATATTAGAATACACTTTTTAAATCGTAATGAATATGTCAACAGACCAAATGAACAGACCCGTGAAGATACTCTTAATTGAAGACAACGAAGCCGATGTTCGATTGACCAAAGAAGGTATTAAAGAGGCCAAAATGTTAAACGACCTCTATGTAGTCAATGACGGAATCAAAGCCATGGATTTTCTGAATCATAAAGGTGAATTTGAGGATATGCCTGTACCTGACCTGATACTTCTTGATTTAAATCTTCCCAAAAAAGATGGGCGTGAAGTTCTCGAAGAAATCAAAAAGGATCCGGAATTGAAACAGATACCGGTAGTTATATTAACAACTTCAGAAGCGGAACAGGATATCCTTAAATCTTATAAACTGCATGCAAATTGCTATGTCACCAAGCCCATAGGCATCAATCAATTTGTGGATGTCATTAAGGCCATTGAAGGATTTTGGCTCACAATTGTCAAGCTTCCAAACATGGAGTAAGATTTACAGCATGAACAACGACTTTGTCGACATATTACTAATTGAGGATAATCCCGGAGATGCCCGTTTAATCGACATTTATCTTCAGGAACAATCAAGAAGAGAACGCTATCGTATTGCCAATGCTAAACGATTATCGGATGCTTTCGATTTATTGAATAAGCAATCATTCAACATCATTTTACTTGATCTTTCACTGCCTGACAGTAGTGGCCTGGATACTTTTAAAAAAGTTCATTCCGCATATCCATGGATGCCTGTAGTGGTATTGACCGGCCTCGATGATGAGGAAGTAGGTGTCAATACCGTAAAAATGGGGGCACAGGACTTCCTGGTTAAGAATCAATTGGACGGAGCCCTGCTTCACCGGTCGTTGCGGTATGCCATTGAGCGTAAACATGAAGAAGACAAGCTGCGTGAAAGTGAAGAACGGTTTCATAACACTTTCGAATACGCTAATGTAGGGATGTGCCTGTCTAATCTTGAGGGTAAATTCATAGAAGTTAATCGATCATTATGTGATTTGTTCGGCTACACAGAAGAAGAATTACTAAACAAATCATGTGAGGAAATTTCACATCCTAAAGATCTTGAAACGGATCTTGCCAACCGCAACAGGATCATTTCAGGTGAAATACATTCATTTCAAATAGAGAAACGCTATTTCCATAGAACCGGTAACATAATATGGGCATTACTTAATATTTCATCGGTTACAAATGAAAAAGGGGATATCAAATATTTTATTTCACAGGTTCAGGATATCACCGAACGCAAAAAAGCCGAGAAGGAACTTGAAATAAGAGCGGAACAGCAAGCTGTGATAGCTGATCTTGGAATGCATGCGTTGCAAGAAGACAACCTGGATATCTTGATTGATAAAGTAATAAAAAAAACAACAGATACGCTTCATGTAAATTATTCGAAGGTGTTGGAGCTATCTGAAGATTCAAATTATTTACATTTCATAACAGGTAAAGGATGGGAAAACGTAACTGTCAAAAAAGCAAGGATAGACGTAGGTACCCTTTCTCACTCCGGTTATGCTTTATTAAAACAAAAGCCCATTATTGTTAAAGATTATGATAAAGAAAATCGTTTTAATTCATCCCAACTACTAAAAGACCACAAAGTAAAAAGTGGAGTTTGTGTAATTATACCCGGTCCGGATAAACCATACGGAGTCCTGGGAGTTCATACTACTGAAAAACGGCACTTCAGCAAAGATGATATCAATTTTATTCAGGCGTCTGCTAACCTGATGGGTGGTGCAATTGAACGTAAAGAGGCCGAACAAAGCCTGGCTGCTAACGAACAACGCTATCGAACACTTTTTCACGGGGCTACCGATGAGGTTTGGCTCTATCATATTACAGAAGATGGTGAGCCATCGAATTTTTTGGAAATCAATGACGCCACCTGTGAATTATTGGGCTATACCCGCGAAGAGCTTTTAAAAATGACCATCTATGATATAATTGATCCGGATACGGTTGACCTTACCCAAACCTTCAAAGAACTCTTCAGCAGAAAGGAAATTCGAAGGGAGTCGAATCATATAACAAAAGATGGCCGCAAAATACCGGTTGAATTAAATGCACACCTGTTTGAACTTAATGGACAGAAAACGGTGCTTTCCATAAGCCGGGATGTAACTGACCGCCGGACACTTGAAAAAGAGATTCTGTCAATAAGTGAAAAAGAACGGCAACGTATCGGGCAGGATCTGCATGACGGACTTGGTCAAATGTTAACAGGTATCGGCCTCATTACTAAAAACCTCGCGCGAAAACTGGAGGCTAATAAATTACCCGTTGCAAAAGAAGTCAAGGAAATAGCGGATTTGATTCAGGATGCCGACGAACAGGCCCGCGGGCTTGCCCGTGGTTTAATGCCTGTAAATCTTGAAGCAAACGGACTATCCGCTGCACTTCAACAGCTGGCAACTAAGGCGGAGCGGATGTTTAACATCACGTGTACGTTCAAAGGCGTTGGTACATCCCTCGTTCATAATAATACGATTGCCATGCACTTATATCGTATTGCACAAGAAGCTATCAGTAATGCCGTAAAACACGGTAAAGCTACTAATGTAACCATTTTCCTGACTTCTAATGAGAAATATGTTCGTATTCGAATCCAGGATAATGGCTTAGGGTTTCAGGATGATATCGGAAATAGCCAGGGTATGGGAGTTCGCATCATGAACTACCGGGCAACGATGATTGGGGGCAATCTTAACATTCGAAGAAACCACAATGGCGGTACTATTATAACCTGTACCATTCCGGTATCAGATATTATTCAGCAAGAATTTTAAAATCATATAAGCAATGAAGAAAATAATTATTGTCGACGATCATCCATTAATAAGAAAAGGACTGGCACTAACTTTAGATGCCGATCCCAATCTCACAGTTATACATCAGGCTTCGGAAGCAAAAGAAGTAATGAGTGTACTTAATGAAAAAGAAGCTGATCTCATTATTGTCGATATATCGCTCCCCGGGATGAATGGCCTGGAACTTATAAAACATATCAAAGCTATACGTCCCGATATTAAAATCCTCGTCGTTTCGCGACATGATGAATCGCTTTATGCCGAACGGGCCATACGTGCCGGAGCACAAGGCTATGTAATGAAATTGGAAGCCAGTGAAGTCATTTTAAAAGCTATTCGAACGGTTTTAAATGGCGGTATTTATGTCAGTGATAATATTAACAAACGTTTGTTGATGAGAATGGTATCCGGTTACAAATCACTCTCTCAATCACCACTTGAAGTGTTAAGTGATCGTGAACTTGAAGTCTTCGAACTGACAGGGAATGGGCTAAACAGCCGGGAAATTGCCGAGAACCTTCAACTTTCCATTAAGACTGTAGAAACTTACCGGGCACGTATTAAGGATAAACTGAGCCTGAATAGCGCTACCGAGTTGGTTTTGCATGCTTCCCGCTGGGTTGATGGATTGAATACGAATTAAAACCCGAATGTCTTTGTATTACGGATGCTTTTTTCGCTTTTAGTGAATGACGTCGGGGAAATTATTACAAACTGCCGGTACTAATCCTTATAGCATATCTCATTCATTTCCATTTAATTAAGAGAAAACTTGAGTAACAATTTTCTATTATTTTGATCATCAGATAACAAGAGATTATTTGGGGTATCCCGTCTCTATTTATGGGTGACGGTTAAAAAAATCAGTCCTTTTCTAAAAGAAGATGTAATAGAGAGGCGGCTACCCGAAGGATATAACACAATAGTTGAGAAGAGATTCAGTCATTGCTATTTCAAAACTTCTATTCATTTATTAATCAATAATATTTAAGAGAGAGACGATATGAGGGTTATGAACAATAATAATATAGAACATTTATCCCCTTACTCCGATGAAGAATTGGAATATTTCAAGAAGATCATACTTCGGAAAAGGGAGAACGCGCTCGAAGAGTTGGGCATGCTACAACAGGCATTGAAAGACAGTATCGAAAATGAATCGGATCAATCCGTTTATTCTTTTCATATGGCTGATGCCGGTAGTGATGTGCAGGAACGTGAAAAAACATACATGTTATACTATCGTACCAGGAAATTTATCAAATACCTGGACGAAGCTCTTCAAAGGATTGAACAGAAAACATACGGTGTCTGTAAAGTGACCGGGAAAAAGATTTCTAAGGGACGTCTCGAAGCCGTACCACATACACAACTTAGTATTGAAGCTAAATTAAAAAGACGGTAATAGCCGGTATTTTATTTAAAAGATTCGATTTTTGCCAAACACTACCCCATGAAAGCTCTTGAACTCAGACTCCGGGTAAACATTATCCTTATTCTGTTTTCATTAGCTTATCTGCTTATCTAAATATAAGGTATTAGTTTGGTTGTGAATGTTTTTCACTTTCAATGATACGAGCCGCCCTGAACAGAGGATCTGCCGCCTGGAGAATTTTATCTTTGAGGAAATGCGGATAATCAGGTCGTTTCTTTAAAAAGGTTCGGACTGTTTGGGCTGCTTTTACATTATTATGACCGCTAATTGACGCATCAATCCACCGGCCCGGGAAGAATATGTCTCCTGTGGCCTGTATTTCCCTTAATAACTTTAGGCTCGGTAATACATAAGTCTCTGATTGTGGTGCCCGCAGAGGGTTATTAAGATAGCGCAATCCTCGTAACACCCACGGCTCGTGATGCCTGTTTGATTCCTTTTTCAGACTGTTGAAAAAGGAATCACGTACTTCCGCTTTATTTGATAAGGCGGGACGAACAAACTCAAATTCCTGTTTACGGTCTGGATCTTTGATGCGCGTTTCCTGTCGATCTAGTATTTTTTTCCATCCCGGATATTCTGTTATCGCCAGATGAGCTGCCATCCCCGTATAGTCCTGTTCTGAAAAACTCAAACCATCAATCTTCGTTTCCTTCGCCCAAACATTTTTGAGTTCCTTAAGGCCTTTATGGGTAATTACAACCGATTGGAATGTGTGAAAATAGGAGGATTTCATAGATGAAGATGAAACTTTATGCATCTGATTCCATAACAGGTTTTCAAGGCCGGGAGCCTGGTCTTTTCGTTTATCACTTGTCATAAATTGCCAGTAAATACGATTCACATAGCCAAGAACTAATTGGGTATTCAGATCATTGTCTTCTCTTGGTAATGCTCTCATCGTCAGATCCATCATATTTTGAACAGGTATCGATCCTTCGAGGAAATTATCCCAAAGTGTTATCCAAGCCACTGTCCGTAAATCAGGTTCTTTAATCTCCGGTAAATCTTTAGTCAGAAATTCCATTGATTGTTTATCAAGTTTGAATAAACCGTACGCTTTGCCTTTTCCATTAGGCAGAATAAAATCGGGTTTTCTCCATCCATTAACTTTGCTAACCGTGACTTCCGGTTTATTCATATACACTGGTATTACTTTATTATCATGACCATAGTACAACATCACATTTAACTCCTGTGGCCACACTCTGTTTTTACCGGCAGGATCTTTCTGAGATATTTTTAAATCCTTTATCGTACCATCATTATTTAATTCGGTTTTGACCGTTATCGTCGGCCTTCCGGGTTGCTCAACCCAGACTTTATTCCACTGCCTTAAATCTTGATCCGTATACTTATTCAGGATAGTTATAAGATCACGCCATGTGGCATTACTAAATCGATAGGTATTTAAATATTCACGCAGTCCCTCCTGGAACTTTTTCTTACCTATAATCTGCTCGAGTTGTCGCATTACAATGGGAGCCTTGTCATAGGCCATGATATACATGTTACTGGCATTCACCAGGTTGTTGAGTGGCTGCCGAACCGGTTCTGCCCCTTCCGAACGGTCTTTAGAATAAGCCGGGGGATAGTGTGACAGTAAAAAACGCTGATCAAAATTAATTTTGGGAAATAGTTCCTGAACCATTTTATCAGCCATAAACTGGGCATAAACTTCTTTAGTCCAAACGTCATTGAACCACTGCATGGTCACCATATCACCAAACCACATATGTGATGTTTCATGTGATATCAGGTTAGCCCGGCGGAGAGAGTCATTAACAGTAGCCGATTTACCCAGGAATAATTCCGATGCCTTATAATATACAGCCCCGGGATGTTCCATCCCTCCGAATTGAAATGATGGTACCGCCACAAAATCAAATTTATCATATGGAAATGGTATCCCGGTATATTTTTTTAGCCAATTCAACGCATGAATCTCGAGATCAAATATATCTTTGGAATTTCTTTCAACTATTTGCTTATTCGATTCCCGGTAATACATATCAAAATGCTGCCCGCCTCTATCGGCTTTCATGACCTGGAATTTACCGGCTGAAAAAGCAAACTGATACGTTGACAACGGCGGAGTCTGACCGAAGTAATAATCCCTTTTCCCTTTAGCTGTTATTACTCTTACCAGTTGTCCATTTGAAACAGCTTCCCAATCGCCGGGTACTGTAAGATGCAACTGGAAGCCGGCTTTCAAATCAGGTTGATCAAAGCAGGGGAATGCCGTTGACGCCAATGCAGGAACAAATAGTGAGTACATATACGATTCATTTCGATTTAATGCCTCATTCCCTGCATTAAAGTTTAGAATCAAGAATTGATTTCCCCTGGAAAGTTCTTTTGACGAAATAATAATATGGCCATTCTTGGTATGATAGGTTACTTTTCTTCCATTCAATTCAATGGATTTTACCAATTTTCCGGCATTACGGAAGTCCAGAACCAAAGGCTTAGAATCATCAAGCAAGATATAATGAAGATACTCTTTACCGATTATGGGTTTATCCGCCGAATCCGGAATATTCAGATGCAGACGATATTGTATATTTTTTAAAGAAACGGCGCGATATTGGGCTAATTGTTTCGTCAAACCGGCTTTGGGATGCATGAAAGTTGAACTTTCACTCCCTGATTTACAGGATACAATAGCCACACTCATTAAACCGCATAGCACAATAAGATAGAATGGTCTCATATAAGTTCACTTTATAAACAGGTTAATCGATATCCAACTTAAAATGGATAAATTTTGCTATAAATAAAGTGAATTATTTTGAAATTGTTCGATTTATCTTTAAAAGGGAGTAATTCTTTGTAAAAATGAAGTTCAAAACGCGGAATAATATCATGTCTTTCATCTTAGCCGCTCAACTGACAACCATTTATTAATGTCCCATTTTTATGTGGACTTGGCAGATTTAAGGAGGTGTAACGATAACCACTTATAAATTTTTACGTTACCAATATTACCGGTATTAAAATGATGAAACTATTGTCTCTCAATCAGAATGGCTCCAAGAGCTTCTTACCATTTATGATTTTTGCTTCTCTTATCACTCTGGGATGATCGTTCTTATCTCTTGAATATTTATTCTCATGAATAAAACGTTCGGCATCTTCAATCGTTTCAAAGGTTAATA